>Ga0180438_10009789_pt1 | contig 11859 bp, 8 predicted proteins | sample SS_ome_12_FD_132455 | JGI IMG/M metagenome (GOLD analysis project Ga0180438, IMG submission 132455) | Hypersaline lake sediment archaeal communities from the Salton Sea, California, USA - SS_3_D_2 metaG | ecosystem: Environmental > Aquatic > Non-marine Saline and Alkaline > Hypersaline >...
ACTCAAGCCGATTCTACGAATCCAGTGGCCACTGGGCAAATCGGGCACGCATCGAGCCGGCCTCACCAATATCCCCATCAGGCATGAACCAGCGCTGGACATATGGTGTCGTACCGAGATAGTGTTTGACTTTTGTCCGCGGGGCCAGTATTCTTGCACCCACGGAATCCATCCCATATGAGCCTAGGGGGTACCAATGAGCGAAGCGCGAGCTGTTGCCCAGCGCATAACAGACAACGTCGAGAGAGTCATCTTCGGCAAACATCACGTGCTTGAACAGACCGTTATCTGCCTGCTCTGCCAGGGTCACCTGCTCATTGAGGACGTGCCTGGGGTCGGCAAGACGATGCTGGCGAAGGCACTGGCGAAATCAATAGGCGGCACCTTCCGGCGCATACAGTTCACGCCCGACCTGCTCCCAAGTGACGTCACAGGAGTATCGGTCTTTAACCAGAAGAGCCGCGAGTTTGAGTTCCGACCCGGGCCGGTTCTGTCACAGGTGGTGCTTACCGACGAGATCAACCGAGCCACGCCGAAGACACAGTCGGCTCTATTGGAGGCGATGGAAGAACGCCAGGTGACTGTAGATGGTATTACGTATCAGACACCCAAGCCCTTTCTGGTCATCGCCACGCAGAACCCCATCGAGTATGAAGGTACGTTTCCACTGCCGGAAGCACAGCTCGACCGGTTCTTGATGCGCGTTAGTCTCGGCCATCCGGCACCGAAGGAAGAAATCGCCATCTTGGAAGCACAGCAGTACGTGCATCCCATTCATGACATCGGCCAGGTGGTGTCCACCGAGGAGCTTGTGCGCGCTCAGGAGGAGATCAAGAGCGTGTACGTCGACGAGCTGGTCAAAGAGTACATCGTCGAACTGGTGACTTCGAGTCGCAAGCACCCCGATGCCTACTTGGGGGCCAGCCCGCGCGGTTCGTTGGCCCTGTTCAAGACTGGGCAGGCCAGGGCGATGATCCAGGGGCGCGACTATGTGACGCCAGACGATGTCAAAGCACTTGCCCAGGCAACTTTGGCCCACCGTTTGATCATCAGCCCTGCTGCCCGCATAAAGAACGTGGATGCACCTTCGATCGTCGACGAGCTGCTACACTCGGTGCCGGTGCCTGGGACAAGGGTCAAAGCCAGGGCACCCGGTACCCGGGACAGTTGAGATATGAGAGACGGGTGTGAGGCGTAACTGGGTCATTGCAGCATTGCTGCTTCTGATTGCGCTGGTGGGCGCGCTCGCTACAGGCGGGCGGCTCTTCTTCAACCTGGCGTATCTCCTCGGGGCGGTCATCGTGGTGTCGTATCTGTGGTCGCGGTCGAACGTCAGTCACTTGCAGATCGTTCGACAGACCCCTTCCCACCGCAGTCAGGTCAGTGAAGTCGCCGAGGAACGCTTCTTGGTACGCAACACTAGCCTGTTGCCCAAGCTGTGGGTTGAGGTGCGCGACGATTCTGAGCTTCCCGGCCACCACGCCAGCTGGGTCGTTAACTCACTTGCAGGTCACAGGACCCGCGGGTGGGCGGTGCGCACGATGTGCCGGCAGCGAGGCCGTTTCAGACTGGGTCCCATCACTCTGATCAGCAGCGACCCCTTTGGTCTGTTCGAGCACCGCCGAGGACTTGGCGCTACTTCGTCCATCGTGGTCTATCCACTGACCGTCGACCTGCCCCATTTCTACCTCCCCAGCGGGGAGCTTCCTGGGGGAGGCGCAATGCGACGGCGAACACACTATGTGACGACAAACGTCAGCGGTGTACGTGATTACTTTCCTGGTGATGGCTTCAACCGCATTCACTGGCCCTCGACGGCAAGGCACGACCGACTGATCGTGAAGGAGTTCGAGCTCGACCCCACGGCCGACGTGTGGCTCTTCCTTGACATGCAGAGCGCAGTTCAGGCCGACCGGCTGTGGGAGGAACAGCAGGTTGGATTGCCGCCATTGTTGCCCACGCGTCCGACATTGACCCCTTCCACTGAAGAGTACATCGTGACCATCGGCGCTTCCCTAGCCAAACACTTTCTGGGACGCAATCGCGCCGTGGGCGTGGTTGCCTATAGCCAGCGGCGCGAAGTGCTGGCGCCCGATCGCGGCGAACGCCAGCTGACCAAGGTCATGGAGATGCTGGCCGTCATTCGTGCTGTGGGCGCCATGCCCATTGCGCAAATCATTTCAGCGGAGGGCAAGTCGCTGGGGCGCAACACGTCGGTCGTCATTGTCACACCGTCAGATGACACACGCTGGGTGGACAGTCTGCGCGATCTCCGCCGCCGCGGCATACGCGGAATCGGGATCGTGGCCGACACCAACTCCTTCGGTGGCAAGGCCAACACTGGGGCGACCATTGCTGCGCTGCAGCAGAACGGCATCCGATCATATCGCATCCACGAGGGCGATGACCTGTCGGCTGCTCTCAGCGAGGCTAGCCCCAATCTCCACTGATGGCACAGCACCGTTGCCATTGAACTGGCAACATCGCGGCAACCCGTAGGCGTGCCTTCCCCCCAGCTGAGAATAGCCAACACATCTCGGCTCGCTGCGTCAACCCGATCAAGGCTGCCGGATTGGCACCGCGGGCCGTTCGTGATATCATGGAGCTCCACGCAGCGCTTCAGGAGAGCGCGGGAGTAGCTTGATGTGGATGATACTGCCATACCTAGTCCCACTGACAATCATTGTATTTGCGAACCTAGGTGAAACGCGCAGCGCCTGGCGGATGTTGACGTATGTGTCTCTCGCGCTCTTGAACGCTGGGGCATTCGTGCTAGGCCTCCTGGTTTGTGCCGTACCTGTTCTGGCGCGCCTAACACAGGTGCCTTTGCCCCCGTTGCTGCCGCGCTCTGCCTTTGTGACCATTGGACTTGTAGCGATCGCCACTTCAGCACTTGGACTGGCCTCTCTGCTGGAGCCGTTTCGCCGCCTGCTGGCGCGCCACCTGCACATTGACCCTGACTCTCCAGTACATGCCACTGCCGTTGTGTTTCTGCTGTACTTCTTCAGCACATCGCTTGGCACTGTGCTAGGTGCTGGCGAATGGCTCAGCGCAGGCCTCGAGCTGGTTAGCGTCAGCACGTGGACGATCGTGTCGGGCCAAGCCGTCTTTCTTGTCCTTTCGCTGTCAGGAGTAGGCTTAGGGCTTCGGCGTAACTTGCGTCAGACACTACAGCGTCTTGGAATCGGCACCCCCAGCTTACGATCCCTGGGACTCGTCGCGCTGATGGTCTTGGGCTTCTTAGCGCTCGACTATGCTACCGCGCTGCTGTGGCAGCGGGCTTGGCCCTCCAGCTACCGGTCAATCATGGACTCATCCCAACAGCTGTTCGCCCCCTTTGCCACCCCAGTGGGAGCGCTCACGCTGGCCTTGGCAGCAGGCATCGGCGAGGAGACACTCTTCCGCGGAGCGCTGCAACCGGTCTTCCGCATCCCCTTGACTGCCCTGCTGTTCACCGTCGGGCATGTCCAGTATAGCCTGTCGCCAGCCACAGCAGAGATCCTGCTGATTGGGCTGGCGCTGGGCTGGCTGCGTAGCAGGACCAATACAACCACCTGCATCCTGGTACACGTCGCTTACAATTTCCTCGACCTGTTGATCATGCCACTATTCCCATGAGCCACAAGACGCCTGCCGATGCCGCGAGTCGTCGAATCCAGTCTGCTAACGCGGCTGATGAGCTAGCGCATCTCGGTGTCCACAAGGGGGCCCGCGGACTAGGGCCTACCAGCTCGCCCGCCGGGCAGACATGCGCGCCGGGCATCGAGACGGTTGTACCGGGCCGAGAGGTGCAGACGCCAGTTGGCGCCTGCTTCGTCGTTGACACAGACTATCCTCTGGATCACATCCACGGAGCTTTGCCCCTTTCGGCGCTCTCTCCCGGCGGCCGCCCCAATGCTCTGCTAGCCCGCCTCGCTGGTGATGACTCGTTGGCCGAGCTTGACTTTTCCTCCGCCGTCTTCTTCGACATCGAGACAACAGGTCTTGGCATAGGGGCTGGGATGTATGCGTTTCTGATCGGCATCGGCACTTTCGAGGACGAGCGCTTCCGACTGCGACAGTATTTTATGCGGGACTATGATGAGGAACAGGCGCTGCTCTGGGCCCTGAGTGCGCATATGCCCGACTCGGCCTGGTGGATCAGCTTCAACGGGCGCAACTTTGACCTCCCCGTGCTGAGGACCCGCTTCGTCTGTGCTGGCTATCCGGACATGCCCCTTTCCCAAGCACCGCATCTGGATCTGCTCTACCCTGCTCGCCGCCTCTGGCGCAATCGGCTGTCTTCGTGTGCGCTGTCATCGCTCGAAGCCAACGTGCTTGGTCTCAGCCGCGAATCCGACGTCCCTGGTTGGATGATCCCCGACCTGTACTTTGATTACATTCGCTTCGGTGATATTCTGCCCCTACGGCAGGTCTTTCTCCACAACTCACTCGACATCCTTTCCCTGGTGACACTTGCTGCTGAGACCAACCGCTTGCTGCATGGGGTATTCGAGCACGATACACTGGATCCGCTTGATTCCTACGCTCTGGCGACAATCTACGAACGGCTGGGTCGATCTCACGAGGCGCGACATGCGTACGAATGGGCCCTGGCGCAGCGGCTCCCGCTCGAAACGCAGCGTCAAGCCCTGTGCAGGCTTTCCCTCCTGCACAAGCGGGCAGGTCAAATGGAGCGTGCCGCGCACATCTGGCATAGGCTGCGCGAAGATGGCAGTGCCTTTGCCTTGGTCGAACTGGCAAAGTACTATGAACATGAGCAGCGTGACTACTTGCAGGCAGCCGAGCTGGTACGCGAAGCGCTGACGTCGGGCAGCCTGCCGCGAACCGGGCAGTGCGCTGCCGTCGAACTCGAGCACAGGCTGGCCAGGCTGATGCGCAAGCTGGGAGATGGAGTTTTGCCCATGCCGAAGATCGAATCCTATTCGTTCGGCCGCATCACGGTCGATGGCAAGACTTACACTAACGATCTCATCATTCTGCCCTCTGGCGTGCGGCCTGGCTGGTGGCGCAAGCAAGGCCACAACTTGCACCAGGATGACCTGGGCGTCATAGTGCGGACCAAACCCAGCATCCTCGTCATTGGCACCGGTAATGTCGGACGTATGAAAGTCTCTGGAGACGTCTTGGCACACCTGGAAGCACACGGCATCAGCGCAGTTGTGGAACGAACGGCTGAAGCTTGCCAGCGCTACAACGAGCTTGCTGCACAGGGTCGCTCTGTCGCTGCTGCATTGCACCTTACTTGCTGACGATGGTCATCCGTGAAATCGCGTGCAAATCAATCCTGACCAAGTCAGGCATTCCAGCCGTCGACTATGCTGTGAATCCCTACGTCGGGTGCGAACATGGGTGTGTCTACTGCTATGCGGTGTTCATGAAGCGCTTCACCGGACATCGTGAGGAGTGGGGGCAGTTCGTGGACGTGCGCGTCAACGCACCGCAGGTGCTAGCGCGCCAGCTCAGACGGGCCCGGCCGGGCAGCGTCACACTGGGCACTGTGACCGACGCCTACCAGCCACTGGAGCGCCAGTATGAGTTGACGAGGAGCTGCCTCCAGGCCCTGCAGCCATACGACGACTTCCCGACAACCGTTCTCACCAAGAGTGCGCTTGTCTTGCGCGACGTGGATGTGCTGCGCCAAATGCCAGAGGTCGAAGTTGCCTTCACCATCACCACGTGTGATGAAAGGGTGCGCGAGCGCCTAGAGCCGCGAGCCTCACCCATCCAGGAGCGATTGGAGGCGCTGTCCAGGCTGCATGAGGCCGGCATACGCACATGGGTGTTCTTCGGTCCGGCATTGCCAGTTCTTTCGGACAGCATAGCGGAGGTGGACCGACTGTTTGCAGTCTGTGCAAGGGCCGGCGTGGCGCGGATTCTTGTAGACAGCATCAACCTCACGGGTGCATCCTGGAAGCGTCTGTCCTTGATTCTACAAGAGCACTACCCGCATTTGGTCGAGGAATACCGACAGATACTGCGCGATCCAACCAAGCATATCCACGCCCTGACCCATGCGGTCACCTGCGCAGCAAACAAGCACCGTATTGCGTACGATCTTGCCTACCAATAACGAAAGGAAGGAACCATGAGCAGAGTGCAGATTCCTCGTGAAGAGAGAAAGTATGTGAACCGTGGCGTCGAGATCGACCTACCAGCCGCCTATGACGATCTGGAGGAGAACTCGGTGACCGCCATTGAGCGGCGACTGAGCAGCTACCCAAAGGCCCTGCAGATGTTCGAGGCATTGGTTGCCGACCCAGAAGTCCGGGCCAACTGGGACATGGGTGACTATATCGCCGTCACCAAGCTTCAGTACAACGATCACGGAGAAATCCACGCCAAGATTGTCGCGGCCAGTGCTGTGGAGATGCTCAACCTGCTCTTGGAGGCCGGAGTTCAGCCAGACATAGTCACCTCAGGAGCAGGCGACGAGGACGACACTTTCATGGCAGTGATGGCGGGCTCGCTACTGCACGACATCGGCAACCAGGTGCATAGAGATCACCATGCGGCCAGCAGTGCCTACCTCGCCGTCCCCATTCTGGACCGACTCATGCCACAGGCGTACACCGACATCGAGCAGCGCATCGAGTTGCGGGGCTTTATTTTGCATGCGATTCACTGCCACGGCACGGAACCCGAACCGCTCACCATCGAGGCCGGCCTTGTCGCCGTCTCTGACGCGACTGACATGACCAAAGGGCGCGGCAGAATGGCTTTTGACCTTGGCAACATCAACATTCATTCCGTGTCGGCGCTGTCCATCGAGCAAGTGGCTATCGGGAAGGGTCAGGATATGCCCATTGACATCACCATCGTGATGTCCAACTCAGCGGGCATCTTCCAGGTGCAGGAAGGTCTCCTGCACAAGGTCCTGCACAGTCCAATGAATGGGTTGGTCAACATCACCGTGACCACCACGCCAGAGGACGTGCCGACAGATCAGCGCATCGTGCACAGCCTTAGGATGACCGGAAGCCAGCTGGTGCCTGCATAGCGAGCGCGACCCTGCCATTCGGCACGGCGGGGCGCAGGCACATTTCTCGCTGCCAACTCTGGGCTAGCTCGCTACGCGGTCTTTGACATGGCGGGCCAGACATGCTAGAATAGTGCACATACAGGCTGTGACGGAGACAGTAGGTGCTGCAGTAGCTCCACAGAGAGTCGCGGGGGGTGGGAGGCGACGGGCTCGCAGCGCTGAAATCCACTCCTAAGCTGCGGGCGAACACCGGTCTGCCGGAGTAGACCGGCAAAAGCCGTGCCGGATTGCTCCCGTTAGCGAGCACAGAGGCCCTGGCGGAACACTCCAGTGGCAAAGAAAGGTGGCACCACGAACGCCCCCTCGTCCTTTCGACGCAGGGGGCGTTTTCCATTTTCACTTTGGGAGGTGCAAGCAAATGATAGACCTGAAACTGATCCGTGAACGCCCAGACGTCGTGCGCGAGGCCATCGCGACGCTGCAGCTCAGCGCACCGATTGACGAGATTCTGGCGCTTGATGAACAGCGCCGCGAGGTCCTATACCAGGTCGAGACGCTGCGGGCGCGGCGAAACCAGCTCTCCAAGGAGATCGGCCGCTTGCGCGGAGCGCCTGAGACCGAACCGATGAAGAGCGAGGTGCGCGAGATTGCCGAACGCATCAAAGTGCTGGATGAGCGGCTTAAGGCAATCGAAGAACGGCTGACAGCGGCACTCTACGAAGTGCCCAACCTGCCTCACGTGAGCGTGCCCATTGGCGCGGACGAGAGCGACAACGTGATTGTGCGCACCGAAGGAGAGATATCGGAGTTTGGATTTGAGCCGCTGCCGCACTGGGACCTGGGTCCGACTCTCGACATCATCGACTTTGAGCGCGGTGTCAAGATGTCAGGGACTCGATTCTACGTGCTAAAGGGGCTGGGAGCCCGGCTGCAACGTGCCCTCATCACATGGATGCTGGACGTGCACGTCCAACAGCACGGATACACTGAGATCTACCCTCCTTACATGGTGCGCGAGGATTGCCTGTGGGTTGACGGAAAACTCCCCAAGTTCCGCGACAACATCTATCACGATGCAGAGGACGATTTCTGGTGGATCGGCACAGCCGAAACACCGTTGACCTACCTGCACCGCGACGAAATCCTGGACGCCAACCAACTGCCACTCAAATATGTTGCCTACACCGCCTGCTTCAGGCGTGAGAAGATGAGTGCAGGGCGTGACGTCCGAGGTATCAAGCGGGGCCACCAGTTTGACAAGGTCGAGATGTACAAGTTCACGGCGCCCGAGACCAGCTACGACGAGCTGGAGAGCTTGGTCGACAATGCTGAAGACATCGCCCGGCTGCTGGGCATCCCTCATCGCGTGGTGATGATGTGCACTGGCGATCTCGGCTTTGTGGCAGCCAAAAAGTATGACGTGGAGATGTGGGCCCCCGGCTGCCAGGAGTGGTTGGAGCTTTCAAGCGCATCTAACTGCGAGGCCTTTCAGGCACGACGCGGCAACATCCGTTTCCGCTCCGAACTGGGCGCCAAGCCTGAGTATGTGCACACGCTGAACGGATCAGGCCTCGCTTTGCCGCGCACCATGATCGCCGTGATGGAGAACTACCAGCAGGCCGATGGCAGTATCGTCGTGCCCGAAGTGTTGCGCCCCTACATGGGCGGTATCAAGGTCATACGCTAGCACTGCCGCGACAGAACGAGGTGTGCAAGCCACGCCAGTCCCTGGCGTGGCTTGCTTGCCCTGCAGCCCGGTTCCGTGTCGACCGAGAGTTGACATTGTTTGGGGCCTGGGGTATACTGGCGCCAACAGAATAGATTACTACCTTGCCGGAGGGATGGCAGAGTGGACGATTGCGGCGGTCTTGAAAACCGTTGTGGGTTAATCCCACCGGGGGTTCGAATCCCTCTCCCTCCGCAGACCGCGCGCTGGGTCTTGTGTCTTGGGGAGATGCCAGAGTGGTTGATCGGAGCCGCCTGCTAAGCGGTTGAGGGGGCTTAAAACCTCCTCCCAGGGTTCGAATCCCTGTCTCCCCGTCTTGCAGGGCTTTCTGCATGGCAGCGTGCCCCCGTAGCTCAGTGGATAGAGCGTTGCGCTGCGGACGCAAAGGTCACAGGTTCAAGTCCTGCCGGGGGTACCAAAGGCCCCGCCTCATGCTGAGGCGGGGCCTTTCTTTGCTCGCGGTGTGCCCCCAAAGGGACGGCCGTCGTACGATGCTCGGCCGCAAGTGTTGATTGGGCGCCTCTGCTAGCGCTCCAGCAGGCCTGTCAATCCTTTGATGACAGACCCCTCATCCATTGGCTTGCCGCCCGCCCTGGGCGCGTTCTGTAGGATGCGATCTGCGAGACGCGAGAAAGGCAGAGACTGCAGCCAGACACGGCCCGTGCCCTGCAGCGTCGCCAAGAACAACCCCTCGCCGCCAAACAGCATCGACCTGAGATTGCCGGACTGCTGGATGTCATAGTCAATCGTATTCTCAAAGGCGACAACGCAGCCCGTGTCCACAATCAGCTTCTCGTTGTTAAGCCGCTTCTCCACGATCGTGCCGCCCGCATGGATGAACACCATCCCATCGCCACGAAGCAGCTGCAGCACAAAGCCCTCGCCGCCAAACAGCCCCGCACCAAGACGCTTGTTGAAGACGATGCTGACCTCCGTGCCCAATGCAGCGCACAGAAATGCATCCTTCTGGCAGATCAGTTCCCCTTTGGCTTCGTCCAGGTCAATGGCGATAATCTTGCCGGGATAGGGCGCGCCAAAGGCTACATGCCTCTTGCCTTCAGCAGCCGAGTTGGTGAAGTGGGTGATGAACAGTCCCTCGCCAGTGAACACGCGCTTGCCCACGGCCACCAACTTGTCGAGCCACCCGGCCTCCGGCTTCGAGCCATCGCCCATCTTGGCATCAAAAGAGACGTCACGCTCCATGTACATCATCGTGCCTGCTTCAGCGATGATCGTCTCCCCTGGATCCAGCTCCACCTGAACGAACTGCAGATCATCACCAATCACCTCGTAGTCGACCACATGGCTCTTCATCGCATCCTCCTTGGTATTTGGTTTGTTCCCCGATCCATGAATGCCCAGCCAACGCTGAACATTCTACCACAGAAGCAGGCAGAGGCCAAGCTCAGTCTAGGCCACAGCCTGTGCCTCTGGTTGGCACTTGCGTTGAGGTTCGTGCTCTTGATCAAGTGCTCAACACCTGGCTTCTGTGGTACAATGTGCACAGCAAGAACAGCCTGGAGGTACTGCATGATAACCCGACTCTCGCCGTCGCGCCGCAGCACATCGCTGCTGGCCGCAACGACGCTCGTGATTTCCGTGTTTCTACACACGGCGGTGGGCGCCAGCCTACCACCAGCGGTTGGCGAGGATTTATCCCCCGACAACCAGGAGCAGGCGATCCTTCTCGCCATAGCGGACACCTATCTTGACAGCGAGCTGCCCCACCAGCTCAACTGCAGCGCATCAGTCCTGGCGGTTGGACCGCGGGAAGGACGCCGTGTGCTGCTGCAATTCGATCTCAGTTCACTGCCCTCTGAGGCCGACATCAGCGAGGCCACACTGCGGCTGCACAAGGTCAAGTTGGGCCCTTCCTTCTACGGAATGGTTGAAGCCTACGCCGTGCTGCGCGAATGGGACTGTTCCCAGGCGAACTGGCTACAAGCCACAGATGCTGTGAAATGGTCAGGCGCCGGAGCTGACGGCACGCCATCCGATCGACGCGCGAGCCCCGAAGACCGTTTCAGCACTGGCTATGTCGGCCCCTGGTATGAGGCCGACCTGACGCAACTGGTGAGTGAATGGGTAGATGGAACGGTGCCTAACCACGGCATTGTGCTCCTGACTCGGGACAAAGGCTCGTGGCTTGGCTTCACAGTGCACAGCAGCGAGAGTGGCGAGGAGTACCAGCCGCGCTTGGTCATCAGCTATCAGCGCTCTAGCGAGGGTGTCATGCCCACCCGCACATCCTCTCCCACGGCTACCACGCTGGCCGCCGCAACGTCCTCTCCTACGCGCACCACACTACCCACGGCAACCTCCACAGCCACAGCGACGAGAACGGCGACGACGGTGTTCAGCGCCAACGGATCGCCGCTGGACTTTACCAATACTTCGCTTCCGGCAGAGCCGATCCCGGCTACATGGGACATTCACTACACGTTTCTGATCACTAATCTCACCGACAGCGTGTTGACAAACGTAGTCGTGACCGACGTCAAGGACCCCAATACCTACTACCACGAGTCGCTGCCGCGCTATAGCAACCGCGTCGATGAGAACACATTCGTCTGGCATGTGGGCACTTTGCAGCCCCGTGAGCGTTACACCATCCTGTTCATCGTCAGCACCGGCCCGTCGGTTGCCGGCAAGGTCATGCAGAATACAGCCACCGTTGACAGTGACCAGAGCGGTCCCATCACCAAGATATGCCACACATTGATGGGCCCTATTCCACAGACACCTTATCCGGGCGTGACGTACACGCCGACGCAGGTGCAGACGTCGACTCCAACGACGACGCCTACGCTGACACCTACACGTACTGAGATACCAGGAGGCGGCGCGACCATCCGACTGACACCGGGAGAGCGAACTATCCTTGCTGGCCAGTCCTTCGACGAGCAAATCCTCGTCGAAGCAGGCGCTCTCCAGGTGGCCGCCGCAGATGTCTTCCTGAATGTGGATCCACAGCGCCTTGAGATTGTGAGCATCTCAGACGGCAGCGAGCTTGAGATTCTGTTCAAGAATTTCGACCCCCAGAGCGGGCAGGTCGACATCGGTGCCGGGAACCTCGGTCCCCCTGTCAGCGGAACATTCGAGCTGGCAACACTGCACCTGCGGGCCAAGGAGACAGTGCAAGTCGGCACCA
>Ga0180438_10009791_pt1 | contig 11857 bp, 8 predicted proteins | sample SS_ome_12_FD_132455 | JGI IMG/M metagenome (GOLD analysis project Ga0180438, IMG submission 132455) | Hypersaline lake sediment archaeal communities from the Salton Sea, California, USA - SS_3_D_2 metaG | ecosystem: Environmental > Aquatic > Non-marine Saline and Alkaline > Hypersaline >...
CAAACCCTGTTGCACCCGTTGGACCCGTTGGGCCGGTCGCTCCCGTAGTTCCTGTTACTCCTGTCGCTCCAGTGATCCCAAACACGGCGCCTGTTGCTCCTGTCGTTCCTTGTGCACCCGTTGCTCCCGTTGGAGAGGTTGCACCTGTTGCTCCCATAGCTCCGGTAGCCCCAGTTACTCCTGTTACACCCATGCTTCCTGTTGGCCCCGGTATACACGTCGCTCCTGACGCTCCCGTTGCTCCTGTCAGTCCCGTAGAGCCTGGCACTCCTGTAGTTCCTGTTGCTCCGGTTACTCCTGTTACCCCCGTCACACCCGATGACCCCGTTGGCCCTGTCGCTCCGGTTGCACCTGTGCCATCCGGTGCACCACTTACCCCGGTTGCTCCGGTCAGTCCTGTAGCACCTGTTGGACCGGTCGGGCCTTCAATACCACGAACACCCGCTTCACATCCATCGCAGCCGTGACTTTTCTTTCGTGCACTCAAGTCACCCAGCATGCCTCCTCCAAATGCTAAACTTCCTAGAAGCTTATCTAATGATTGCTCTACTGACTTGACACTACCATCATTGGACAATAATGAATAAAACTTCTGTATACGATTTGAACTTCCTTGAATATCAGAAAGTCTAACTGATGGACCCCTTGTATTCAATTGCATTGAAATTACTAGTGGTTCTTTTTGACTATTACCATCTAGTACTACATTCATGCTAACTAGACATACTGCTAACAGATAATATATACGCATAGACCCCGACCTCCATCGCGAATGATAAACTTGCTTGCGCTAAGATTAACATAAAAAAAATATTCCATACAAGTACTGTTACTGCAAAACAAATCATTCCCATGTATAAAGTACTTACTCTCAAATAGGACTCGTACAATTAATATTAGTATGATGATAATTTAATATTAACTGATCTGTAGAACAATAAAAATACTATGAAAGAAAATACGTCAATCATTGCAATTATTATACCCTACCGTTAACCCGAGGAATCTAGTTGTTAATTAAAAGCACTTGAAACTAATAGTCGTATTGATTTGCTACATCAAGGCACTACATCAATTTTAAAAACAGATCCCCCGCTGCCGTTTGGTGCACCCCCGCTTGCCGAAAACGTAATTCCGGACGTATCGCCTTCCGTTGCTACAATAATAACGCCACCACCTCCGCCGCCAGCATCAATATCTCCCCCATCACCACCTTGAGCACTAATGGTACCACTACCGCTTATTTTTCGAGCAAGTACCGCAACGACACCCGCGCCTCCGCCACCACCAGTGCTTGCACCACCAGCGCCACCAGTTCCCCCAGAAACTTTTCTTAGTTGTAACGTACGACCAGATGGATTCCACGGAAAATGATTAAATATATCTATATCACCCTCAGACGGGATAAACGGCTCAGTCGCACCTCCAGCACCACCAGCGCCGGCGCCTCCAGTACCGCCACCGGATGGTCCGGCGTTATTTGCAGGCTCCCCGGGAGCACCATTAATACCACCGCTACTGCCTCCTCCAAGTGTAGCTTCAGGAGCACCAGCTCCTCCCATCATACCAGATGCATCAGCTCCATCATTTTTTATAACCCCCTCAAGCACTAAAGTATTACGTACCCATATTCTATAGCCATTCGTTATAATAGTTGCACTAGCCGGCACCGTCAGTGAATCAAAATACATATCAGCAGTTAACACCACTGTCTCAAAGTTTCCTATCACTGGGGTTCCGTGAAACCCATTACCAAACAGATTAATAGAAAGACCAGCATTACCAGTTAGTCCAGTTACTCCTGTTGTACCCGTTATAGTATTCGTGATACCGGTAGCACCCGTCGGCCCCCCTTGGCCAGTTGCACCGGTAGCACCCGTCGCGCCCGTAGCCCCCGTAACAGTACTGTTTGAACCGGTGACAAGCCCTGTAACACCTGTTGCACCAGTTGCTCCAGCTGAACCTGTAGCACCAGTTGCACCTAAACTACCTGTTACACCGGTTGGCCCGGTAAGCGATAGGCAAGCACCGGTTGCTCCCGTTGCACCCGTTGCTCCTGTAGGACACGTTGCTCCTGTTGAACCTGTCGTTCCTATTTGGCCCGTTAAGCCAGTTGTACCTGTTAATCCCGTTGCCCCGGTAAATCCTACTACACCACGTGCCCCTAATTGCCCCGTTGGCCCCGTAGCCCCCGTAAGGCCAGTTTGACCAGTCGCACCACTCAGACCAGTTGCTCCCGTCAATCCAGTTGCTCCCGTTGCTCCTGTAGCACCAACGGCTCCTACTCGACCAGTTAATCCTGTCGCACCAATACTACCCGTAACACCAGTAATAGTACTTGTCGCACCTAGCACTCCCGTCAACCCGGTAGCTCCAGTTGCCCCTAGTACTCCAGCAGTACCTGTTTGACCAGTTACCCCTGTCGCTCCTGTTACGCCTGTTGCTCCTGTCACGATACCGGTAGCCCCTGTTATACCTGGGTTACCTACAAATCCTGTTGCACCCGTTGGGCCCGTAGGACCAGTTGCTCCTGTCATCCCGGTATACCCGGTTGCTCCTGTTACTCCAAACACTGCGCCGGTTGCACCTGTTGCTCCCTGTGGTCCGGTCGCTCCCGTTGGAGAGGTTGCACCCGTTGCTCCCGTCATCCCGGTATACCCGGTTACTCCTGTTACTCCCATACTTCCCGTTGGCCCTGGTATACACGTGGCCCCTGATGCACCAGTTGCTCCCGTTAGACCCGTAGAGCCTGGCACTCCTGTAGTTCCTGTTGCCCCGGTTACTCCTGTTAGTCCCGTCACACCCGATGACCCCGTTGGCCCTGTCGCACCAGTTGCACCTGTACCATCTGGTGCACCACTTATCCCTGTTGCTCCTGTTATTCCTGTTGCACCTGTTGGACCGGTTGGCCCTTCAATACCGCGCATCCCCGCTTGACAGCCATTACAGTTGGTGATTTTATTGCGTGCATTCAAAGCGTCCACCATTCCACCACCAAATGCCATGGACACAAACGTTGCACTACGATAGTCATTTTTTGAAAACTGGTTGTCAAAAAAGTCTTCCGGAAACACCTCAGTTCCATAATCAATATGTGTGACGGTACAGTGCCCATTGCCCGGATTTAACTTCATTGAAATAACGGTTTGGCTACCGTGGATACATACGCATCCTACGTACGCAACCACTATTACATATGCCACCAAACGATACCAGAGCTTCATTACTTTTGTACCTCGACCGGTTTACACCCAATGACTATCAGAGTAGCATGCAACTATATCGCTCTACAAGAAGATCACTGAAATTACCTTTTCATACTACTTCCCGTAAATACTCGTGTCCCTTTTTACGTTCTGCATCACAGTAACGACCTCTTGCAATGATCACTGTTTCTTTATTACGTTAACAATACTTACCAAGTAAAAAAGAAAACAATGAAGCGTACCAAAGTTGATCCGGCACTGCTAACTAACCCTGATAAAGTTCTTTTTCCTCATGCTCATATTACAAAGAAAGATCTCGGCGATTACTATGCCATGATTGCTCCACTCATGTTGCCACACCTTAAAAACCGCCTTCTTTCAATGCAACGCTTTCCTGACGGCATTAATAAAGAAGGATTCTTTCAAAAAAATATCAGTCCACATTTTCCCGAATGGGTTGACCGGTATTCCCTTACCAATAAAGATGGAAGCACCACTACCTATGCCATTGTACAAAACCAAGCTACCCTCATTTACCTTTCCTACCAAGCGGTCATTACCTTTCACACTTGGTTGAGTCGCGTTGATAAACTTGATTACCCAGATAAAATGATCTTTGATCTTGATCCCGGCAAAAAAATTACCTTTCCACAGATCAAGCAGTATGCGCTTAAGTTAAAAGATTTTCTTGAGTCATATGGTTTTACCAGCTTTGCTATGACTACCGGTTCTCGGGGAATTCATATCGTGTGCCCGTTACGTCGCTCATATACATTCGAAACGGTACGCGCTTATTCACAACAGCTTGCAATTGAATTTGCCCAGTCCGCTCCCGATGAGCTGACTGTAGAAATCAGAAAAGATAAACGTAAAGGACGCCTCTTTATCGATTACATACGTAATACATATGCCCATACCGCTGTAGCTCCTTATTCAGTTCGCCCACTTCCAAACGCTCCAATAGCAACACCCGTTACCTGGAAGGAAGTTGCAACAAAAAAATTGGAAGCTCAAACATATACCATTGCTAACATCGCAAAACGAATACAAAAAGTTGGTAATGTTTGGGAAAAATACAACACCGTCAAAAACACATTAAAGAAACGTTAAAAAAACGCGAACTCGATGTAATTTTTATCAAATTCTGTTAATTATTTACGTAACAACAAAATTAACAAGGCGATTGGGGACGTAGATAACCTTTTTAATTGACTTACCCTCTAAGAATGAGGGAATTGCTTTTTGTGCAGTTGCGGTAACGGTCTCGCGATCGGTATCACGACTCACTATGATGGTGCCGCGCAAGCGCCCATTTACCTGTATGGCTACCGTAACCTCATCTGTTTTTGCAAGCGCGGGGTCAAAGCCTGGCCAAGGACATTCCCATATCATTTTATCGCACAGCTCCGAAAGAAGTTCACTTGCTATGTGTGGCGCCATGACGGAAAGGGTCACGAGAATTTTTTCTACAGACTCCCGGCTTAATTTTATATCATCACGTGTTGCATCATTAAGCCATTCCATAAATGCTGAAACGGCCGTATTTGGTTTGAATAACGCAAGACGCTCATTCACTTCTTTAAGCAACCTGTGTACCCGCTTTGTTACTTTTTCATCTTCTTGCGTTCCCTCTGGCAACAAACGATCAGGTGCCATCATGAACTGCCAAAACCGATTTAAAAAGCGTTTGCATCCTTCAAGGCCAGTGTCTTGCCACTCAACATCGAGCTCTGGCGGTCCTATAAATAACATGTACAAGCGCAAGGCGTCCGACCCATATTGTTTCACCATGTCATCCGGGTTGACCACGTTCCCCTTTGATTTAGACATTTTTTCGACGCGCCCCGTTTTTTCTGCGTACTTCGTAATCATTCCCTGATTAAAAAGACGCTTGAACGGTTCGTCGAATGGTAAATAACCAAGATCGTGAAGTACCTTGACGTAAAAACGTGCGTACAGTAAATGTAATATGGCATGCTCAATGCCACCAACATATAGATCTACCGGCAACCAATATTTCATATCTTCTTTATTAAATGCCACATTCGAGTCTTGAGCATTGGGGTACCGCAAAAAGTACCAGCAAGAACCAGCCCATTGCGGCATGGTATTGGTCTCACGCTTTGCAGGGCCACCACAGGAAGGACATGAAACGTTCACCCACTCTTCAATTGCTGCAAGGGGTGATTCCCCGGTTCCTGTTGGTTGATATTTTTCTACTTCAGGTAATACAACCGGCAGCTCATCTTCTGGGACCGGTACGGTACCACACTTTGCACAATGTATAAGTGGAATTGGCTCTCCCCAATATCGTTGGCGAGAAAAAACCCAATCACGTAACCGGTACGAAACATGTGGTTGCGCTAATCCTTTCTCAACGCAATAGCCTATAATATCATCGCGCACGTCACCAGCTCGTCTTCCAGCAAAAGCCTCCGGCTCGGTCAAAATACCATCTTTCATATCAGTGTAACAGACTTCAAAGCGGGCAATTTTCTCACTTAATTCAGGGTCATCGGGTGGAAACAATACGGCCTTTAGTCGAATACTATATTTTTTTGCAAACGCAAAATCGCGCGTATCATGCGCTGAACATTTAATGATGCCGGTGCCATAGTCAGCAAGTGCAAAGCTCGCAACCCATATTGGCAAATCCCCGTTACCTACCGGATCTACGGTATAGCGCCCCGTAAAAATACCTCGCGGTTCCTTGTCTTCTTTTCCTGCAGCTCGTTCATCAAGAACTTCCTGACAAAATGCTTCAATTTCTTTACGTTGAGGCACATCCTTAATAAGAGTTGGTAAAAGAGGATGATCGGGGGCAATGACTAAAAAGGTATCGGCAGCAAAGGTCTCAAAATGAGCTGAAAACGTTTCTAAAACAAGATCCATATCTTTCACTGGCGACCAAAAAATAAGTCCCTCACTGCGGCCAATCCAATTTTGCTGCATGAGCTTAACTTTCTCAGGCCAATCAAGACGGTTAAGACCTTCAAGCAATTTTTCTGCATAGTCAGTTATTTTTAGTACCCACTGCCGGATCTTTTTTTTCTCAACTGGTGCACCGCAACGTTCACACCCACCATCCACTACCTCTTCATTTGCAAGCCCTGTCAGACATGAAGGACACCAATTGATAGGCATCTCAGCTTCATACGCAAGTCCCGCTTTAAACATTTGAAGAAAAATCCATTGAGTCCATTTGTAGTACTCAGGGTCAGTAGTATTGATTTCTTTGGACCAATCGTACAACGCACCTATGTCTTTTAGTTGACGCTTGAAGGTTTCAATGTTTCGTGCCGTGTTAACTGCCGGGTGAATGCCACGCTTGATTGCATCATTCTCTGCAGGAAGCCCAAAAGCATCCCATCCCATAGGATGGAGAACATTAAATCCCTCCGCACGTTTCATACGTGCATAAATATCAGAAAGTACATACCCACGCCAATGCCCAACGTGAAGGCCGGCACCAGAAGGGTATGGAAACATATCAAGACAATAATACTTAGAACCTGTGCCTGTAGCCTTGGCATCTCCCAGATGCTCATCTGTCCAGATCTTCTGCCATTTTTTTTCAATCGCACGCGCATCGTAGTTCATATATTATATCCTACTAATTCACTATTCATTTGTTGCACGATTTTCCTCTACATACCTACCCAGCAAGCGACATCATGTATGTACGAAGTGTAAGGGCAATCATCACAAGCAGAGTCAATGCTACCGGGCCTTTTATCGGTCTAAAGCCCCACAACTTGTAGGCTAGATTACAAAATACCACCATAATAAGTGCCGGATACATCATCTTAATGAATGGCATTGAAAAGTCCATAATCGCTGACAAACCAAATGACGCAGGTATTACACATAACATGAGGTTAGCTGAAAGCACTTTGGGATAGCTAACACGCTTTTTAACAATCGTATTGTATACATATTCGGTAAACACTGCTGTCAATGCAACGGTAGTAGTAAAGCATGCAATAAACACCGTAAAGCCAATAAGAGCAGCACCATAGGTCCCTAGAACTCTAAATGAAATACGGCTAAATAGTTCAGCCTCATTAAGACTCTCAAGACCCTGTCCATGAAACGCAGCAAGTGCTGCCATTCCTATGTATACAAAACTCAGTAATGTTGCAGCCCCAAAGCTTGCATATGCAGCCGTCCTAATGCGTTGACGCATATTAAGGTCAAACTCAGGATCAATCCGAAGCAATTTAACAACGATGGCTCCAAAAAAAACCGTACCGAGAACGTCTAGGGTGCCATAGCCGTATATGGCTCCCATACTAAAAAGATTCCACTTACTTATATCAATCGACTGCGCTGGAAGTCCTGTAAAAACACCAGCAAGTATAATTACCAGAAGACTCGTTACTTTAAGTGGGCTTAGTATCTTTCCTATAATATCAAGCAGCTTTGTCGGACGGTACGTTACTGCAAAAACCATCGCAAGGAAAATGACTGCAAACGCCCACACAGGAAGTGGTGGAAGAAATGGCGCCATCATTTCATACGCAACGGTTACAATGCGTGGCATGACAATCACTGGACCAATGGTCAACATACACAAAAAAATTGCTAGCTGACCCCACCATTGGCCTAAACGACCAAAGAAGGCATTATAATCACCATCAAAGGTTATAATTGCTAGTAAACCAACCAATGGAAGAACGACACCCGTCAGTAAAAAACCGGCCATTGACCAGAACGATTGATCACCAGAGGCAAGACCAACGCGCAACGGAAAAATAAGGTTGCCCGCACCAAATAATAAGGCAAAAACAACAAGGCTAATTTGAAAGACACGTCTATAAAATGATTGCATGGGACTCCTTCTTGTATACTATAATTAGTAAAAACTGAAGTGACTGCTAAATGAAGCGCGTAAGAAAAATACAGAGGCAAAAGAGGGTAGTGATGAATGGAAATAATACACAGAGAGATATTTGACTAACGCACACACCCATAAACGGCCTCCATGGTCATAACTCAATTAGTAAAAGAAGCTAATCACCGTGCTTACTCGTACTGCTGAGCATCATTTTTAAACGAAAGCTGCGCACAGACAGTATAACAGTACAAAAAAAAAGCGCAATGACGCTTGCCCAATGCTAAATTCACCACTTCGCCTGTTCTATTGTTCTGCTCCCATCCTCACTTGGTAAATCAACTTTAACAATGAAATGATCTTTAAAGACCGGGAAAGTCCAATATTCCTCTTGACACACACTCATGAACCGTTACCCTGGTGACAACTACTTAAAAAGGAAATACTCATGACAACATCCTCCAAAAAAACAACGACTGAGCAGTTTAAAAGTATTCCTCCTGAGCACATTATGGTAGTAAAACGCTCAGACCTTTTTGCAAACGACTCATGGCAAGGGGTACGCACGGAGGGGATTGAGTCTTACCTCGAAACTATTTACACAAAGCATACATTTCTACCCAGACCGGCGATGGAGAATGATCCCACCTACAAACAAATCATTCCGTATGTCATTTTTGTTCACGACAACAAACTCTTTTTAATGCAACGAGCTTTGACAGCATCCGAAACGCGCCTCCGCAACAAAAGAAGCTTGGGTATTGGCGGACACGTTCGTCAAGAAGACATTGAAGATAAAAACCTTCTTGAGTGGGCCACGCGAGAATTTAACGAGGAGGTATCCTATACCGGCTCTCTTGAAATGGAATTTATTGGATTGCTTAATGACGACTCCAATGATGTTGGAAAGGTTCATTGTGGATTGGTAATGCTTGCTCACGGTGATAGCTCAGACATCAAAGTGCAATCCGAACTCAAATCCGGAACTCTTGTCCCCATTAGCGAGTGTTTTATACACTACGACGAACTAGAAAGCTGGAGTCAAATGGTGCTTACAGCACTTAAAAACCGAATTGTGTAATAAAACACTTAAGGAAGGCTGATCATGCAAAATCTTCTTAGCCACTTTATTCTCATCAGTATCGCCATTTTTTCCCTTGCTTTCCCACATGACACCTTTATGCAAAACGATATTGATGCTACTAAGTACACATCATTTGAAGAGTTCCCTCGCATTCAAGTTGGCCTTATTACCATTGACATGAGTGAGCTAGAACCATTTACCTTTATCCAACATATCATTAAATTAACAGACGACCCAGAGTGTAAAGCAATCTTAGTGTATGCAACAGGAGAAGGCGATGACCTTGGGCAAGCATTTGCACTGTTTAATGAACTGCGACACGCTACCCACGTAAAGCCAGTCATAACCCTTATTGATTCACAATGTACGTCTGCATGCTATTATATTGCGGCTGGTGCTAATCAGATAGTCGCTTCTCCAACAGCACTCATCGGTGGCATCGGTGCGCAGATTACTCTCATGAGACAACACAAGAGTCGTACCACTGGCGAAGTCGAATCTGATATTACCTATCACTCCTTTACTAAAGGAGCCTATAAAAAAGTATTTGATCTTCACGCGTCCGCACCAGACGAAAAAGATACCGCTATGATTCAATCGCTCCTTGAAAATATATACGAAAGATTTACACAAGACATCGCTCAATCTCGCAACCTAAATCTTACACACGTTATTACGTATGCCGCCGAGGGAAACATCTTTACCGGATCCCAAGCACAAAACTTTGGTCTTATTGACATCCTTGGTTCATATTCTGACACCTATCCTGTTATCAGGAAACTGCTAGAAGAACGCGATCAGCCGAGTGATCTTCCTATTGAGCTCATCAGGCTAGCAGAAGATCCAATTGATAATTTCGTTACGTTTGACGAAAATATCATCTAACAAAACGAGTTTTAAAAAAGCATGCATAACGATAATCAGGTACTAATCTCTTAGACAACATACTTCCTTACGCTGCCTGTCAAAGCAAATAAGTACCTTATTCAGCTTCAGCTTCTGCTTCTTCAACTTCAGTTTCAGCCATGCTAAAAATAGCCTTATGGGTTTCATGAAAATGGCGCCAGGTTTCATTAATATCGCGAAAAGACGAATTCCACTGGTCATCAATAGCCTCGTATAGATCTTTATATATTCCGTACACATTTGTTGCCCACAAACAATGATTAGTAAATCGCGCCCGCTTTAATGGTAAAGCACACGTGGTAAGCGTCTGGTTGTCCATGACAATGTGTCCTACAACAAGCAGCTCGTCATTCTGCTCAATCTGCTCAACCAGTAACGGAAGAATGACCACCCAAGGAAGTGGAGTAATATCGTCACCTGAAAATGAGCGCAGCGAAAACAAGGACAAATGATCGATGTACTTTGAATCACCATTATAACGTAATTGGATATCGTATCGCTTTAATGATGTTTTTTGTGTAACTCCCCGCACATCTATAACATGGTTCATCATTTTAAAACTCTCACCTGCCTGGGTACTATAGCTATCGATGGTCTGTACTTTATCACCTGATGACCAAAATGACATAATACTTGTAAACACTGGTGAAGCAATATAGGCAGCAGTCTCGGCCTGCATAGGGGTTCCGCATAAGATAAGGCGGTTTATCCTAAGTTCATCAGCACGTTGCTCTTCAATGTGAGCAAGCCACAAGGCTACATTACCACCATGGCTGTGGCATATTAATTCAATTTCAGGGTACACCCCATATTGTTGATAATATTCATCCCGCATTGTAACCAGGGCATCATAGAATTCTTCAGCCGACTTCTTTCTACCTGATTGGCTATTCATCCCTGACCAACCGAATAATTTATAGTCACGATTGACACCGTCATCAATCATTCGCTTTATTGCATCATAACTGGCAACAACATAATACGCAGCCTCATTAGTTTTGTTAGTTTCAAGAGTTTTGCGTAATACTGCCTCTACATCCTCTGATAAAATTGGATATAATCCAGGTGTAGTCATGGGCGTAGTTTCACACAAAATGGGATTCTCACGGCCTTGCCTTAAGCGCGCAGCATATTTAGAATCCTCCCCAACATCCCCGTACAAAAACCACTGAGGAGAGTAAAACGCTAAATAGGGGAGAACCGTCCCATGAACAAACACCGTAACCCGTGGAACCATCAATGATACCTCAGCATCAAGACTTCCGTATTCAACTGCGGCAGTTAAATCCTGGGTACTTTTCGGAGCTGAAAGCTCGCCTTGGAGTGGTGCGGTCCCTACCGTTAGGAGTAAAAAGGTTAGTATAATAAGTATCATGTTAACTCCCTAATCAGAACGTCCTATTCCCACTATACTACTATCATAGAACGTTGAAAAGCAGAATCTATTTTACGGGTATCCCGTTAAGAAGAAAAGCCTATCTTTCAAGCTCATTTAACCTGGCAATTTTCCTAAAATTAAGTGCCAACCTCCGCTTTTTTATTGCCATAAGACAAAAAAGTCCTGATCCAGTTGTCATTTGCCTTTAAAACTGCTATTTTAAAGCTATAAGAACCTGCTATATCTTAGCAGACCATATCATGTACACTATGTTAACCAAAGCAATCATATGTGATTGTAGGAGTAATTAATGTCAAAGGAACGTCTTACGCCTCAGCAATTTAGTAAAGCTGAGCTTCTATGGGACGATGCAGAATATCAACTGACAGCTGAAGAGCAGGCTGCTCTTGAACAGTTATATGAAGATGCATACAGCCCAGCCAAAAAAG
>Ga0180438_10009792_pt1 | contig 11856 bp, 13 predicted proteins | sample SS_ome_12_FD_132455 | JGI IMG/M metagenome (GOLD analysis project Ga0180438, IMG submission 132455) | Hypersaline lake sediment archaeal communities from the Salton Sea, California, USA - SS_3_D_2 metaG | ecosystem: Environmental > Aquatic > Non-marine Saline and Alkaline > Hypersaline >...
CACGGGATGGCACATATTACCGGCGGGGGCCTTTTGGGAAACGTACCGCGAGCGCTGCCCAGGGACTGTGACGCGGTCATAAGAAAAACGAGCTGGCCCAAACATAAGATATTTGACTTTTTGCAGGAGAAGGGCCCGGTGGAAGAGGTCGAGATGTACCGGGTCTTCAATATGGGGATAGGTTTCGTGCTTATAGTGGCCGAGGACTTCGCCGATTCAATCAAGAAGAAGCTAACCAGATACGGTGAAAAAGTCTACCGCATCGGCAGAATAATCACAGGCACCGGCAAAGTGGCGCTCAAGTAATTCGTTATCACCCCGCGGAATAGGGAAGTGACAAATTAAACCCATCAGATTGAAACGCAGTTTGTTACAAACAGCCCTTGCCGGAGCAATCTACGCCGGTTTCTCCTTTTATCTTTACCAGCCTTACTTGAAAGATTTCGGGCGGTGGCAGTACCTCTTCGCCTTGAATCCGTTCCTGGCTTCTTTAGGGTGCTTTGTGCTAAGCCGGCGGTGGGTATCGGGGTTTGCGGGTTCGTTTTTTGCCGGAGCAGTATATGGCTTCGGGCCTTTCATGCTTGGCTTGTCGAAATTTCATCCAACGGCGGGTTCGTTGGCTGCCATCGTGCCCTGGCTGTTATGTCCGGCCGCCTTCATCGGCAAGAATCGGCGAGGGTGGGTAGGTGCATCGCTGTCGGTGCTTCCATTTCTTGCAATACTGGTGTTCTTTAGCGCGTCAGCGCATCTTCGTTTATTCCCTATGCCGGTTCGGACCAGTCTGCATCCGAAAGATTTGACCGGGCTTTTTGCTCCGCTTGTAGGTATAACGCGGCGATTAGCACCGCTCGGTTCTTACCACATTCCTATAGCAGCCCTAATGATGGGCTTATCGATGCTGCTGGCGGCACGGCGTTTCGGCATATTAGCCATTGTTGCGGTCGGCACCACTTTGGCCTTCTGCAGATCCTTCTTTGGCGTTAGTCCGCTTATGTGGCTGGCACTTCCCACCGTGTGCGGCTCGGTCATAATCGGCGCCGGAACACAGGCGCTGCTATCGGCCGGACCGGCAGACAGGAAATGGGTGCTGGGCGGCGCAGGGGCCCTGGCGGCACTGTCCATAGTGATGCTGCTGCTGGCAACAAAATGCTTTCGAATATTTGCCGGGCTGGGAGACAAAGTGGCGGAGCTTTTTGTGTCCACGGCCTACAGATATATCCTCGGCACGGTCGCACTGTTAATCATATTCCTGATTGCCCGCGCCAAGGTTCGGCTGCAATGGCTTCGTCAGGTCGTACTGGGCTCGGCTATGGGGGTGGATATATTTTTTGGCGCACAGTATATGGTCGATACCATTTTTTGAAGACAAGATTCAATATTGTTTCAGGACTCATCCCGTCAATGACACAAAAACAACGAAAAATCAAGAAGATGCAAATGGGCAAGCAGTTCCGCGACTGTCCGGCGTGTGGCTATACCGACGGCTTTCACAATATGCTCGAGAAAACGGACAAGCCCGGCCTGTTGAGGTGGTACTTTATATGTCCGCAATGCAGCAGCATATTCGACATTGGTCTTACCGTTACCAAAGGCCTGAAAGCATCCGCGAAATAGAGGACAACTCTAAAAAGTTTCGCGCTCAACACTCGCCAGGTAGAATCTGCCGTCTCTTTGCATGAAAGTTACGATGGCGTCGAACTGCTGGTCTATGAAGCCGGTATTGTTCGATACTACAGCTATCCCCACCACGGAGCTGATTTTGCTGTCCTGACGGTCAACCTCCGCGACCGATACATTGAACCTGCTCTTTAAGCGGGCGGTAAGACTCTTGACGATGCTGCGTTTTTCCTTCAGGGAACCTATGCCCTGGAGGTGCAGTTGAGCTGTCATCACACCGACAATCATTTCTCCATTCTCACAAACCTGTTTGTCCTTCGGCGCCGCAGGCAAAACCGCGTCCTGCGGCCGAGGTCCGGCCGGAAGAACTTCACCTCTATTTGGTGTCGGGCGCAGGCAGGTCGTTCTTTGACCGGGCCGACATCTTCAACTGATCCTTGCCGTCCACAAGCCAAGCCAGCGAAAAGCGGGCGAACATCATCTTCTGATAGCGGTGCTTTTCGCCGCCCTCGAAGAGCAGGCCGATGTCCCCATCGGGCAGTCGGGCGAGGCACGAATAAGCCGACGGCCCAGCGAAAACCTGCTTTGCGACCGGCCAAGTCCTGCCCTCGTCGTAGCTGAGTTTGACTGTCATATTGACGCGGCCTTTTTCGCTTGCAGGATTGGCGAACAGCACTCGGCTGCGGCCCTGTTCGGGCCAGGAGTACCGGCTCGTACAGGCCAGGCACTCGGGGCATATCAGGTTCTGATCATACCGCGCCTTCGACCAGGTCAATCCGCCATCGGTGCTGGTGGCGGTTATGCGGTAAGGTTTTCTGCCTTGTTTGGGATGGCTGCCACCACCCCGCATGTTCAGAACCAAAGTTCCATCCGCCCTTTCGAAGACCGTGCACTCGTTCGTGTTGAAGGCCTCATCCGTCAAGCCGCCCGGCTGCCAGGTCTTGCCTCGGTCGTCGGAGTAAATGACAGCGGAACGAAACTGCTTTTCGTCCTTAGTGAACCAGAGCGTCATAACAAAGCGGCCCTTGTATTTGCCGCGGTCAAGCTCGATACCGAGACCAGAACCGGTGGCAAAGCGAGTCCAAGGGAAGCGCGGGTTGAACGCCTCGAACACCTCGGTAATATCGTGAAAGTCGGACCAAGTGACGCCGTCGTCGTCACTGTAGTTATGAAAGACGTACTCTCCATTCATTGTTGAAAGCAGATGAATCCGGCCGATCTGTCGGTCCACAAGGACTGTGGTATTGCCGCAGGTGCTGGCGCCCTCGTCGCGCAGAAGCTGCATGTTTGCGGACCAGGTGCGGCCGCCATCGGTGGAGCGGCGCAGAAGCAGGTCACGGTCGCCGAAGTCCGATGAGGTCCGTCCCGCTTCACTGATTGCCAATAACGTCCCGCTATTGGTCACAACCAACACGGGAATGCGGAATTCCTTGTAGTCGCGCTCACCCGCCGTGAACACATCGACCTGCTCGAAAGCAGGCTTGTCCACAGTCAAGCCCGTGCCGGCAAGCACACTGAGAGCGACAAGGCAAAAACGTATGCTACTCATACGATACAACTTCCTTTCGGTACTATCAGATTCCATCATAGTAGATGCCTTGGCGAGCGATTGCAACACTTTCGCCGGGAGATGGGAAAGATTTGGATTTCCACCGGGCCGCAACCTATACTATCGCACGGGTCCCGGATTGATTGAAATGAAGGCCGCGAAACAATATTTGTCCGACGTGCCGCTGATCGCGCTGGTTGCGGCGAATGTCGTGCCGGTGGCGGGTGTGTTGTTTCTGGGCTGGGATGCATTCTATGTAGTGCTTTTCTACTGGGCCGAGAATGTGGCTGTCGGCTTCTACACCATCCTGAAAATCGCCTGCGTAAAGGTGCCGCACCCGGCTGCACATCTCGGCAAGTTGTTTGCCATTCCTTTCTTCATGGTTCACTACGGCGGATTCACCGGGATCCACGGCTTGTTTGTTCTGGGAATGTTCAAGAAGGGCAGTGAAGGGTTGGGCGGCGGAGCGGACTGGCCGTGCTTTCTGGTTTTCGTTCAGCTGTTGTTGAACGTAATAAGAGAGGCGTATTCGATTATGCCGGCGAACATGAAACTGGCGATGGCGGCGCTGTTCGCCAGCCACGGCGTATCGTTTGTTTACAATTACCTGATTAGAGGAGAGTACGCCGTCTCAAAAGTAGATAAGCTGATGGGAGAGCCGTACGGGCGTGTTGTTGTAATGCACATTGCCATATTAGCCGGGGGCTTCTTCACCATGTCGTTGGGCTCGCCGGTGGCTCTGCTGTTGGCGCTGGTCGCGCTAAAAACAGTGGTGGACGTCAAACTGCATCGGCGCGAGCACCAAAGAAAACAGAAGTGCCTGAAAACAGCCGTCGCACACCCCTGAGCACTGGACGAGTCTGGGCAGGCATACGTACAGGCAGGATATTGCTGTTTACTGTCAGGCTACTTCTCACAGTACCAGCGCTCACCTGCACCCGAGACGAGCAGTACATTCGAATATGCGGTAAAATCACCGGTGCGGATGACGGCCTTGACGCTCTTGCTGTGGTTCTTGAACTCTGTGTGCGGCATCGTCTCGACAGGCGTGTCTTTGCCGAAAATCTCGACAATCGCCTTGAACCGCGTTGGGCTGACCGTTTTCGTCTCGTTGGCCATTATGAGCTTTTCCACCGAGAAGTGCCTCTTGAGCTCTTTGAGCAGTTGGAGGACGGTGGGCTTGTTTTTCGAAAGCGAAATGTCCACCGTTCGCACACCCAGCGGTATGGGAAAGCCGGCATCACAGACAATCAGCTCATCCATGTGCCCCATCATCGAGAACACATCTGAGATCTCATTATTGACAATTCCTGTCTCTCTCATCTTGCCCATCCTTTTCAAATTGTGGTACGGACCTTTTTGCTCCGCGATTCTACCGGCTCATACAAACCCACACAAGCTTCTCGCAAAAAAAATACTCCCCACCGCCCTTTTTGGGCTGTCTCTACCCCTCTCTTTCAATCAGGGTGCCTGTTTTCCCGCGGTTGGAAATCACCGCGTCACGAGTCTCAAACCAAGGTCCCTGCAGTTCCGGGAAATGGTCGTGCAGCATGTTGCGAAGACTGTCGGCTATGTATAGCCTGCTGTGTTCTGCCTGTGGGTCACGCCAGAAATGCTCCAGTTCTTCTGCCCATTTCGGTTCAATCGCACCGAGTCTCTGCTGTTGTTCGTGCAATTCTTTCGCGGCTCGTATTAGCTCCCTCGGAACGTACACCTTCATCCAATAGCGGTACAATTCAGAACAGGCGTTCACAAAATCGTACCGGCCCGCATACTCTCTTACGAACTCCGGCACACCTTCAGCCACCAGCTTCGCACGCTCACCCGCAGTATAGTCGGCCATTTCAAAGATGTTCCGCTTGATTTTCCGCCACAGTCGCTCGTCGTTCGGGTCATTCGGCTCGAATACCGTCAGGCCCCGCTTCTTGAGGGCGTAAATTAATTTCTCCCGCCAATTTGGATTTCGCCGAGGCAGCAGATAGCGATAGTTCAGGATCATTATGGGCCTGAGCTCCGGCTCGCGGTCCGCATCACGGAGGGCTTCTGCCCATGCCTTGGTTCCGAAGGCGTGTCTGCACCGACTGTACCTTTTTTCGAACTGCTCCGGGTTCGCGTGTAAAGCACGAAACTGGTTGAATTCGCTCTCGCCCGGCAGACCCGCTCTTTTCATTTCGTTGATTCTGTGCAGTCCTCTCTCAACAAAGCGCAGATCAGGGTTCTGTCGCATCGCTTCGGCGTTGACGGCGAGCAGATAAGAAACCGCCCGGTCAAACCCCTCGTACTCCAGGCGCAAACGCCGGAGCTTTGCCGCCTCGGCATACTGCTCATCAAGCTGGCTCCTTTGGCAGGAACTCACGACAAGACACGCCGAGACCAATATGCATACACGCTCAACAATGTGTCTGTCGCGTCTCACCGTCCAAAAGCTCCTGCCGGGCCATTAAGACTTAGCGCATCCCCACATGTCTTATAGACAAGCCAATAACCCTAAAGTTCCATTTTTCATGCGGCTGGCGGCATACATCTCTAAACGGGTTTCATCGCCGAGGCGATCTGCCGCGTATAGGAGGACTGATTCCTCTGGGCCTGTTCGAAAGCACGCGCTGAGGGCCTGCCTTCTTGGTCCAGTGGCTCGTTGTCGTCAATGATCTGCTTTGGGGCTCTTACCCCTGTCCGCGCCTGCTCTTGGAATCCCACTGACATTCTCCGCTTTTAACAATACAGGGTATCGCCACCCGGCCCGCCGGATAATATTGCCCCCCATCGCCATTCTGCGTTCAATCTCGCGCATCACTCCGAGCAGAATCCCACCCAAGCGCACAGTCTATGGCGTATTCCGCTTGCCACCCCGTTACCGCGAGGACCTTGAATAGGCGGAGTCATGATTTCAATTGCGCCACGAGCTGCCGCGTCTGGGGTGACTGATTCTTCTGGGCTTGTTTGAGAGCGTGGGCGTATGCCCCGCCCTCTTTCTTCAGAAGCTCGTTGCCCTCGATGACCTCCTTCAAGGCTTTTGACTTTGTCCTTGCGTCCTTTAGGAATCGAACGACTCTTGTGCCGTACACGCCGCCCAATAGAGCCGATATGCCGATGGCTAATTCAAACATACTATCCGCCACCTGCCAAGCATCCGGACGCTCGGCCGATTCCGACAAGGCCGCCCCCGCCAACTGAAAGCTCGATTGCGACAGTATTTGCTCGGGCGTATCCGCCTGTGGAAATTCCTTGGGCAGCCCGCAGTAGCTGATAAATGCCCTGCTCTGCAGCTCGCCCAGTCCGGTCAGCGCCTGTAGTTTTTCCGAAGCGGCCTCCCGGCGGGCCTGCCCCGCAGCAACCGCAGCCGTGCGATGGTGCAACCACGCGTTTTGTTTCTGGGCCTCGCCCGGTGCAAGACGCAGACTGCCGCAGCCGACCAATGCCAGACAAGACACCATCGATAGCACAACATTTCTTTTCATGAGTCGCCTCCTTAATCTTGGATTTTTTTGAGCTTTTGTGCCATAATCTCACCATACGGATCTGCAAGACAGGTTCGCGGATATAGGAAAAAGGCTTCTAATGGACATCGCCAAGAGATTCAAGCCCAGCACGATACTGCTGTGGTGGAAGGTCGCCGATCACTCTGAGGCACAGCGAATCCTGAGTATGTTTCCATCCGCGAAGGTACATCTAATCAGACAACAGCTCAAACCTTCTTTGCCGAACATGCCGCAAGGTCGGGCTTTGCTTGCGGGCAAGAGAACACTGATGATTGGGGAAACCTGGTCCTATGTCGGTCACTTCGACGGCCGACCCCCCGGTTTCTCATCTTACAGGACCACACAAAATAGAAAATGCCCAAATGTTCACTGTCGACCCTACTGTAAACTCGTCCCTGTCTCGAATGGCTGTCCATATTACTGCACCTACTGCTATCTTGCGTATGTCTATCGCAAGTTCAGACCATTCATCAAAATCAACATCAACTACGACACCATGTTTGAGCAAATAAGAGAAGCCTTGGCCAATTGTGGCGGTAAAGTCAGCTTCAACATGGGAGAAATGCTCGACAGCCTCGCCCTCGACCACATAACAGACCTGACAAGAATGCTGGTCCCCTTCTTTTCTGATTTTTCACACGGTATTCTCATGCTCCTGACCAAGAGCAGCAACATCGACAACCTACTGGGCACCAAGCCCAACAACCAGACCATTGTGTCCTGGAGCCTGAACAGCAATTACGCAATTGAGACATTCGAGCCGGGCACCGCCAGCCTTGCCGAGCGTTTGCAGGCTGCCAGGCTGTGCCAGGAACACGGTTACAGAATCCGGTTTCGTATCGACCCCGGCATCCTCTATCCACAGTGGCAAGCCGAGTACGCCGAACTAATCCAACAGGCCCTTACCACTACACGACCCGAAAACATCACCCTCGGCATGTTGAGGCTTCTGCCGGGCCATTTCCACCTCGCAAAGGATGCTTATGGAAATCGAGGCAGAAGACTCTGCGACCACAACTTTGTGAGAGGTGCCTCAGACGGCAAGCTCCGGTACCTTCCAACGCAAAGAATCGAGTTCTACGCCTTCCTGATTGATGTTATTCGCAGCTTCGATAAAGCAGTTTCTATCAGCCTATGCCGAGAGACTCCCGATATCTGGAGTACTCTTGGCCACCGCTGCGAACGGGCAAAATGCAACTGTGTTGTCTGGTAGCGGCTATGCTGCTGAATGCTGCCGCGCTATGACGTCTATCGCCGGTCCATAAAGGCAACTGTAATAAGTATATGTGTAAGTCTCATTCCTGTTCCTGATTGGATAAACATACTGCGTGAGTAACCTCCTGCTACTCGCGACCCCCATCGCTCGGCTCAATCTACGTACAAGGGTCGTCTCATACTTGTCTTGCGTGATTAGAATTCTTCCTTGCTTGGTGCATAGTCTTTCGACGTTCAACAGTCCCTCGGTAAGACCACCAAGTCCCTCGTGCTCATCCAAGGGCGAAGTAACGTAAGAAAAGACGATGAGGTCATACGCTCCGAAACCGCACCTTGCTCGATGAAGCTGGTCAATGCTGCCTGGAAACCCTTCTTGGACACAGATTGTCCGGTCGCTGGCGACTGTCTCACTTCCACGTACTCGTGTTCGGAAGTAATTGGCTAACATGTGCTGGCCGGTCCCAAGGCAGATGCTCGAGGTGTCGTGGAGAACACAAGACACTTTGACCACCCTGCGCGCCAACCGCCCCCCAAGATATTCAAGAATGCAAGAAAGCATTTGTATTATCGCCAAAGAAGCTACCGCCGGTCCCGAACCAACATCAAGAATCCTTACTCGGCCCGAAGTGATGATATTGAGAAAATTCTGAGAGGTCATGTAATCAATAAGGCTATCCTGTGTCTGAAAATAGTGTCTGGTGAAACATTGTATCAGAAACGCTCTTATCTCTGCCGGCTTAGTAGGATAGCGGATCTCTATCTCCGAGACTATGCCTCTGGGAAAACGCAGTATCTCATTGATGAGCACTGATTTCATGACATTGCTCAGCTGCCATATCTCGGAGGGGCAAAACCTATCCTTGACGAAATCCCGCAACGTGCCAAGCATAGCTAATATCCTTTCAAACCTGGGATCCCTTCGCCGAGGGCCCGATTTCTCCTGCCTGATTGCTTCAATTAATCATGGCCGCAGACATTTCTCTCCAACATCTGCTGTCGAGACGCATTTTTCAAGAGCTCGCAGACGGTACTCGTACGAAATGCTCTTTTCTTTGAGTAACTCGAGCTTCCGCTCGAAGTTCTTCTGGCATTCGCACAAATACGTGACGTCACGCTGGAGCAAATCAAGCTGCCGCTGCAGGTTGACCCAGCTGCCTACAATCAATGAGGCCAGAAATACCAACTGCACCAACACCGAGACATTAACCTGGCGATTCAAACGCCAGCCCTGTTCGTTTGTCTGTCCAGCCCGGTCTGCAGCGCCGGGTGAGGTTATAAGTGACATCCCCGCTATTTCGTCAGAATCACGGAACCGGTGCCCATCGGGGACTTTTGGCCTATTCTCCATATCTGCCTCGTTGCTCATAGCGGATACTTTCTTTGCCGGACTATTCTCAAATTGGTGCACTGTTCTTCAAAATCCATCTGCGCCCGATTTATCCAACTGATGCTTCGATTATCCCGCCGGCAACTCAGCAGATCTCGACTTTCCGGGCTGCACGTCACCCTATCACCGACTTGGTAGTCAAAGGCCAAGTACGGCGTCTGCACATCAACGGTCTCGATGACCTCAGACGCCGCCTCGGCCTTGTTTCGCAAAAACTCATATAGGGCCTCAGTGTCATCTACTTCGTCCGCTTCACCAATGGCATCATCACTCGCGTTCGCAAAAATACTCTGCCCGGACACTCTTTGATAACGAAACTGACGCGGCAGCCTGATAATATGTTCGACCACCGGCACAGTCGAATGAACCGGTCCATCTGAGACCATGCAGCTCAACCGCTCATCGCTTATCACCGAGGCTGTTATCCTGAACAGCAGGCCTCCTTTCAAAGCCGCCACCCAGGTGTTGACATCCAGCCGGTCGCTGCTGAGCCACACCCCGCACTCGTCAAGCAGATTGTTGAAAGCGTAAAGATACTGCCACCAGTGCTGTCCGTTATCAAACGACACCTCAAGGAAGTAGCCCAGTGACTTTCCCTGTTTGTCCACAGTCAGAGCCGGCCAAAAACGTCGACGCCGGCGAACAAAGTTGTCGCCCTCGAATATCTTCGCAAAGTCAAACGCATCACCCTGATTGTATGGAACGCTGCTGTAGTCTCCTGCTTCGTTCAGACACCATTTGCGGTACACGTCCCTGGTCTTGTAAAACTCAGCGTTCGTCGAAGGCGAGAACTTGTCGTAATCAGCATCTTCGTCAGCAGGGTCCCACGCCTTCACCAATTCGAACGTTGCTTCGTAGACCTTGAAATCACCCTGCCCGACATATTTGTGCGTTATAGGCCAGAAGGTCTTTGTGCTGTTCAGGCGAGCAATATCTGTCTTCGATATGCTCAGACGCTCGCCCGACAGCTGGTGATTCAACTCGACATGTCTGCCACGACCCGAGCGGTAGAAAACAATCGCCTGGGAAGGACCGGTCGGCACCGGTCGTGGGACAAACTTGAACTCCAACCCAACCCGTTCACAGCACCGATGCAACGCGTCTACGAGGCTGAGCCCCGTAACATCAAGCTCGCGAGCAGTTTGGTTCTCCGTCAATGCGCGGAGTCGCTCCATGTCTGGAACCTGCAACTGACCACCGGCCAAGTATTCGCAGAGCATGTAACGAATTACCTCTGCATAACCCCAAGGCTTGGCATTTGACGATTCGGCGCAGAACACCGTATAGCTGCTGCCGTTTTTCTCAATCGGCTCAATCTTGGCATTGCCCCTCTCTTCAGGGTTAAAAGTAGTGTCCGGCCCCGTCAAGAATACAGTGGATCCATCGCAATTGCTCATCCGCTGTCCATAAACCGTGATTCGCTTCAGAGTAGCGCTCAAATCCCTTGCTATGAACTCCACCATTTCGCCGTCGGGCCCAAGCTGTATTTCTACACCTTCTATTTGACCGGCGAAAATAGGAAAAGCAAAGGCCCCGCCATCTGGTGCACAGCCATTGTAAATCTGCTCGATATAAACAAGTTTTCCGAGCCCGATCTCACCTTCGATCTCTTCGACTCGCGTCAACTTGCAGCCGGTGTACGCCGCAGGATTATAAGCCAACCTCGCCCAACCAAATTCCGGCCAGTTAGCGCGCACGACTTCCTTCAGCTCAACATAAGGGCACAGCATGCCGTCAATCAAAATCGAGAACATGGGTGCTGGGAGTGACAGCCTTGTTTCAGCGGACTGAAAAAAGTCTATTCGATTGGACATAAGCAAGTCTCATGCGCTCAAATCGTTTCGACACTAACAACGTCGATTTCACAGGGGCTCACGTTATCAAACTGAACCCTCATCTGTGCTGAAGAGCTACCCTCTGTATCGGCGGCGTCCTCTGCCCTCACACAAAACAGATAATCTCCCACGTTGAGTGATTCCGTTTCAAAACAGTAGTACCTTTGCCCGGCATAGCCGACATTGGCAATCGAGTCCTCGTATTCAATCTGCCCTATGCCGTAATCAAAGTAAATCCTGAACCGCGCGGGCGGGGATTCCTGATCAAGAGAGCTGTAGAACCACACAAGCCGGATCCTGTCATCATCAAACTGGGCAGCTCTAACGCCAAGAATTCCATTCGGCCGCGGTTTCGCCAAATCGCCCCCCGTATCTATCGAAACCTTGACTGCTGCGGAAAGAGTGTGCTCCAGACACCCGCAACTGTTGACCCGACGCGCCACATAGAACCACTTCGAGTCAGCCTCGTGCTGAAGATAGCTCGGCGGTGAGATTTCTTTTGAGTCCAAATCCGCCACCCCCAATACATTGCCAAAATCAATCTCATCCAGGCTCATGCCACGATAAAGCAGACAACCGCCCCCGACCCGAGGCCAGAACCAGCCCAGTGTCAAAACTGTTCCCAGCTTGAACGCATTGGCGGTCATACCAGTAAACAACGCACCTCTCAGAAAGTGTATGTCCATTAGCTTGGTGACCTCATGATGCTCGACTCAGCGTCATTGGGCGTATGCGTCAAAATAACCGTCTGGCCGTCATCGTCGTAGTATTCTA
>Ga0180438_10009793_pt1 | contig 11856 bp, 16 predicted proteins | sample SS_ome_12_FD_132455 | JGI IMG/M metagenome (GOLD analysis project Ga0180438, IMG submission 132455) | Hypersaline lake sediment archaeal communities from the Salton Sea, California, USA - SS_3_D_2 metaG | ecosystem: Environmental > Aquatic > Non-marine Saline and Alkaline > Hypersaline >...
AGTGGCTGAAGAAGAAGAAGGAGACCGAGGGCGGCAATGACGCGACGGCTCCGGACAAGAGGGAGGAGTGAGCGATGGGCTTGATCTCTCTCAACAGCGGCATGTCGCCCACTGTCGACGGGAATCGCGGCGACATCATCCTCACCGCGCTGTCTCGCGTGGACGGTTCGGCGCTCGAGAGCTTCGTCCTCCAGCATTTTCCAGAGGACATCTCGGACTCGAAGCAGGTGTCGCACCAGCAGAAGGAGGTCCCGGGAGGGTCGTTGCCGATCTACCAGTGGTCGAATTCGGGCGAGCGCCTCATCTCCTTCACGGCGATCTTCGCCTCCGACGTGGACCTCCTCGCGAAAGGCAAGAGCCGCGCGCAGGAGACGATGGACGCGATCAAGAGCGCGGGGCTCGAGCGTTCGAACGTCGATATCCGGACCGCCATCGCGCATCTGCGGAAATTCATGCTGCCGACGTACGGCGAGGACCAAGGGCTCGGCGTGCCCGTGTCTTACGCGCCGCAGCGCGTGCGCTTGTTCATCCCCGGGAGCGGTATCGGGATTTCAGGGGGCACCTCTGGCAGCGACGGGGTGGTTACGCCTGATTCCATTATCTGCGTGATGACGCAGTGTGATGTGAACTACCAGGCCTTTTTTCCGTCGGGCCTTCCCCGCATCGCCGAGGTGCAGCTCGCCTTCGCGCAAGTGCCGCAGACAGGGAAGGGCATGGTGCAGTTTCCGCAAGCTCCGCTCGAGGGCCAGGACGTAGCCGCGCTCGGAGGGGAGTACGCGGCGGGGAGTCAGGTCTTCCTGTCCTACACCCTGCAGCCGCGCAAGCGTGGAGGGGATCACTGATGAGCCGGTTGCGTGATGCGATTCGCGAGGCGCGGAGCCGTTTCCGTGCGGGCTATGTTTCCGGTCCGCACGCGACCATCACGCGCTGGTCTCTGTTCCAGAAGCAGGACCCTCCGGAGCCAGCGCATCGGCTGCCCTTCCGGACGCGTACTGCCGAGGTGGTCTTCCTGAAGGCCTACGACCTCATGGTGAAGCACCCCGAACTCGGTCGGGACGAGGTCCTTCGCCAGGCGGTCCGCGAGGCGGGAAGGCCCCTCCATGACCTCACCCCGGAGGACCTGCGTTTGCTCGAGATCGGGATCGATGCACACATGAACGGGCCTCCGCCGAACGTCTCCCGCACCGGTGGCGGTCCCGGTTCGCCGGGCGGTCCTATGCGTCACACTGGCCCGAACGTGTCTCGAGCGGCTACTATGGAGCGCTGGGGCATCCGCAGTAAGGTGCGGCAGTTGAGAGAGCTCTTGGCACATCCCAACGCCGTTGGTACGAATGGGATGTTCTCGGGCGGCCACTCCTTGCCCTATCCTGGCACCCAGACGTGGACGAAGAAGTGGACCTGGGACGATACGGCCCCGAATCCATGGGAGCCCGAGCCCGAACCCGACTACGAGAAAGAGCAACCGAATCCATGGCTATCTCTCCTCAGACGCAAACGTTCCAAGAAGGCTCGCCAACGGGCGAGCTCGCGATAATCCCGATCACGCTCCCGATGGCGACCTATCAGGCGCTGTTGCGTGAGGCGATGGCCCGGAACACTACGGTCGCGCATCTGCTCGCAGGCGCGCTCGACGAGTACCTGAAGAAGACCGGCGAGCCCCGATTGCTCACCGAGGGAGGTAGCTGATGCCGACTTTTCCCGATGCTTGGCCGCCCCGACCTGCGTCAGGGCGTCGCTCGATCCGGTTCTTCGCCGAAGGCACCACCACGGGTGCGTGGGCGGACAACGCGGTCATGTTCCGCGACGGTGGTGGCGCGAACACCATCCGCCCTACGCCGTACCAGAAGCCCGGGCAGCAAGTCGGCGCACTCGGCAATCGTGAGGCGGGCGGTAGCCCCATGGGCGGACGGCAGATCCCCCAGGACGCCATCGTCGGCAACAAGCTGACGCCGCCGCAGGGCGCGGAGACGCCTCCGGACCCCATGCTGTGGGCGCAGACGCTTGCCGTCTCGAACGACGGCACGACCGGCGACACGCTCGAGATCACCTTCGACGGGACGAACATCCACGGCAAGGTGCTCAACGGCGAGACGCGCTATTACCGGAATCGCTTCGAGGCGGGCATCGCTGTACGCCTCTCCGGAACGGCGGCCTCGGGTACGATCACGACCATCGCAGTGGCGCTCCTCATCGACGGCGAGACCTTCGTTCTCGATGACGGTACGAATCCCGCCGTCACCTTCGAATTCGACGACAACGGTTCGGTGGTCGAGACCAACACGCTGCGCCAGGTCGACATCTCCGGAATCACGACCGCAGACGAGGTTCGCGACGCCTGCATCGCTGCCATCAACGACGCTCCGGTGCTCAACATCGAAGCCTCCGACGGCGGTGCCGCAACGGTGGGCCTCGTCGGCCCTGCAGGGACTGCCGCCAACGTGGCGATCACGGACACGGTCGCCAACGCCGGCTTCACGCATACGGGCATGACCGGCGGGACCGGCGCCGCCTTCGCTTTCCGCATCGAGGCCTGGTGATGAAGCGCTTCAAGACAGAGATCACCCTCCGGGAGGCGTCGAAGTTCGCTGCCGGCTCGAGCTTCTGGGATTCCGCTCCGAAGAATCCCTTCGCGAAGCCGAAGCAGCAGCCCAAGACACCCTTCTGGAAGAAGGGCAGCGGCGGTGGTCCCGCTCCCGCGCAACCGGAGCTTCCGGCGTGCCCACGTGACGAGGGTCAAGCCGGTGGTGAGGCGGAAGTGATGCGGGAAGGCATCAAATCGCGCACAGGACGCCGCCTCTGCGCGTCAGGCGTCTCTGTCGATCAAGCAAGAGTACGGAATCTCCCGGCCGTCCTGGGGCCTCTCAGGCGCTCCTACGGCTGCCCGGCACAATAGGGGAAGAAGCCCATGAACCAGTTCGACATGCAGCAGTTCCAACGTCTCGCCGGCCTCCCCCCTCGTGACGACCAGCCGTCCGATGTTGCCGAGGTGCTCTCGCAAGGGAGCGAGGAGATCCACGCGTACCTCGAGAAGCGGTGCACCAAGAAGGTCAAGAAGGGCGAGAAGGTCGTCGCCGAAGCGGGCGGATACCGTCTCGACTTCCCGCAGCGGATGCAGCAGGGCGATCGCGTTGCGCCCGCATTCTTCGTGCACGGCAGCTTCCACGAGGCGGTTGGCTACCGTGCCAACGTCGGCTACCGCGATGGATGGGGGCGGATCGTCCGATCCAAGCAGCTCCGCGGCCTCAGCCTCGAAGACTTCGCGAACCCCGAGAAGCTCTTCTCGTGGATGAACGGCACCAAGCCGAAGCCGCAGGAGCAAACCGAGCGGTGGGCGCATGCGCTCGTGACCGCGCCCTCCACGATGGAGGAGCACATCCAGGATCGGGCCGAGGTGAAGGGGCGTGGTGAGATCGACCCGCACTTCGCGTACCTCATGGGCCTCCGCAAGGGGGAACGCTTCACACCGTACTCCCATGACGTGCGGCGGCAGATGGCCGAGGACGGGTCGAACCTCAAGGACCGTGTCGAGATCGAGGTGGCGTACCGGCTCCCCGGTGACGTCGGCACCATGACGGCGCTCGACCACGCTGGCATCGGCTCCGAGGTCTATCGGCAGATTCAGAACCTCGTGCGCGAGTCGGTCGTGGGCGGCCCCTTCGGCCTGGCGGTCGATAGCGTCACCATCGACAAGGGCGGCCTCCTTGTGGTGGAGATCGACGCGCGAGCGCCGGGTGAGGCCCGCCACGAGCAGCTCCTCACTGCGGCGCGGACGGCGATGGACCGCATCCTCACCATCGTGGCGTCGCGGCACCCGAGCTACGCATTCGCGATCTTCGGCAACACCGGGCAGCGCCCCAAGGCCGCCATGGCGACGGTCGAAGCGGACTGGCGTCCAAACGCGAAGCTCTACGAGGCCAACGAGGGAGACATCGAAGAGGCGCAGGGGATATTCTCCTCGCTCGCGTACCACAAGCCGGGGTCGAACGCGGTTTATCGCTACAAGGTCGGACGCTACGACGAACTCTACTTCTACCCTGTGCAGCAGCTCAAGAACGGCGGCTGGAAGGGTGTGAAGGTCGTCCAGTACGGTGACGAGCGCAATCCGCGAAAGGCCGTCATGGCGAACGCCTCGAAGTCGGAGCTCGGCCGTTACAAGGCCGTGAGCAATGCAGACCTCCCGAAGAAGGTGGCCGCCAAGCTTCGTGCGCACAGCAAAGTGACGCTCGAGAGCCTTGAAGAGGCGACCGAGACGTCGGACATGGATGCCTGGATGCAGCACTGCGTCGCCGGCGTCGGCGCGAAGCATTCCAAGGAGGACGCCTTTGCCATCTGTACCTCCCAGGGCCAGAAGAGCGGCTACTACGAGCCCGGCAGCCGGACCCTGACCGCCAAGGGCAAGACCGCCGTGCGTTCAAAGGCCGCTTCCAAGGACGATGCCGCCCGCAAGAGGGCCTACAAGAAGGTCATCGGGCACGAGGACGTCTACATCGGGTCGTACGAGGACTACATCCTCGAGGTGTTCTCGCCACCGCGTTCCGTCGACCCCTGGATGATGCACGTCGTTGCAGCTATGACCGCCAAGGGCGGAGACTTCCGCAAGGCCTTCTTCACTGCGCGCAAGATGGGCGAGAAGAAGGGCTACTACAAGGCGGGCACGATGCGGCTCACCGACAAGGGCAAGAGGATCGCCAGAGACAAGCTGCTCGCGCCCAACAACGACGCCCGCAAGAAGGCGTACTTCGCCGCCCAGGCCGCGTGGAAGAAGAAGAAGCACGAAGAGGTCGAAGGCATCACGGAGGAACTCGCTCCTTCGTACAAGGAACTCATCGACCTGATGAAGAAGCACCGCGGTGCCTACGAGAAGGCCGCCGAGAAGATCACAGGCTTCAAGGGCGCCAAGGCGAAGCTCGTCGGGCGTCAGTCTCGTGGCATCCACAAGGCGAGCGGTTCGATCAAGATCACCTTCCCGGGCGAAAAGGCCTTCATCACGGTGAAGTTCGTCCCGAAGAGCCGTGACTCCGACGAGATGGACGCTCAGGTGAACTGGGCAGTGAACAAACTGATGGGCTCCTCCTCTCGAAGATGGTATGCGATCCCATTGGCCGACGTGTCGAAGCCCGCGCAGTTCATGTCGGATCAGTTCATGAAGAAGTGGAAGTAACCCCTGCAACGAGGAGACGGACGGATGCAAGGATTGACGAGAAGAGGCCCGAAGTGGTCGAAGACGCCCCGAGAGGTACCGAAATCGCAACAGCGCACGATCGGGGCTTCGGAGAAGCAGTGGACGCGGGAGGAGCGCCTCGAACGCGTGGAGGACACCTGGGAGGGCTTCGGCCGGCGCATCCGTGCGCTCGGCGAGATGGTCTTCGTCCGCACGGACTCCCCCGACAAGATCACCCCGGGCGGGATCATCATCCCGGATACCTCGGGCGATTTCCACGCCGGCCTCCCGAAGGAGGTCACGGTGCTCGCCACCGTGGTGGCCGCAGGGTCAGAGACCGATGTCAAGCCGGGCGACCGCGTGCTGTTTATGCGGCTCGACTTCGCCTGGCAGCACAAATTCCGGGACGATGGCAGCTACCTCGGCTGGTGCCGCGACACGGACGGCTCCGTGTTGCTGATGGTCGACCGGATGGACGACGAAGACTGAGCCGAGCTCGGAGGGCGAGATGAAGGAAGTGACCATGACCGTGGAGGAGATGGAGGAGCTCGGGATCCCCATCGTCGTCGAGTCCGTTCATGCTCGCTTGCTCGAGCGGCGTTCGGACGCCAGCCCCCACCAGAGGCTGCTAGAGCGGAAGGTGAAGTGGAACATCAATCGCACGAAGGGGGCGTCGGACTCCCACACGCCGTTCGCCTTCATCAAGCAGCGGGGCGCCTTCCAGAGTCGCGTCGACAAGGAAGCGAACAAATGGTCGTGCACGAAGATCGGCGCTTACCAGCAGAAGTGCACCGCCCTCAAGGACATCAAGGGCAAGGACGGCAAGATCAAGTACAAGAAAGGCGCCCAGATGACCGTCAAGATCGACAAGGCGTGGAAGGCCGGTTACAACGCCTCCTACTTCGGTTCGGGCTTCCCCGCTGAGTCGCCTTCGGTCCCCGATGGTCCTTGGAAGAAGGACTTCAAGAAGAAGGGAGCCGAGGAGCCGAAAGCCAAGCCGGAGCCCAAGTCGGAGCCCGCCCCCGTTCCGAAGCCCGAACCGGAGCCCGAGAAGCCGAAGGCTGAGAAGCCCAAGGCGCCGAAGGCTGAGAAGCCGAAGGCTGAGAAGCCCAAGGCGCCGAAGAAGCCCCAGGCCTTCGCCGGTGCGAAGAAGCCCTCCGCCGAGGAGCCGAAGAAGGGCAAGAAGCTCGACAAGAAAAAGGCGAAGAAGAAGCTGCTCAAGAAGCTGGGCAAGCTCAAGAAGAAGAAGGCCCAGAACGAGGACTTCGACCTTTTGGCTTGGTTGACCCCGGCCGTGCTCGAAATCGCCGACGAGAGCCAGAAGGCGGATCTCCGCGAGGCGCTCTCGCAGCTCAGCGCCCCCGAAGAGCTCGAGGAGGGTCTCTTCAAGGCGTTGGCGATGAAGCTCATCGACATCCAGCGTCGCCTCATTGGTGCCGACGAGACTGAGCTCCTCGCGCTGTTCCGCAAGAAGGGCATCCTGCAGAAGGTCAAGGACCTGCTCACCGGGAAGAGCGAGGCCAAGGTCGAGATCGAGATCGACATCGACGACGAGGACGAAGAAGACGAGGAGGACGACCACACGGACGTCGCTCCCGTCGACGCCGAGGATGACGACGACTAGGTAGCGTCTCGTCCTTCAGCCTTGTTGACAACCGCCGGCCGACTTGATAGAACGTCCGAAGCTCTATCTGGGAGGCAGCCATGGGTGAGCACACTTTCCGCATGTCGTGTCAGTGCGACGACCACGACGATGTGTTGGTGCAATGGGACGAGGCCACGCGGCGATGCCCGCTTTGTGCGATTCGTTCGGCGGAGCGCCGAGCTCGGGAGTTGGCCGAGCGACGAGGCTTGGAGCTCCGGACGCTCTCGAACCAGGTCACGCGCCTGGAAGACCGCGTCGCGCGGATCAAAAGCCCTTGGAATTGAGGAGGAAGACGTGACGGACACAGAGGAAGGACTTGACCTCGGGCTCGATGCACTCGATGCGGCCGAAGAGGTGAAGAGCATCCCGAAGCTCGAGAAGCTCGTGTCGGAGGCGACGCTCAAGCGCTGGACGAAGCGCAGCTTGACCTCGGCGCCGGGCATCGGCCCCTCGCTTGAGGAAGGGTTGCTGCGACTCGGTGTCGAGACGGTCGGCGACATGCTGCGCACGGACCTGGCAGAACCCGAGGTGCTCCTGGCCCTGCCGCGGATGACCGAGGCCCGGCTGGCAGGCGTGTGGAAGCACGTCGCACAAGATTTGGGGGTCTCCACCGACACGCTGCGCAAGGCCGTCGGCATCCTGCCAGTCGAGGAGTCGACGCCCGACGCGGAATACGCGCTCGCCGAGGACCTGGCGCTCCTTCGGAACGACGTGGACCGCCTCGTGTCGGGGCTGTGCAAGAGCCTCGTGGAGCTCGAGGACCGCGTGGAGGTGCAGGCGGCCCTCCCCGACCCTCCCGATGACGGTCTCGCCGAGCGCGTGGAGGCTCTCGAGAAGGCCGTGGGGGAGCTGCGCAGCGACCTCGTCGCGAGCAGCAGGATGGAGTGGAAGCGGTTGGCGCTTGAAATTGTCCTGATGGTCGTATTCGTGGCGGTGGTGCTCTTCGCGAGGTGAGGGAGGGGGAGATGCGCAAAGAAGTGCCGAAGGAAGGCCCTGTGTGTTGCGGTCATCCGATGGTGGTCTACCACCTCACAGGGCAATGGTGCTGCCCGAAGTGCCTTCGGCAGGCCCTGCGCCACAAGGCCTTCTTCATCGACGAACGATACGCGCCGAAAGAGGCGCGCAAGACCCGGAACCGAGCTGGTGCTCGGGGCGACCTCTAAAGTCGACCGTGATGGCGGGTTCGATTCCCGTCCGGGTCATCTCCGCGTGATATTGCATGTCGTGCAATATCATTTTCCAACCCGCAAGGAGACGACACCATGCCGTACCAGTAGGCAGCTCGAAGCCCTCCGGGGCGGATCGGACGATCCGGATCACGCACACCACACCCTGGAGGACGAACCATGTACGAACGAACGAACGTTGTGATCTCGCTGCCCGCCATGTCCGAAGCCGTTCGGAGGCTCAAGGCGAGAGTGAAGCAGGAAGCAAAGGACATCCGTGAGATGCGGCGCGAAGCCACGCAACTCGAAGGCCGAGCACGCCACGAGCTCCAGATGCGAACTCGCTGGAAGGGGGACTACTACGCTCGCAGCACGCTGCTGGCCTACGCCATGCTGCGCGGGCGTGCGTACGAGACGGTCGAGCGCTTCGCGCGCAAGCCGCCATACCCGACCCAGATCGCAAAGACGATCCGGGAGGCCTTCGACCTTCCGCCCGACGTGACGCTGCCCATCGCCTCAACGACGACCGTCAATCGATGGTCCGGATGGGACGGCTCTTACGACTGGCGAAGACGCTGGAAGCGCGCTGCATGACCACGGACGCGCGCGGGGTGCGGTACCTCCGACATCGCGCCCCGCGCGCCCAAGGAGACGGAGATGGCGAAGACGACACGAGGCATCCCGAAGTGGGCTCGCGATTTGCGCGAGAAGAAGCAGAAGGAGGCGGTCGACCGAGCGCATCGAGAGAGCACCCGCATGCGCTTCAAACGCAACGACCCCTGCATGTGCGGATCCGGGAAGAAGATCAAGAACTGCTGCGACTTCCTCCTCCAATCGAATTTCCGCCATGAGGAGGGCGTGCTGCCGGTGCGCTGGACGATCCTGCACGAAGGGCGCTTCTTCGCCGATGAGCACAACCGAGTGCTCGTCTTCAAGGACCACAAGAGCGCCAGCCGGCACCGCAGACAGCTCCCGTACCCGAACACCGTGATCGGTAGTATGGGGGAAGAGAAGTGGGCCGAATTCAAGAAGGGCTTCTTCTTCGTCGAGATGGGGGAGGACGACAATGAGTCAAGCGACGATGCCGCAGACGCGGCCCCTGAATGAGATCCTCGACCTGGTGGTGACGCTTTGTCGAGCCGTCGTCGGAACCGCGGCGCTCTGGACCTCCATCCTCCGTTGGCTGTTGAGACGGCCTTCCTGATAGGCGATACTGCCGCCTCGGGGGACACAGCATAGGAGGTGCTCAATGTGCGAGGGAAGGATCCGTGTGTGGGTCGGCACGATGTACTCGGGAAAAACGACCGCGCTCCTCGAGTACGTGATGATGCGAGGGGACAAGACGCAGGCGTTCAAGCCGGCGCAGGATACTCGGGACGATCGCGATACGATCTTCGCTCGAGGCGGCATCGGTATCTCGGCCACACGCGTTGCGCATGCCGGCGAGATCCTCGAGTTCGTCGACGAGGGCACCGAGGTCGTCGTGGTGGACGAGGCCTTCATGCTTCCCGGTATCGTATCGGTCGCGCAGATCCTGCGGCGGAAGGGCCTGGAGGTGTGCCTCGCGAGTATCGCGCTGAAGTGGGACGGCACACCGTTTCGGAACGTGGCGGAGCTCCTCTGCTACGCGGACCACGTCGTCGTGTGCGACGAGGCGAAGTGCACTTGTGGAGCTCGGGCGTCCTACAACCGGGCACTCCTTCCGATGGAGGAGGACATTGTCCCCGGCGATGGCGAACGGTATGCTCCACAGTGTGCGCGTTGCTTCGTGAAGCCCCTGCCCGGAGTGTCCGATGGATAACCTACGAGTGGAAGTGACCCTGCGGGATCGGTTGGCCCAACGACAGGCGGATCGTGAGCGGGATGAGCGACAACGTGAGCTGGAACGCGAGCGTGAGCAGCGGGCCAAGGAGCAAGAGAAGGAACGCGAGAAGGACCGGGCGGAACGCGAAAAAGAGCAAGAGAAGGAACGCGAGGAGCGGCAGCGCCAGCAGCAGCAACAGCAGAAGAAACAGCAGAAGAAACAGCAGAAGAAACAGAGGCGAGACGCGGCCCCTGTGCGTCGCGGTCCCGCCGAAGAGCCGGAGAAGGAGCCCAAGAATGACGAAGCGCCTCCAGAGCAGGAGGCGCCGCCCAAGCCGCCCAAGCCGCCCAAGATCAAGCCCCCGGAGAAGCCGCCTGCTCCGGAAGACCCTGCGAAGCGAGCTGAGAAGCTCATCGCGACGCTGCGCAAGCGGTACCCCCTCCCGAAAGACACCCCGAAGCCGGGGGCGCCCGATTCACCGGAGCGCCAAGGGCGAGAGGATGGTCGCAGCGCTTCTCCGATGGAGGGGCTCATCCAGGAAGCGCGGGGCTACCTCGCAGAAGGGACTGCCCGCGTTGTTCGGAAGGAGGCGCGGAGAGCTGTTGCGGCGTACCTGAAGGGCGGTTCTGTCGCCGCGCTCGACGCCTTCGCCGCGCAATCGCTCCTCCACGCCAAATACGTCTTGCGAGGACTCTACGACGAGGACGAAGGAGCCGTTGGCCGTTGGTGGTCGCACGTTGTGAAGTCGCAACGCCTCGCGGAGCGCCTCCTCGAACTGCTTGTGTCCTTCATCGGCAGCTTCGGCAACGGCGCGAAGTACGTGGCGGCGATCAAGAAGAAGGAGAAGGGAACGAACAAGGCCCTCCAGTACGATGCTCCCTATGCGCAAATCATGATCCCGAGTGCGCGCCGCGACAACTGGGTTCGAGCAGAGGCCGTCCTTGCGGCGGGGCATCAGCCGAAGTTGAAGCTCGAGGTCTTCGCTTCCGCCGAGAAGAAGGGGTCTCGTCCGGCCAAGTGGCGCCTGATCCATTCCGAGGGCGTGGTAGGGGTCTCGGCCCCGCTCGTGGACGACCTCCTCGAGCCGAAGCCTTCGCGGCTTCAAGTCCTGCGCAACAAGGGCATGGGCGGTGGCCGACGCCGTGCGGGCATCCTCGGGAATCTGTTGTCCATCAAGGAAGACCTTCCAGCGGAGGAGCGAGCTCTGCTCGAGGGCTACCAAGGGCAAGGCGTCATGATCGCCTGCTACCCGGGACCCGCCACGCGTAAGAAGATCGCGGTGCCGGGCGGAGAGGAGGTCGGCGACCTGCACATGACCGTGGTCTACCTGGGCGACGCCAACCAGGTGGGCGAAGAGAAGCTGCTCGAGGTGTCGAGGATCTGCAGCCGTCTGGCGCAGCGCACGCCGCCGTTGCGAGGGGCGCTCTCGGGGGTCGGCCGATTCTCGTCCTCGAAGACTTCGAGCGGCAAGGACGTCCTCTACCTCTCAGTGGACGCGCCGGAACTCCCCGAGCTCCGCGACAAGCTCGTGCGTGCGCTCACACGCGCGGGCGTGGTGGTGCCGAAGGATCACGGCTTCACGCCGCACATCACCTTGGCGTACATCGACCCGAGCTCGTATTCGCCTCTCAACCGCGTCGACCCGATGCGGACGACCTTCGGCAAGCTCACGCTGTCGGTAGGGACCTGGAAGAGGCACTACCCCTTCAAGGGCAAGCGGGGCTGAGCCCGCCGAAGACAACCCTGAATAGACCTCAGACACGAAGTCTGGTAAGGCTGTCCCTCGCCGAGGAACGGAGAGGGGTGGTACCCGATACATGGAGGAATCACCATGCGAAAAGCGACTCTGTTGCTCTTGTCCGCGCTACTGCTCGCGCTCGTAGCGAATCGCGCGTACGCTGATGACGCCGCCGTTGTGGAAAAGGTAGTCCACGACGTGGAGGAGGCCACCGCCGTTCCCGAGGGGCTCGTCGCCTCTCTGCAGGAGGTGATCTTCGTAGCGCACCTCGAGGCTGTCGCCGAGGTTCCCAGAGAGATCGGCCACTACACCTGGCAGGCTGCGCGCGCGATCGGCGAGGAC
>Ga0180438_10009794_pt1 | contig 11854 bp, 10 predicted proteins | sample SS_ome_12_FD_132455 | JGI IMG/M metagenome (GOLD analysis project Ga0180438, IMG submission 132455) | Hypersaline lake sediment archaeal communities from the Salton Sea, California, USA - SS_3_D_2 metaG | ecosystem: Environmental > Aquatic > Non-marine Saline and Alkaline > Hypersaline >...
TATTTTGTAACCAGCTGTCGATTCATTTTCTTTTATGATTGCGCCTGCATGTCCCATTTGAGCGCCTTGTGGAGCCATTCGGCCGACAATTAAAGCAATAACCGGTTTATCCAGGTTTTCTTTGATAAATTTCGCAGCCTCAACCTCCATTTTTCCACCAACCTCACCTAAAAGAATAATAGCCTTAGTCTCATTATCGTTTTGAAACAATTCCAGGATGTCGGTTTGAGTTATATCCCATATTGGCCCACCACCTATCCCTACAACAGTTGATTGCCCTATCCCATTTTCCGTTAATGCTTTACAAACTTCGTAAGATAACGCGCCGCTTTTTGATAGGATTCCAATATTGCCTTCGAGCAAAACCTGTTCGGGATGAACACTAAGTTTACATTTACCTGGCGATACCAGACCGGGTGTGTCAGGACCCAAAATCCGGGTTCCGTTTCTCTTAGCATACTCAACGATCATCAACATATCCCAATCTGGTACTCCTTCTGAAGAGATCACCAATAATGGAACCCCTGCATCGATAACCTCAATAGCAGCATCTTTTACAAATCTTGCTGGAACAAAACTAATAGCAGCATCCAGTTGAAAATGCTGGGCTGCTTCTTGAACAAAATCGAAAACGGGGATATTGTGTACAGTTTTGCCTCCTTTACCAGGAGTGACACCGGCGAGGACTTTGGTTCCATGTCCTTTCATAATGTTCGTTTGAAATGAACCTACAGAACCAGTTATTCCTTGCACCAAGACGTTTGTATGTTGATTAATGAGTATCGCCATGATCAACTTTTATTTGCTAAAGCTACTGTGTGTTTTGCGGCTTCAATCATGTCATCAAAAGTTGGCACATTTATGCGGGACAGCATATCCTTGCCCATTTCCTCCTTGGTGCCGCACATTCGGATAACAACAGGAACGGAGATGGAATGTACTGATAAGTAGCCGATGATCCCCTGTGCCATTTCGTCCATTCTTGTCATCCCTCCAATCAGGGTGATAAGAAGAACCTTAATTCCAGGGGTTAACAGGACAATCTCCATAGCGCTTTGCATTCGCTCTGGTGAACCTGCGCCCAGTTCGCAAAAATTTGCCGGCTTCCCTCCAAGGTCGCTGACCAGATCAATGGCGAGCATGCCAGTGCCGGCGCCATCAGAGATAATCCCAACATCCCCTTCCAATTTAACATAGTTGATTTGTTTTTCTACTGCGAGGAGCTCAGCACGACAGTTCCTCTTCCGTAAAAGTTCAAAGTGCCCTTGGGAAAGACGTTCAAATAAATCTCTATGACGGAAGCTCGCTTTGCTGTCCAAAATTATTTTTGCGTCCAAGGCGATCAAACCTTCGGATGTTTGCGCTAGCGGATTTATTTCAACTAAAGTTGCATCGTATTCATAAAAGACCTCGTACATACCTTCCAGGATTTTTGATAAATGATGCGCATTGTTAATGCCAATTCTTTTCGCTATGGAACGGCAAACGTAATCCGGAATCCCCAAATGAAGATCGAGTGGGTATTCAATGATGCTTGTGGGAGAATGTTCTGCAACTTGTTCAATATTCACACCGCCTTCGACGCTGGCGATCAAGACTGGTCTATTTATGCTCGGATTAATTACCAGGGAGAAGTAATACTCATGAGATAATTCAACAAGTTCCTCAACAAGTAACGCATAAACGAGTTCGCCTTTGATAGTGGAGTCGAGCATCCGGGATGCCAGCGGGACAGCTTCTGCTAAATCGTCGGCAATTTTAATCCCTCCAGCTTTCCCCCGGCCGCCAATTTGCGCCTGCGCTTTCAGAAGAGCAGGAAACATATCCGCGGTCAAATCTTCCACAGACATGATCAATTTCCCTTTTGGAATTGTGAGACCATTCTCAAGAAGGAGTTGTTTAGCTTGAAATTCCATCAACCGCATAAACTAAACCCTTATCGCTGAATAATTTTCTTCAGCCCAGGAGATCCCCTGCTGAACTGCCAAATTGTTCAATTCACGAAACTTTGGATTTACATTCGAACGGATTGCATTAAGTAAATCCATTTTTGAGACAATCCCTGTAATACTCTGAAGGAAACCAAGCATCACCATGTTTGCGGATATCTTCGAACCCAGCTCTTCTGCTATAGACGTCGCAGATATTCTGAATACCTTTATCCCGGTAGGATCGCCTTCATCAACCATATCCGGATCTAAAAGAAGTATGCCGCCAGGACGCAGCCTTTTACTATAGCGGTTGTAGGCTAATTGCGACATCGCAACCAGGATATCGATTTCATCCGCGATGGGTGATCCAATTTGTTCACCTGAAAGGATTAATTCCGCCTGGCACTCGCCTCCGCGCGCTTCTGAACCATAAGATTGTGTTTGAACTGCATACAAACCAGCACCGATTACAGATGCGGAACCAAATACGATCGATGAAAGTACGATCCCCTGTCCTCCAAATCCACAGAACTGGATGGTTGTGCGCTTATCTAAAGTCATTCAAATTCCTTGTCGAAATAGTATGAGCTTCCCTGAAAAACGGGTCGGTTTATATTTACAAAATTCCCAGTAACAAATTTGCCTTTTAGCTCTTCTTCAGACAATTTGGTCGACTCTCGAACCGTGACCGAATTGTCTTCGATCCATTCGATCCCTTCTTCAGGGATTCCGCTGTTGATTGCCTTTCTGCCAAAGTAAGTGGGACATTGTGAAATTATCTCAACAAGGGCGAAACCCTTATGATGTAAAGCTTTCTTGATAAAGTTGATGCACTGGCGAGGATGCTGGGTTGTTGATCGGGAGACATATGTAGCGCCTGCAGTACTCGCCAATTGGCAGATATCGAAAGGGTTCTCAGGATTTCCATAGGGAGTTGTTGAGGTTTTTAAGTCAACCAGTGTGGAAGGCGCAACCTGGCCTCCTGTCATAGCAAAAGTCAGATTATTAACGACGATCATAGTTACTTCCAAATTTCTTCGTGCGGCATGGATTAAATGATTGCCGCCAATTGAAGCCGCATCACCATCCCCAGAAAAAATCACAACATTTAAATCCGGATTATGGAGTTTTATACCTGTAGCCCAGGGAAGTGTTCGACCATGGATTCCATGCAATGCATCTGCATTTAAATAAACCGGGATTCTTGCTGTGCACCCAACCCCGCCGATTGCTACCAGGTTATCAGAATCCAAATCGATCTCATCAGCAGCCTGTAGGAAAAAATTTAAAACCTGGGCTGACCCGCAACCTGAACAAAAAAAGTGTGGTAAGGAATCCTCCCGGAGATACCTTCGAATTGGATTCTTTTCTGTCATCATCTAATCTCCTCTATCGCAGATAGGATCTCTTTTTTTGTGTGAATCAAACCACGGTTTTTTGTCACTCGACAGATCTCGCAGTACCCTCCACCTATTCGTTCAATTTCATTTGAGTATTTTCCGATATTCATCTCTACAGCTAAGATTTTTGAGGCCTGTTTTGCAGCGTTACGGATTTCCTCTTCTGGTACTGGCCAAACAGTCCCTAACTTTAATAGCCCAACTTTTTTATCTCTCGAACGGGCGTCCAGGACTGCATCGAGAGCTGGTCGACATTCGCTTCCATAAGCGATGAGAATGATATCCGCATCCTCTAAATAATAGCCTTGCGTAAGCGTGATGCTTTTTCGGTGATTATTGATCTTATTTGTGATCCGATCGTACATGGATTCAAAGACATCAGGATCCCACTGGATACTTCCCGCTTCATCATGGGGATTTATCGAATATAGAATGTGGTAGCCATCTCCAAATGCTGGCATGGCAGGCACACCATCCGGATCAGCTTTAAAAGGAAGGTAATTATCTTTACTCTCAGGAGGTTTTCGACGGTTTACTATTTTAATTTCATCTATAGGGGGGATGACCAACTTTTCCCGCATGAGGGCGATGGTAGTCTCGGACATAATAATCACTGGATTCCGGTAGATTTCCGCGAAATTAAAAGCAAGTATTGAATAATCGAATAGTTCCTGGACGGATGAAGGGGCTAATACAATCATTTCATGATCACCAGCTGCTCCCCAACGCATTTGCATTACATCAGCCTGTGTCGCGAAGTTTTCCCCTCTGCAGCGTTGTACGTCAACAATTACACAGGGGATTTCAGCTGAAATCGCATATTCAATCCCTTCTTGCATATAGTTGTAACCCGCGCTCGCAGTCGCTGTCATCGCTTTCGCGCCAGCCAGCGAAGCTCCTGTTACTGCAAAGATCGAACATAATTCATCTTCGCCTTGAAGAAAAGCGCCGCCAACTTCTGGCATACGTTGTGACATCATCTCCGAGATTTCATTTGCGGGTGTTATGGGATATCCAGCGAAGAAATCGCATCCTGCTGCAAGCGCACCCTCAACCACAGCATGGTTTCCAAGCATGAAATGGGTGCCGGTTCTTACTCGGCTGTTATTGTTGTTTTCTTTCAATTTGATCCTTATACACGACTGTTGAAATAACCCTCTATCCGATTAAAGGCTTCTGCTAAATCTTCATGTGAGGAGACATAAGATAATCGCAGGTGATTCTCTCCGCTGCTGCCGAAGGCAACTCCGGGAACAGTTGCGACATGGACTTCATTAAGTAAATCATTCGCTACTTCTAATGAAGGTTTTGGAAAGTTGTAGGAAGGGAAACAATAGAATGCCCCCTGAGCAATCTCGCATTTAAAAAAATCCGATCGTTCCAGGTATTCCATCATTAATTTCCGTTTCCTGCGATATGCTTGCACCATTTCATTGGCTGCGTATTGAGACTCTTCGGAGCGCAATGCTTCCACTGCGCCCGATTGTGCAAAAGCGGTCACACAACTGACGGAATGCTGGTAAATTTTTATCATTCCTTCAAGGATTTCTTGCGGCCCTGTTGCATATCCTAATCGCCAACCTGTCATTGCATATTTTTTGGAGAAACCATTTACGGTTATTACATTGCTGTATTCGGAGCCGGGACTGTAATGTTCACCTTCAAATATGATATTTTCATAGATCTCGTCTGAAAGAACCAAAGTATTATTGTCACAGGCGAGTTCTGTGATACTTCGAATCAGGTCTTTATCAAAAACGGCGCCGGTGGGATTGCAGGGGGAGTTTAATATGAGTAATTTAACCACGCTGCTCATTTGTTCACGGATCTGGTTAATATCAGGTTGAAAGCTATTGCTCTCAGGACAGATGATCCTCTTGACTTCAGCCCCCATGATTTTGGGAATACTGGAGTGAGAGACCCAGGATGGATCCAGGACAATCACCTGATCTCCAGGCTCCAGGATGGCTTGAGCAGCCAGGTAAATGGCAAATTTTGCGCCGGGAGTTACGATAACATCTTCAACACTAACCTCGATCTGGTTTTCTAATTGTAGTTTTTTGCAAATCTCCATCCGCAGCTCGTAATCTCCAGCTGTTGGTTGGTATCTGGTTTGGCCTGATTCCAACCCATATTGAGCCGCTTTCACAATATTTGGAGGCGTATCAAATTCAGGTTCTCCTACGCCTAGGGAGATAATGTCATCAATCCCTGCGCGACGCATTCTTTTTACAGCATTATCCAGCTCTTCAGTTGCGGAAGCTTCGAGCGCTTCGATATTCGCTGATAGATTGAGGTTCATTATTTAATTACCTTTTTCCGTTCTATTTTTGCCATAAATCTCTTTCGATATAAATCCACATAACGGGATTATTGAATACAAATGCGTTCAATATTGATATCGTGCATGTCCAGGAATTTCTTTGTAAATTGGGAAAAATCATCAATATCAACACCCGTAATCTTGAAAAGGTAATTTGGTATTGCTGTGGATTTATTGAGAATTTTTCTTGCTTTCAAGGTTTTACGAGCTTCAAGGACAACTTCTGCGGCAGGATCAATGATTTTTATATTTTTCGGTACAACAATATCAATGATATGTCGTAAACATGTGAAATCAGTACAACCCAAAATCAGCGTATCAATTTCTACTTCCTCAAAAGGCGAATAATATTTTTTCGCCAGTTCAATCAGTTTGTCCCTATCATCAATTAATCCTTTCTCTGCCAACCTAAGCAGTTCGGGACAGGACACCCCTTCTACATGTGCACCGGGTATAACTTGATGGATTAACTTGTCATATGCGTGACTCTCAATGGTAACCGCCGTACCCCAGACTCCAATTCTCTGGGAAGAATTGTTCTCTCTACATCGGTTTACAGCTGGTTTTATCATCCCAATAATTGGAATGTTTCCAAATTCTTTCTGCGCCGCGTCAAGACCGGCCACACTGGCTGTGTTACACGCGATAATCACAAGTTTTACCCCATGATTAATCAGCCATCCAGTTATCTCTACCGTAAAATCTCTTACTTCGTCGATGTTTCGCGGCCCGTATGGTTGGCGGGCAGTATCCCCGAGATATATAATATCCTCATGAGGCAGCTGTATTCGGAGTTCCTTAAAAACCGCTAACCCCCCTGGCCCAGAATCAAAAATACCAATTTGTTTATTTTCGAGTGTTATTTCGGTCACTTTTGATCTCGGGGGTATCTAATATCTTTCAAATAATAATATTCTGTGGAATTGGTATTGATCACGATTTATGAATTGCCAGGTATACGTGAATCGAAGAGGAGCTAACAAAATAAATCATTCCGTTTCTTTGATTTCCTCTAATGCAGAGATAGTGCGCTGTTGCGCGTTTACGAGATGAAGCTCCATATCACTTCGTGCACGCACAGGATCTCTCGACGTAATTGCATCTACTATGTCACAATGTTCCTGGTTCCTTGTATCTGCATGTTTTACTCCCTGAATTGCTTCAACAAGTGTACGGATTCGTCTTGATTGTAGATTCACTAATTCAGATATGCGGGAGAACAATCGATTATCTATTTGGTTTATGATTAGATCGTGAAGCAAAATATCAGCATCGAGCAGCGCTTTAAAATTCTCTTTATTTTCTTGTTGGCAGAAAATCTGCTTGAGCTTTACCAAGTCCTGAATTTCTTGATTCGAAAATGAAAGCGCAGCGACGCCAGCTGCCCATCCCTCTAGTATCCGCCTCATCTCGTAAACTTCTCGTACATCATCAGCGTCGATTTTCGATACCCGAGCATTTTTGTAATGGGTCATCACAACTAAACCTTCTAGCTCGAGCATGGCAAGGGCTTCCCGGATGGGGGTATGACTGACTCCCATCTGTCGTGCAAGTTGATCGATGACGATCTGCTGTCCAGGAAGCAGGCTGTTTGAAAGGATTAATGATTTAAGTTGATCATACACACGCTCTCGAAGTGAAGCAGTCTCCAGTTTTTCTACGTCTCTACTTGCTAAATCGCTCATCAAATAATTCCTTATGTTGGACAAGATTACGGAGATTCTTAATATCGGGTGAAATTCAGCGTCATATTGTTTTGAAAGAATTTGATTGCAAACGATTTTTCAGCCAGTTTTTTCAGAAATTCGGATATATTTTCGATAGGTATACCCTATATCCTATAGGGTACATTATACTCCCTTTTATTTAATTATCAAGCTGTTGGTGTAGTTTTTGGAATTGGTTGGTTTAGTTGGCGGGTGAATTCACCTTTATTCTCTCTGTTTTTCAAAATTTCTTCTTATAAGTGAAGACCGTGAGTTATTCAAATTTTCAAATCCTATATCCTAGCACATATATCCTATTGACTAATTGGTTTAATCAATTTATAATGTTTTTACAGCTATAAAAAATGAATATACAAGCTGGAATTCACAGTTTAGGTTCAAGTTGATTCAAGAACTATTTAACTGGTTTGGTGCTGATTCCATATCCTTATTAAATTGGAAAAGAAGTTATATTTTATATATGGATATCTGGCTCCCCAACAATCAAAAAGGCATTATCCATTATTTTTGTATTCCATTTGCGAAATAATGCATACACATCAATAGTAAGCTCATTATTAACTATCGAAACTCAAATAAGCATCAACTGGAACAGGTGAAAATTTGGAAACCCACATCCATTTAGATAACCTATCAAAATATTTTGGGGAGGTAAAAGCTGTTGATGGTTTGTCTATGGAAATCGGAAAGGGGGAATTTATCACGTTTTTGGGCCCAAGCGGTTCAGGGAAAACGACAACGCTGTTAATGATCGCGGGATTTGAGGAACCATCATCGGGAAATATTTTGCTCAATGGTGAATCCATTTTAAGGAAACCGCCTTATAAACGGGATTTGGGCATGGTTTTTCAAAATTATGCCCTTTTCCCACATATGACCGTAGCAGATAACATTGCGTTTCCCCTCCAGATGCGGAAAGTTAACAAAATCGAAACAGATGAGAGAATAAACGATGCACTCCAGCTTGTTCGGCTTGCCGGATATGGCGATCGATATCCCAACCAATTGAGCGGAGGCCAACAACAGCGAATTGCCCTTGCTCGTGCTTTAGTATTCAATCCATCCGTTTTGCTGATGGACGAACCCCTTGGAGCGCTCGACAGAAAACTTCGTGAGGAGATGAAACTAGAAATTCGAAATCTCCATCATCAAATAGATGTTACTGTGATTTACGTAACTCATGACCAGGAAGAAGCCCTGGTATTGTCTGACCGGATTGCGGTTATGAATCACGGGAAGGTCGTCCAGCTTGGTACGCCGACAGATCTATATGAGCATCCTGCAGAAAAATTTGTCGCTGACTTTATTGGGGAATCTAATTTTATCGAAGGCAAGGTCGAAAGCCTCAACAAACATGATCGTACTTGTGAAGTCCGGACAAAAAATGGATTGTTGATTTCCGGGTCGTATAAAGAGAACATCAGTAATGGTCAAACAGTTCATATGGCTGTTAGACCCTCTCGAATCACAATACTAAATGACCATGAACAAACATCAAACTCATTTGAAGGCACCATTAGAGAAATTATCTATCTCGGTGAAACAACCAAATATGAGATTGAATTAACAAAAGACGATGTAATGGTCATGAAGCGAATAAACCGGCTTGGCACATTGCAGGTAAACAACGGAGATAATGTAAAGATAGGTTGGGATACTGAAGACACAAAAGTACTCCTCTAAAAGGTCGGATATGTTTATCCATCGGTCTGCTTGTCTAAAGGAGGTGAAGCAATTATAAAATCTAAGAAGTCATCCTGGTTAAAAATGAGACCCATATCTACCAATAATTAATCATTCAAGTGCATATACAAGGAGGAAGAAAAGATGGAAAAAATGATTAGAGTGTTGATTATATTCGTATTTGCTTCGTTTTTCTTTGCAGCCTGTGCCCCTCAAACTGTTGTAGAAACGGTTGAGGTTGAAAAGGAAGTAGTCAAAACTGTTGAGGTTGAAGTTGAAAAAGAAGTCGTCACTACAGTTGAAGTAGAGAAAGTGGTTGAAGTGATGGTCACTGAAGAACCTGAACCAATGGAAGATCCGGGTGAAGTCGTTATTCTTGGTTTTGGAGGCACGACACAGGCATCCCAAGACACTGCTTTTTTCACACCATTTGAGAAAGAAACGGGTACAGAAGTTATTCAGGATACTGACCCATCCATAGACCGGATTAAGGCAATGGTAGACAGCGGAAATGTTACCGCCGATATCGCTCAAGGAGATATGGTCTCATACTTGCTGGGTGAAGAAGAAGGACTATGGGAACCCATCGATTACAGCTATTTCAGTGAAGAGGATCTCGCGGCAATCCCGGAAGACCAGATGAGAGAATTTGGTTTTGGGAATATATACTATTCACAGATCATTGGATATGATAAAAGAGCGTTCCCTGAGGATGGACCTTTTCCCGAGAATTATGTAGATTTCTGGGACCTAGAAAAATTCCCGGGAATGAGGGCTCTGCCGTCCTGCACAAATCCCTGGGAAGCTCTGCCCGAGGCAGCCATTTTGTCGACAGGTGCTGCACCAGAAGATGTCTATCCGATAGATATCGACCTGGCGCTGGAACAAATTAAGAAAATTGCGCCTAATACGATCTTTTGGGACAGTCCAGCAGTTGCGGCTCAATTGTTAACCGACCAACAGGTGGTAATGGCCCAAGCGCCCAATGGAAGGATAAAAGTATTGATTTCCGCAGGGGTGCCATTAGATATTGTATGGGACCAGGCTCGCATCCAATCAGATTTTTGGTTTGTTATTAAAGACGCTCCAAACAAAGAAAATGCTATGAAATTCCTTGCATTTGCAGCGCGACCTGAGCAGCAGGCGATAATGGCAAAGCTGACAGCATATCCGCCCATCAACCCATTAATGTATGATTACGTTGATGAAGCAACTGCGGTACTCCTGCCCAACTACCCGGATAACCTGGCGGTGTCATACCCGGCATCGCATGAATGGTGGGCAGAATATCGCGATGAGTGGGCCGAACGTTGTACTGAGGCTCTGCTTGAATAATATGCCCTAACAGCAGGCTGTAAAGAATTTTTTGCCTGTTGGACATACTCAATTTTCTTGCCTCAATGGGGTGGTGGGGAGTGGAATATCTCCGCACCACCCCTTGAGAATAACAGGAAATCGAATTTTGGTTTTTTAAACAATTACAGCGCTGTGTAAACCCAGGTAAAGGCAAAATTGATGACCGCCTCTTTGAAAAACCATTACCAAGTTTATTTCCCATAGTCAATCTCAGCATGGAAATCAAATGGGTAACCTTTTAAGAAAAATTGGGAAGATTATCCCGATTCCGCTATTTCCTGCAATTTTGTTTTTATTATTCTTCTATGCATACCCGCTTGTAAGGATGCTGAGAACAAGCGTTTATGATCCCACTCTCACTTTTGATAACTACTCCCGATTTATCAATACACCAGCCTATCCATCAGTTCTTCTCAATACTTTTGAAATCTCTATCGTAGTTACTCTGTTGTGCCTGATCCTGGGATATCCCTTAGCATACCTGCTATCCAATCAATCTCCTCGTGTTGCAGGGATTCTAATGGTTTTTGTCCTATTACCATTTTTTACGAGTATATTGGTTCGTAATTATGCATGGATGGTTTTACTTGCTTCCAATGGTGTTTTCAATCAAATCTTGATTCGATCTGGAATCATTTCCACACCTCTAAAGCTTATGTTTAACAGGTTTGGTGTTGTGGTAGCAATGACTCATGTAATGCTTCCATGGATGGTTCTTCCACTCTACAGTGTAATGGTTCGGATTGACAGAAATCTCACGAAAGCCGCCAGCAACCTTGGCGCTGGTCCTTTTCGTTCGTTCCAGCGCGTGTTCCTACCCTTGAGCATGCCCGGAGTCATCGCTGGTTCAATGCTTGTGTTAATTTTTGGATTGGGTTTCTTTGTTACTCCTTCCGTCCTTGGCAGTCCTAGAGACACGATGATCGGACAGCTAGTATTAATGAACACGAAATTATTAAATTGGGGCTTTGCATCCACCATGGCTGTCGTGTTATTAATATTAACTTTAATAATACTGGTCATCGGAAATAAGTTCGTGGGTTTTGGTCAAATTGCAGGTGCAGTAACGCTTTCTGAGGATATATCGGCTATCCCAGAATCTCCCAAGAAGACAAAGAAGAAGGCACCAATTCGAAGAAGAACTCTTAAGGGTTCATCATTTTACAGCCGCACATGGAACAATCCAAAGATATTCAATTGGATAGGTAAGTATCTAAAAAACATTGCAATTATTTTTTCAAAATTATTAGAGGCACCTGTAAACCTGGTCCTCCGGTATCGCAAAGTATTATTATGGATGGTCTGCATTTGTATTCTGATTTTCTTAATTTTACCTATTTTGATCGTTGTGCCGATTTCCTTCAGTTCTGCGATGTTTCTAACATTCCCGCCTCCAGGCTTCTCGCTTCAATGGTATGAGAAGTACTTCACGAA
>Ga0180438_10009796_pt1 | contig 11853 bp, 10 predicted proteins | sample SS_ome_12_FD_132455 | JGI IMG/M metagenome (GOLD analysis project Ga0180438, IMG submission 132455) | Hypersaline lake sediment archaeal communities from the Salton Sea, California, USA - SS_3_D_2 metaG | ecosystem: Environmental > Aquatic > Non-marine Saline and Alkaline > Hypersaline >...
AGAAGTTGATGCTACAAGTGCCTATATGGCTGGTGACATCACAGTAGAAGGTAACTTACAAGACGCGATGGCTTTCCAAGAAATTATCGAATTAGCCTTGGAAGCGTATGAAGATTTAGCTGAAGATTTATAAAAAGATTAAGTCTATTAAAAGCATTTATCTTCAGAGAAATCTAATCTCATTTTTTTTTATTTATTTTTTTCAATAAACTCAAGTTATAACTATTTTCTCTGTTTTATGGTTAGTTTAAACACTCTATCATTTTTTTTTACTGGTTTATCTACTAATACACCGATGGAAATACTTTGAGTACCTGATTTAATGATGGGAGTTTCAGTAAGGTTCTTTTTCTGCTTAATTTGAATTGAAGTTACTTTTTGTCGTAAATATGTATCCGTATGCGTTCCAGTGATGAAAATTTCATCCCCCAATTTTAATTTACCTCTTGAAAGAAGTATTTTAGCTGCTTTTCTCTCTGGATAATAATTTAATACTTTACCAATTTCGCTCTTTCTATATTTCGATACATTTCCATCATCCTCTCTTTGTATTTCTGTCCCTGTGGGTAAACCATAATAAAATCCAGTTGAAAAACCTCGATTGTATACCTTATTTAATTGTGAAAGCCAATATTTTACCTTTTCTTCTCGATATTCATTGTTGAAATATGCATCAATCGCTTCTCTATAGCATTTAGTCGCAGTCTCAACATATATTGGGTCCCGCATTCGTCCTTCTATCTTAAAAGCATCAATATCGGCTTCAATCAATTCGGGGATATGTTCTATCATACACAAATCCTTAGTGTTGATAAAGAATACACCATCATATAGGAGTTCGTTTGATTGATCATCAATGACTCTCCATCTTCTGCGACAAGGTTGGATACATCGACCTCGATTTGCAGAATATTCTTGAGAACCGCAAATTTCCGCAGAAAAATAGCATCTTCCAGAGATAGAAGTACATTGAGCACCATGTACAAATGTTTCTATTTCAGTAGTAATTAATTTATTCTTAATTTCTTTAATTTGATTAAGAGAAAGTTCTCGAGCAAGAATTAGTCTTTGAGCGCCCAACTTCTCATAAAATTTTGCGCTTTGGGAGTTAGAAATATTTGCTTGAGTTGATATATGAAATGGTAAACCTCGCTCTTTGACTAATTCGATGGCACCAATATCATGAATTATTACTGCATCAATTTCCGCCTCTAAAGCTTGATCTAATACATTTTTAAGCAATTCGAGCTCATTTTCATAGATCACGATGTTTGTGGTTAAATACGCATTAATATCGGAATCATGACACATTTTTACGACATTTGATAAATCACTTAATTTAAAATTATCACTGAACATTCTCATATTAAAAGATTCTACGCCAAAATACACAGCATTCGTACTTTCTAATACCGCATTTAATGACTTGTAATTTTTCAAGGGTGCCATTAATTCAGGCTTTTTTTTAGTAGCCATTATCGCCATCCCATATTAAATACTTATAATAGAAATAAGTAAACAAGGTAAATATTATGATTGATTATTAAAAAAAATAAATAATAAAAAGTTGAATTAAGTTTTACAAAGCGGTAAACCAAAGATAAAACAAGAACACTCCAATTGCAAAGAATAGTCCTGAAAAAATATACGCCATATGTTTTGCATAATTACGAAAACGTCTTCCTGACTCGGTTTCTATTGTATCTACTTGAATATATGGATTTGGGCCCCTTCGATACCAGCCTTTTATTCTAACGTTTTGCCCAACTAGCCGTTTAGCCTTGGTAATAGCCCAGAAAAAGTCTACGAAAGGTAATCCATAGCGGTAATCTATATACATTAAACCAGTGCTATCTTGAAAAAATAAATCTTCACTAAAGTAATAACCTGGAATTCCCCTTCCAACAATTCTTCCTTCAATTATTGTAGGTACCGTTCGTATTGGAGATACTTTTATATTGGACACTAGTTCCACAATGTTATTAAACTCAAATCCGGAACGATATTTAAAGTATGCTCTAGCTATTACTCCTATTCCTATTGCAAAGAATCCTAGAGCCCAAAATAAGATAAAATTACTATAGAATAAAGGAATTTGCCAAGAAAATAACCCTACCATCCCTAAAATCTGTATAATTGTTAAGCCAAGTAATATAAAGAATATTAGCCATGGTAAGTTTTTTATAGTTAAATCCACTAAAAACTCATCTAACATAGACTTACCTGCTTGCTCTTCTTTAATCTTTTTAGCTCCTGATAAATCATATTCAACTGGAACCTCATAAATCTCACATTCTTTGTTAAGTCTTTGAATTCTTTTAGCAGGTAGAGGATGTGTACTAAAGAGTTGAAAGTATTTTGCCCATGGATTGAATAAATCCCAACCAGCAGCCGCTTCAACTGCTTTTTTCGAAATTTGACCATCTAGACCTATTATAGTTTGCGTTGAAATAAGACCGGACTTATTGGGCTCGAAAATACCTAGACCACGAAGTGCTCTGACGGGAGATTTACGTTTTTCATGCATTTCTTCTGTTGATCCACTCACAAGTAAACCATAAGCTATCTTAATTAAAGCAGTTGAGAGATCGTTTGGATTGTTAGTTATTTCTGCAGAATGTTGATCAGCATAATATTCTCGGATTCGACTTATTAATAATGATATTAGATATCCAATGTAATACGCTATATAGGATATTGCAGCTATAGCTATTAAGGCTAATCCAATGTAATTACCTGAATCACTATCTCTAGATCTCCTCGAACTTCCAGAAAATCTAGCAGCATAATAAGACCATCGTGCTATGGTCAATAATATTAGAGGAATAGCGAATACAACTGTCATTAATATGAAATCACTATGTACAATATGTCCTAATTCGTGAGCAACTACAGCTTTTTGTTCTTTCTTATTTAGATAATGTAAAATGCCATCTGTGACAACTAATCTAGCACTATTCTTAGTCCAACCAAATGTAAAAGCATTTGGATTTAGATCATGAATAATTCCCATTTTCGGGGTTCTTATTCCTTCATCTTCAACAACTTTGTTTACCGCGTCAGCAAGATGTGGAAATTGAAAAGTAAAATCCTCATAAGTGATCCAATCTATCCTATAAATCCAACGAATAATAAGAGGGGATATTCCATACTGAAAAAGAACAATCAAAATTGTGAATGCAACCATCAATAAAAGTCCAAATAAGTCATTTGGAAGAAACCATATACCTATTATAAATACAACCGCATAAATCAATCCAAACAAAAACAGAACAGCAAAAGAGGATGCTAATTTTAATCCCATAATTATCGATTTAATTTTTTAATTTAAATAGTATTTATTAATCATTTTTTCAAAATGAATACTTATGATATTCAAGGAGGATTGGACTATTAACTTTAATGGTGATTAAGGTAAGTTTTAAGAATTAATTTTCAATATCGAAAGAATTAAAACTGAAATCTTACATAATTATTTTAGGTTTTTTCCTATTATAGGTGGATTAATAATCGATTCAGATTTAAAAAAGCTTTATGATTTAACAGATTACCTTATCAAACAACAATTTTATTTAACAGGCACTGACACCATTTTAGGGAGAACTCCAGAAATATCAATAAAAATAAAGCATTCTGGTAAAGTTGTACGCAGATTTAAAGATCTTTTTTTAGATAATATCCATTTGTTCATGGAGGGTAAATACTTAGCCTTTTTTGAAACTTTTAAACGAATTGAAGGGATTGATGATAACCATATCAAAGAGGTTTATCAAGATATTCAAATTAAACTTGCAACCATGCATACGGAGGATTTTGATGTTGCAATTCTCTATACTATTGCTTTAAGTTCATTGCTTTCAGGTATTCGAGAAATACATTTTAATATTTCTATTAATAAAGTAATTGAAAGATTGATGATGCAAAATTCAGAATTAACAAAAAATCATATTCAGTTTGAATTAGATAAACTTTTTATGAAAAATAATGAAAATATTTCTATTCTCTACAATATATCTTTTCTTGAGGCTTTAGCGGAATCATTTAATTTCAAGTCAGTTTCTAAAAGATGTAAAATAGAGAATGCAAAATATAGGAACTTAGTGGTAAAATTAATTCTAAGCTCTACAAAATAATTATTTTTATTTTATTAGGGAAAATTTATTAATAGAATTTAGCATCATGAATCAAAAGAAATTTATCTTGATAAAGAGTATTATAATCATATATAAAATCATTTAAAACGTATAAATAACTTAAGAGTGTAAATTTACTTAGGTGATTCAATGTCTGAAGATTATAAAAAAAGGTTTTCAAATCAATTGAAAAATTATAACAAAAAAGAAGTCACCCTCACAAAAGCAATAAAAGATTATATTAATCCTGGTGATAGAATTTTTATCGATTCTGGGTGTTCAGAACCAATTGAATTAACAAAAAAGTTAATAGAATTGGGTGTAGAACTTCCAGATATCGAAATTATGCATTTTCTAAGTCTAAGTGATCTTGATTATTATGAAACTGCCGGTGGGATTGAAGATCTTTTCCGGCATAACGCATTTTTTATTGGAAAATCACTACGCAAATACATTAAAGTCGGACAAGCAGATTATACTCCTATGCTTCTTTCAGAAATTCCTTGGCTTTTTAAGCTAGGAAAGATGCATTTGGATACTGCTTTAATCCAAGTTAGTCCTCCCGATAAATATGGATTTTGTAGTTATGGAATAAATGTGGATATTGTTAAACCTATAGCGGAATCAGCTGAATACGTAGTAGCTGAAATAAACCCGAAAATGCCCCGTACTTTAGGAGATTCATTCATTCATATGGACGATATCGACGCTTATGTTCTTACAGATCATGATATTATTGATTTTAATTATGGAGAACCTGATGAAGTATCACAAAAAATCGCTAAATTCGTAGCATCACTTATTGAAGATAATTCTACTATTCAAATGGGAATTGGTCAAATTCCTAATGCAGTTACTAACGAATTAGGAGATAAAAAAGATTTAGGGGTCCATAGCGAAGTATTTTCTGATGGGATTGTTGATCTAGTGGAAAAGGGAGTAATTACATGCAAGAAGAAAACAATTCATAAGGATAAAATAATTTGTTCTTTTGTAATGGGATCTAAACAGTTGTATGATTTTGTTGATGATAATCCTATGGTCGAGTTCCATCCTTGCGATTACACAAATGATCCTTACATTATAAGCCAAAACAGAAAACAAGTAGCGATTAACGCTGCATTATCGGTGGATTTGACTGGACAAGTTAATTCAGATTCCATCGGACATCAATTTTATAGTGGTATCGGTGGTCAAGTAGATTTTGTAAGAGGCGCAGCAAGAGCGATTGATGGAAAGCCTATTATGGTATTACCTTCGACAGCCCAATTAAAAGATGGTACTATGATCTCTAGAATTGTACCATTTTTACAACCGGGTACTGGTGTAGTAGTAACGCGAGGCGATGTTCACTATTTAGTTACCGAATGGGGTATCGCTTATCTCTATGGTAAAAGTATACGCGAAAGAGTACTTGAAATGATAAATATTGCACATCCTGATTTCCGTGAAGAGCTTTTGGAGCATGCAAAGAAATGGAATTATCTCTATTCTGATCAAAAACTTCCCTCTTCTATTAATGGTAGAATTAGTATTTATCCTGAAAAATATGAAACTATGAAAGAATTAAAGAATGGAAAAACCATAAAGATTCGTCCAGTGAAGCCAACTGATGAACGTATAATTCAAGAACTTCATTATTCCTTAGATGAAAAGGATAGATATCTCCGATTTTTCTCACCTGTGAAAGATTTCAGACATAAAAAAATGCAACCAATGGTGAATATAGATTATACAACAAATATGATTTTAGTCGTAGAATACTCTGAAAATGGTCAAGAAAGGATTGTTGCATTAGGAGCTTTCTTTAAAACTTTTAATCCATCATTGGCGGAAATATCTTTTGTTGTTCATAAGGATTGGAGAGGATTAGGAATTACGAGATTTTTATTAAAATATTTAGCACAAATAGGAAAAGAGTTGGGATATAAAACCTTTGGCGGATCTATATTGATTGAAAATCGCCCAATGCTTCACATTATTAACAATTCAGGATATAACCTCAAGTTAAAGAAAATTGAAGAAGGAGTTTTTGAGTTTGCTTTTGATCTTTAACTTTTTTAAAATGATCAAAAATAAGGAAAATTCTTAATATGATATCAAGATCGAATTAGATTAATTAAAAAAGCAAAAAAAAAATTAGAAGAGATTATAGGAACAAGTTTAATGAATGAATTTATTAAACCTAAAGTTGTAGTGAGTAGGTGCTTGGAATTTGATTACTGTAGATGGAATGGGAGTATCATTAAAAGTCCTATTGTTAATATTATGAAATCTTATATTGACTTTCAGCCTATTTGCGCTGAATTTGAAATAGGATTAGGAATACCTCGGCATCCAGTTCGAATTGAAATTAAAAATAATGAATTATTTATGATACAACCAAAAACTGAAACAGATGTAACCGTAAAGATGAGGCAATTCAGTGATACTTTTTTAAATACTTTAGGAGAGGTTGATGGTTTTATTTTAAAATCTGATTCTCCTTCTTGTGGTGTTTATAATGTTAAGCATTATATAAGATCTGAAAAAAATGAAGCTTATGTAAAAGAAAGAGGATGTGGTCTCTTTACTAAAATTATTTTAGAACATTTCCCCTATTCCGCTATCGAAACTGAAGCCAGATTGAGAAATTTTCGCATAAGAGAACATTTTCTTACTAAACTTTATACTATTGCCTCCTTTCGGGAATTAAAGCAGTCAATAAGTATCCCAAAACTTATCCAATTTCATACTTATAATAAATACTTATTTATGGCATATAATCAAACTGAAATGCGAATTATAGGGCGATTACTTGCTAACCAGAAGGAATATTCATTAAATGATCTACTACATAAATATGAACAATCCATGTTGAATATCCTAAGCTATCCTCCGAAATATACTTCAAATATTAACATTCTGATGCACATGTTAGGATATTTCTCTAAAAACCTTACAACAGAAGAAAAAGCATTCTTTTTAGATGAATTAGAACAATATCGAGCAGGTTGGGTTCCTCTTTATGTTTGTAACAACCTAATCAAATTATGGATAAGGAAATTTAACGAAGAATATCTAAAAGAGCAAAGTTTTTTGAACCCTTTCCCACAAGAACTCATGAATTTTGATTTAAAGGATACATGGAGAGGTAGAGATTATTGGAACAAACCCGAAAAAAGGTTATAATAAAAAAGGATCAAACTCTTTTATAATTAATCAGATACTAAGCTATTATAAATTATGGTTGATTTTTATCTTAATTACTCAATTTCATGAAATTTTTAAAAAGGAAGGATTAAGCTCAGAAGTAATTAATACATTCCACCAGATTATATGTTCATATTTTAAGAGAAATGGAAGAAATTTTTCCTTCAGAGATGAAATATCTCCATATAAAGTATTAGTATCTGAAATGATGTTACAACAGACTCAAACGAATCAAGTTGATGAAAAGTTTGAACAATTTATAAAAAAGTATCCTGATTTTAAAACATTAGCTAAAACCTCTAATGAGGAATTATTAGCAATATGGCAAGGCCTAGGTTATAATCGAAGAGCTTTAGCATTAAGAGATATAGCTCAAAAAGTAATTAGTGAGTATAATGGGATCTTACCTGCAGATGTAGAAATACTTAAAAGTTTTCCTCAAATAGGTCATAACACAGCATCTTCGATTGTTGCATTTGCATTTAATATGCCAACATATTTTATTGAAACTAATATTAGACGTGTGTACATTTACTTTTTTTTTCCCAGGAAGAAATCTGTAAAAGATAGTGAAATTTTACCCATTGTTAAAAAAACATTGGATAATAAACATATTCGAGAATGGTATTATGCATTAATGGATTATGGAGTTATGCTTAAAAAAACGCACCCTGAACTAAATAAAAAAAGTGCTCATTATAGAAAACAATCTCAATATAAAGGTTCAATAAGAGAAGTTAGAGGAAAAATTTTGAAATTATTAATTAATAAAAAATCTCTTTCAGAATCAGAGATACGTCACCACTTCTCAAATTCATCGGTTGATGTTTTAAAAGTATTAAAAGTGTTAATAGAAGAAGGTTTTCTTAAAAAGGAAAAAAAAAGGTATACTTTAGCTTAATTATTCAATACTATTTCTTTTGTTTCATCAACCGCGCGATCTTGAAAGCTAAATCTTCTTGTTTTTTCCATTCACCAAATGCTAAACCTCGTACATTCAATTCATGAAGCATCTTCCTCACCTTTCTGCTAATTTTTTTAACATTTAAAGATTTAAAAGCAGTTTGAGGTAATGGCAAAAAAGAGTGAGTATGAATTCTTGCCCCCATTGTTGTAAGTTCTTTTATAACATTTATAGTCAAATCAATATCTTCATCTTCTTGAAATGGAAAACCAAAAATAAAGTCTACAATAGCTTTCAGTCCAAAATCAAGGGTTAATTTAACCGCATTAAAGATATCATCAATTGTATGGCCTCTATTACATAAATCAAGGATACGTTGGCTTCCAGATTGAGCTCCGATAACAATATTATCATTTGAAGCATAATTCTTAACCAATTCTAAAGTTTCTTCCATGACATGTTCAGGTCTAACTTCTGAAGGAAATGATCCTAAAAATAACCTACCATCAGGTTCTATAATACTTTTAACTCGTTTAACTAATTCCTTTAATTTGATTAGATTTAGAGTTTTTCCATCTAAAGAACCATAGGAAAAAGCATTAGGAGATATAAATCGAATATCTTTCTTATCGTACCTATTGGCCATAAATTCTACAGCTTTACAGATTGAATCGATACTGCGGTGTCTAGGGAAGGTTCCTAAAAGATATGGTGTTTGACAAAAATAACATACATAAGGACATCCTCTTGTAATTTCTATTGAGCCAAATTTTACATGTTTAATGGGTAAAGGAGGATAGTCATCTAAATCAATAAGTTTACGTTTACCCGTAAAATGATACTGTTTTTCTTTATCTAAGTAAGCAATTCCTTTGATCTCGGTCAAATTTTCCCTGGTTTTTGTTTTTCTCATAATTTCAATGAGAGTTTCTTCTCCCTCTCCAATAACTACTAAATCAAATCCCATCTTAAGCGTATTGAAGGGTTCGCCTGTAGCATGAGGTCCACCAGCAACTTTTATAACTTTTTTGGGATGCTTTTTATTTATTTTTTGGATTAAGTCATATATTTCCAATAATTGAGATGTAAAGAACGAAATGCCTAAGATTATTAAATCAAATTTTGGTAAAATTGACTTTAGTTTATCAAATAGATTTTCCTTCCCTCTAGCAAAAAAGATTCTAATATCTTCTAGATCTTTCTGGGTTTCTAAAGCAGCTACTAACGCATTAAAGCTGAAGAAATTCTTTTTTTGATAATAAATAAGGAAGGCGATTTTTTTTTGCACTAAACTTACACGAATAATATTAAATTATTGAAATAGTATTATATATCAAAATAAATTAAGATTTAATTAATAATTTAAAAACTTGGTTGAGAGATAAATGTTTTTGGGTGCTGACCTAATAGCAACTAATCCAAGCCAAGTAGGTATCGCTTGGCTAGATTTCTATTCTATAGGACATATTTGTTATGGAATAGGATTATTTCTCTTTTTTTCGCTTTTTTATACGATCCCTAAAAAGCACGGAAATGTTCCTATATTTTCTTTACTGTTTGTGTTCATCTTAACGGTGATTTTTGCTATACTTTGGGAACTTGTAGAAAATTCACTATTTATAGACCTTGGTTGGAAATTTGAAGGGAGAGCTGATAGTTGGCAAAACATTACTTCAGATATCATATTCGGTTGTCTTGGAGGGTTGGGTTCATGGTTATTCTGTTATTTAATTTTTGTTAAAGAGAAGAATATCTGGTTCTACTACATATTTGGACTTCTTGGATTTGGTATATGGCTTGGAATCTTCATTATACTACGTAGTTTAACTTTAACTTAGAAATCAAGGTAAAATCATAAAATGAAATATTTTTTAATTTATTTTTTCTATTTTTATTAAATAACTACTGTATCTTGATTGATTATTGGATAATATAATTTTAAGGGAATATATTGATTCATATCAGGGAAATATACCTTTAATTTTATCTGTACCGCATGGTGGTAATATAAAACTTCCAGCAATACCTGATAGAGTTGATGGGATTCTTGGAATAGATTTAAAAACTATAGAACTTGCCTATGATTTAATCGATTCCATAAAAACATATAGTAAGAAATCAAAAAAATTAAAAAAATCCCCTTCATATTTGATTTCTCTCATATCACGCAGTAAAATTGACTTTAATAGAGATGAATCAGAAGCATTTAACCAAAAATCTAATTTAGCAAAAAAATTTTTTAATTTTTACCATCAAAAATTAATGGAATTCATTAATTTCAATTTAAGAACATTTAACACATCGTTATTAATAGATATTCATGGTTTCGAGAGAAATAAGCGTCCTGAGGGATATCGTGATGTAGATTTAGTATTAGGGTCTAATAATCTGGGTACTATATATGCTTTCCCCGTTCCTAAAAAGTTTTGGGGGAAAAATATTCGAGGTAAAATTGTTAAAGCTTTTAATAAAAAAGGCATACTCATTGCTCCAGGACATCACCTAAGGAAAGAATATGTGTTAACTGGGGGGTATATTACAACCAAATATGGAGCAAGCAATATTCCAAATAGTCAATCAATTCAAATAGAATTTTCGGATCAAGTAAGACTTTATGATAAATCATTAAGAAAAGATGTAATTAAGATTCTAACTCAAATAATCTATGACGAGTATATTCAAAAATATATATAAATAATATATGCGAATATAAAGAAATATATAATAATACTCCTTCTAATATATCAAAAAATAATTAACACCTATTTTTATTGCGTCTATGACTGGAGATAAAATAGATATTGAAGATTTGGAATCTTTTATCGATGGTTTGAAAATCTCCATGGATATGCTTGATGGAACCGATCCTGCCAAATCAAAAGGATTTCAAGCACAGCTGGCGAAAACTATCTCAGATCTGAGAGTAAAACGAGTTCAGCTATTTGAACCAATACCTAAAATATTAGGGAATGTTACAAAAGAAGATATTAAGAATTATTTACTTAAAGAGTTATCAATATTAATGGATTATCTAAATAAGCAAGAATATCCAAGTGGTAAATTCAAATTAGTCAAAAAAATTGTGGATTTGAGAGCAGAAATAACCCATTTATGATAGTTAATCTATAAAACAAAGTTAAAAAGCTCGTATGTAATGGTGATTTGAATATTAATTGATGTACACTGTCATGCTAACCTTTATTTACTCATATCGAATGTAATTGAAGATGCAAAACAAGTTGGAGTAAACAAAATTATTGCGGTAGGAATGAGCTCAACAAGTCAAGAAAGAATCTTAGAAATTGCTGCTCAATATAAAGAAATATTTCCCTCATTAGGGATTCATCCTGAAGAAGTAAAAATGAATAAAAAAATTGAAGGTGAACTTGAAAAGATCACAGAATTAATCCTAAAAAACGAACATAATATTTGCGCAATAGGAGAGATTGGTTTAGATCATCATTTTATAAAAGAAAAGGATTTATATCCTCTTCAAAAGAGAATTTTCGAAAATATGTTGAATATAGCACAGGATTTACAATTACCTGTAAATTTACATACAAAGGGTGCTGAAAAATTAGTATTTGAAACCTTACCTTCTTATAACATTCCAAATGTAAATAT
>Ga0180438_10009800_pt1 | contig 11852 bp, 10 predicted proteins | sample SS_ome_12_FD_132455 | JGI IMG/M metagenome (GOLD analysis project Ga0180438, IMG submission 132455) | Hypersaline lake sediment archaeal communities from the Salton Sea, California, USA - SS_3_D_2 metaG | ecosystem: Environmental > Aquatic > Non-marine Saline and Alkaline > Hypersaline >...
GGTAGATTAGAAGATTTACAAGAACAATTTAATCAATTAAATGATGAAATTAAATCTCAACGAAATGAACAAAATCGTTATCGAAATGATAAAGCGACACAGATTGCTTTACAACAACGTTTGGCGACATTACAAGCTTGGTTAGACCAACAAGGATATAATATGAACGTTGAAATTGCTTTAGATGAATCATTTAATGAATTTGAATATGTTCATAAAGATATTATAAGAGATTTACAAGACCAAATTGAAGCATTATCTGGAACAAGACCAATTCTCGGAGAATAAGTTGTGAGAGATATAAAAGTAAGAACATTTTCCCTTAATCGAAATCAATATGTAAAGAATAAACGATATGTCTATTATGAACATACCGCTCGTTTTACGGCTGGCCTTGAATGGACAATAAATACTCAAAATGCGGCATTTAATGGTGCTGCTGGATATGGAGATTCTTTACTTTCACAAGATACTATTAAATGTGATGGAAATTTAATTTTTTCATCTGGTTATGCTGATGGATTTGGAGTTCGACGTATTGACGACGATGGAACAATTTCAATTGTTTATCAAATAGAACGTCCTGCTAATTCTTATCAATATTATCCAAGCCTTGCTCTTGATAAAAAAAGAAAACAAGTTTATATAGGAAATTGGGTTTATGATAATTTGACAAGGTATACGTATTCCGCGACGGAAAGTATTGCCGATACAAAAGAAACTTTAACTGAAGCCGGAAATAATTTACCAAGTGATGAAGTTGGTTATACATTTTGTAGTGGATTGGAAGTTGTTGGCGATTATCTTTATATAATTCCAGACGACAAGGTAACTGGTACTGATATATTTCGCTGGCACATTCCAAGTGAAACGGCTGATAATATACCGATACGGAATGGTGAATATACTACCGGTCGATATGGTCATGCTTGGTATGATTCACGACATAATAGAGTATATATGAATTTTCGTACTGATGCTGGTGTTCATGTAGTGTTAAATCCGGAACGTTCTTCGTCATTAGCAGAAGGTGCTCCAAGTACTGAACCAACTGCTGCTGCTTTTTGTTTACGACAACGGTCACTTGTTGGTAGTACAAATGATATGTATACATATGCTTCTGTAGCTGATAATGGAGACCCAAATAAATTAATTGTAGGTGGTTATTATGGTCGTTACGCTTATGGAGATGCATCAGCCATAATCAACAGTACAGGAACTGCTATGTCATTAATTGACGGCCCTGCTCGACGAACGACGACAAACCAAGATAGACCATTTTTATTACAAGCCGAAGGTATTATGATTATGCCGCATCCAACTTGGGGAAGTGAAATGCCTCTTGTTAAAAGCGCTGCTGATTGGGGAGGTGCTAATTGGGGATGGTTAGATAGGGAAAATTGGTTAATAATTTGGCCACATAGACAATATGCTGATGCGGTTGAAAAAGGAATTAGTACTGTTACTTGTTCTCGAAGCGAAAATCAATTGGATTTTACTTATGCTCCAGTACCAAGAAAAGAATGGAATAAGGCAACGGCGGGGAATGGAAAACAATATTGGGTTCTTGGTGGATATACAGGAGCTGATGGTGGTAAAATGTGGGCATATGATGCTGACGACCATCCAAATTGTTTAGAACTTAGAACAGCAGGATTTATTGAGTTTGGGGATTTTCAATTTTCTGATTTAAGAAATATAACATCTATTCAGATAACGAATTTTAGAAATGATGTTTATAGGCCAACTGATACAAAATTTAGGGTATTTGTAAGTAATGATGGTGGTAGTAATTATATAGAATATGGTTGGAAACAGGAAGAAATAAAATTGTTTAGAAGTTTAGGAAATAAGGCAAGAGTTAAATTTAATTTTTTTGGAAATGGTAAACGCGGTGCATATATTTATGGTCTTAATGCTCCGATGGTCACAATTCGTGGCGAAGATTACGGTGAAAGAGATGCCGCAAGAAATTATACATTAACTACTATAAAGGGTATTTAAGATGTCATTACGGTCAGAAACATACTTTTTAGATAAAACGGCTTATATTATTGAAGGCGACAATATAATATTCAATTATCATCGTTGTTTTGGTATTTTTGTCGCATATAATTTTAGAACTGATAATTATGATTATTATGAAGGTGCATTGAATAAGGGAAGTCGATGGATTGCTACTGATATGGGTTATGCTTGTCCTGACCCTTCACCAAATTCAAAAGGACATTTAATTGTTAGTTGTGGTTGGGGTGATGGATTTGCCATTAGAAAAATGAAATCTGCTGGAAGTATGAGTGTGTTATTTCATGATAATACACCTGTTGCTGGTACAACTACAGTAAACTCACTTGCTGTTGATAAGGTTCGATATAATGCGTATGTTGGTCGATATGCTTCAGCTGGAATAGCCAAGTATGATTTCAGCGATACAAGTAGTATTTCTTTAGTTGATACAATAACAAGTGCTGATGGAATTACCTATGACCAACCTGGCTATCCTTATTTTAATGGTCTTGCTTTTGCTGGTGATTATCTTTATTTAGGACATTATGAAGCGGCGGATGTGGCAACGATAACAAAATGGAATACACAAGATTCATCAAGTGATGATTTGCTCATTGCAAATAGGGTATCAAATGTTCGATATGGTCATATGAGATATGATGAAAAACGTGATAGAGTATATGCATCACACGTAAGAAATGGTGATATAGTTGTTATTGTAAGTGCTTCATTTGCATCTTCATCTGTAAGTGGAAATCAAGCTCTTTGTATAAGAGCAAATGATGTTGGTTTGACAAATGATATGTATACTCATGGTTTAATTCCTTATGAAGATGAAGGAGATTATCATTATCTTGCTAATGGTTATTACGGTCGATATATGAAAGTAGACATTGGTCCTCTTTTAACAGGTAGTTTAACTTGGGGGCAAGACCCAGTAATATTACAAACACATCCTGAAGGGTGGAATATTGGTACTTCTCCTTCTCTTTATTATCCAAGATGGGAAGTTACCGCTGTTTCTGATGTTTCTTATGTAACTCATTCATCGGGAAGGTCGTTTATTATTAAAAGACCTGATAGGGGTTTATATTTTCAATATTGGCAGTGGTTTGACCAAGAAAATTTTTTATGGGTAGGTGATAATGTTTATATAACATATGGTTACGGAGATGGTAGTGGTACAAGTGGTGGTTCAAATGCTACAACATGGACAAGTGAAGCAAATAATTTAGCTTATGCGTATGGTGGAATTCCTATAACTGTACGTGGTGAAGACGATGAAACATATTTCGTTTTCGGCCCATATGCGTCTAATACTGGATTTTATTCATGGAGTAGAACAAGATTTCCTGATGGATTTGGACTTTGTGCTACAGCAAGTTTGACATTTGGCGACTTTACATTAGGGGATAATTTGACCATTGGTTCTATTTATATAGGAGAAGCAAATAGTGCTTTGTATACTGGGTCTGGTGCAAAGATGAATATGAAGGTGAGTAATGATGGTGGAACGACATACGAAACATATAATTATGAGAATGATGTCGCTCATCATTTTACATCATCTGGTGCTACAGCACGACTAAAGTTAGAATTTACTGGTTCAATAAGTCAATCAGCATATTACTATGGTTCTGAAGTTTTAAGTGTAACTTTATTTGAGGAAGACCCTATTAGTGATAGAGAAAAAGTTATAGGATATTCAACCTTTAATATTGCGGGAGTATAAGAATGGCAGTAAGTGGAAGTGCCTTTAGACAAATAAATTTTTATCCAACGGGTAATGTTGGAATAGGATTAACAGAGCCACAAGAAACACTTCATGTAAAAGGTGATATAAGTGGAAGTAGTTATTATGTTTCTACTTATCTTGAGGTTAAGGGAGATATATCACAATCCGCGGCTACGGCATCTTTTGGAATGTTGGGCGCAGGAAATATGCCTTTTTATTTAGCTGCTTCTCAACCACATAAATTTCAAATTTGGGATATTAATGGCGACGGCGCAATGGTTGTTGGAGATAGTAATGGTCTTGTTTCTGTTAATTTACAAGATACATACTTACAAATAAATGATGCTGCTGGTTCTACTGTACCCTTTTTTGTTGATAGAACGGATGCGGACGTTGGTATTGGAACAAGTAATCCATCAGCAAAACTTCATATTTGGCAAGCTGACGCAGAAAATATGTTTCAAATTGATAGTAATTATTTGTTTGTTAGTGGTACTGGTCAAATAGGAATTGGAACGGCTATTCCAAGTTATCAAACTAAATTACATATATTTGATAACACATTGAAATTTGCCGTTGGAAGTGCTGAAGGTGTAACTATTGGTGAAAATGGCGCAGTTGGCGAAATTCTTGGAGAAAATCTTTGGGGAGGCGAAGAATTTGGATATAATGATTTAGGAATTAGATGTCAAACAGGAACTCAATTATATCTTACAACGGGCGGAAATGTTGGAATTGGAACAACAACTCCAACCGAACTTTTAGAATTATATAAAGCAAATGCTGAATTACTTATTAATGGTCGTGCTGATGCTGATACTGGGAGGTCTGGTTCACTTAGAATTTATGGAGCATTAGACTCTACTGGTCAACATGGTTGGTTTGGAAGAATATTTTTTGATAATTATGATGATGGTGGTGCTCCTGGAGCTGCATATGCTACAGTTGAAGCATGGAATGTTGCTAGTGATGCCGGTGCATCCCGACTTAAATTTTATACAAGTAATCCTGCGGGAACATTAACTGAACAAATGCTTATTGATGAAAATGGTATTATAACAGGTTCTGATTTTAGTGCAAGCCAAGACGTTGTTGCTGGAAATGAATTAAAATCTGGTGGTGGCCTTGTTTTTACAACTCCATCTATTTCGACATTAATTCAAAATCAAGAGGGTGCTATTATAACATTTACTGACCATGAAATTCAAATCGCTCCACATTTAACGTCGGCTCATATTACATCAAGTGGTGATGCGCGTATTAATGGAACTCTTAGAATTATAGATGATTTATGGTTTGGTGCTGGTGATGGATATAATATGTATCTTACTGGAAGTTCAATTGAAGCTGACGGAATTGCTGTTCCAAACTTAAATATTTATAATACATCGGCTGGTGATGTTAATATAGCTGTTGGTGGTGGTCAAGTTGGTATTGGAACGGCAACTGTTGCTGGTTCAAATAAATTGGAAGTCTATAATGGTAGTGTAAGTGCTTCAGTATATTATGGAAATAGTGCTTTATTTGCTGCTAATGGTGAAGTTGTATCAACGGCTACTAAATTATTTGTTGGTGCTGGTACGTCAAGTTTTTGGAACGGTATTGGAATAGGAACGCAAGTAGGTTCGGATAATGAATCTATTTTTATTAAAAATACTGCGTCTGGAGTTAATCGTAAATATATAACAATGGGCGACTTGTCAACTAACAGATATGGAAAAATAGCTTTTTATAAAGATGCTTCGACTGATAATGCAGGTTATATTTCGTTAGATGGAAAGGGAAATACATCTGCTACATTTTGTGTTGCTGGCTCAACAAATGTTGGAATTGGTGTAACAGACCCAGACGAAAAACTTGAAGTTGTTGGAGACATTCATGTTAGTGCTGATATTCATGTTATTGGTGGAATTAATTTTGGTTCAGTTGATAATGATACTTATATAGATTATCTTACTACTGATAATCTTACATTTGTTGCTGGTGGAAATCAAGCGATGTATATTAAAAGTGATGGAAGTGTAGGAATTGGAGGTGCTACAAGTTTAGCAATAAGTGCGTCACTTCATATCAGTGGTAATAATGGTCCTGATGGAAATCCATTAGTGAAGGTGTCAAGTTATAGTGGTTCTTTATTTGAAATTTATGATTCCATGTCAGGTTCTCTTTTCCAAGTAAATGATATTAGTGGTATTCCTGTTTTGGATGTTGATTCAGGACGACACGTAACTGTTGGAACTCAAAAATCAGCAAGTTATGCTTTATATGTAAATGGTGATATTGGTGCAACTGGTGATATAGTAGCATATGCTTCATCTGATATTAGATTAAAAGATAATATTGAAATAATAAGTGGTTCACTTAAAAAGATATTAGATTTACGAGGTGTTGAATTTAATTGGAAGCGTTCACCATTGACACCTCAATATATAAGAGGACGACATGATATTGGATTAATTGCTCAAGAAGTTGATGAAGTATTTCCTGAAGTAACGAGTAAAAGACAAAATGGATATATGTCAATTCGTTACGAAAAACTTGTACCTGCGTTAGTTGAAGCAATAAAAGAACAACAACGACAAATTGAGGATTTAAAAGATAAAGTGGAGAAATTAAATGCCTACATCGCCAAGCGGACAGACTAATTTAAGATTCTCTAATTTAAGAAAGGCCGTAAATGGTGCAACATCAGGCCCATTTAGCTTGGCTGTTCATGGACGTGGTTCAGCTGCTCACACTTCTATAAATGATTTTACAATAAGTGCAGTTGGAACTCCAACTGGTGAACAGAATCCTGTCGAAAATGATACTGATGCATATGTATTGGGATTTACAGGTGCTAGTACATTATTTGCTTCAAGATTAGGAAGTAGGTCTGCTAATAGTTCTTGGAGTGATTCAAGTGGTATTGGAACTTTACAAACAAATAATGGAGATGATTGTACATATAAATGGGATGGTGGAACTGGATTAACAAATTTACGTGCTGTGTGGACTGATTTTTTTAATTTAGAAGCGACAAATTATGGTGCTAATAGAGATTTAGCGGTTTTGGTTGACCCAGGAGGAACCTAATATGAAAGTGTATTTGGTTTCATACAATTGGAATTATGGAGGAACAAGTACATACATAGAAACGTTGCGTAAATATTTGGATACATCTGATATAAAAAACGCTGATATTGTTTTTACATGGAAATTGGGTACTGATTATGGGAAGCCAAGTTTAAAACATATTCATGCTCCATTAAAATTTATTCCTATATGTAAGGATGTATATCAGTTTTGGAATCATACGAATATTTCTCCAATGTGTTCAGTTAATTCTGAAAATCAAAAAAGGGAAATGTTAGAAAATGATTATCCATTTGAAAAAGAAAATATTTTTGTGTTACCTAATTCAATTGATGATAAATATTATATAAAAAATCATAATATTGAAAAGAAAAAGAAATCAATTGTATATCTTGGTAATATGAGACAAGATAATAAAGATGTTTTTATTTCATTAGCAAAAGCTATGGAATTTCTTCCTGATTATAAATTAACTGTAATTGGAAATGTATATCCACATATGATAGCAGCAATTGAACAAATTAAAATGACCAATATAAATTTTATTGGTGAAAAATTGTTTACTGAAAAAATAGAATTAATACAACAACATGAAATAGGAGTTGGTATTGGTCGTTGTATGATGGAAATGATATTATTAGGTTTACCTGTATTGGCATTTAGGAATGGATATAACGGTTGGGTTACTGATAATAATGTTAAAAAACTTCAATATGATAATTATACGACACGGTCATGGAAAGACGATAATAATATAGTGGATAAAATAATTAAGGATATAAAAGAACCAAAATTCATGACTGAAGAGATGGCTATTAAAACATTTGGAATGAGTCAAAATGTCAATGTTTATAAAGATACTTTTAGAAAGGTAATTGAAAAATGGCATATATTGTAAATTGGGGAATAAATGCTGATGGTTTGAAATTGGCTTTAGATGCTTGGAACGATGCGTCTTTTGCTTCTCAAAGTTTTAATGATTTGAGTGGTAATTATTATGATGATGCTGTTGAAATTTATGGGCCTGTTACTCAAAGTACGGCCGCTGTTGCTGAATCTCCAAGTGGACTTAGATATTATGATTTTCCAGGTAAGGGAACTGGTTTTGACCATATGGCTGTTCCAATTGAATATGAAGCAAATACATTTCCAATAAGTACAATGACTGCAATATGTTGGTTTAATACGTCTTTTGAAGGCGCATCGTATTCTGATAATTGGTCTTTTTTAGATTGGGATAGGTCTGAATATTGGAATTATTATGTAAGAGGAGATACTGGGACTGTGTCATTTTCAACAAATTGTGATACGGCTGGTGCTCAAGATGATATGGATAGTGTCGGAACAGGTTATAATGATGGTACATGGCATATGGCTGCTGTTGTTTATGATGGTACTGATAAACATATTTATGTTGATGGTGTATTTGATAGCACAAACGAAAATCCACATTCAGGAAATCCATTAGGTAGTAATCTTGATAGATGGGGAACAATAGGTGTTAATTGTGAAGCGGCTACTTGGGCTGAAGCTCAAGCCGAAGCCGACGCAACAAATAAATATACTGGAAAAATAAGTATGTTATATTATTGGGAAAGGATATTATCAGCAGCTGAAATTTGGGATTTTTTTGTTAATACACGAAAAAGATTTGGAGTATAATTATGGCTCATATTCATGGTTCTGCGAAATGTGTAAGTGATGGATTATTATGTTGTTTAGATTTTGCTAACCCAGCATCATATCCTAAAACTGGCAATACTGTTTATGATATAAGTGGAAATAATAATCATTTTTCACGACATCCATCAGCAGGTTCTTTTACATGGCAACCGAACAATGGTGGTAGAATGTATTTTGATTCTGCTGGTGGTGGTACAATGCTTGCTGATACAACATTTGGTTCAGCATTGGATTATGTTACATTTGAATTGTGGATGTATAGAATTTATGATACGACGAATGATTATTTATGGGATTGTCGAAATGGTACAGGAACATGGTTTTTAACTAATTATTCGTCATATAATCTTACGTGGGCTAATGCAATTACTTATAATGACCCAACTGTATATTCGGCTGATTCTAATTTATGGGATAGGTGGTTACATTTTGTTGCTGCATATAGACCAACAGCCAAAGGAGATGTAGCAACATTTTGGATTAATGGAGCGCAAGTAGCTCAAATTACTTCTGGATTGCCTGATAATGATATAGGAGCAAGTATGACAATAGGAACTCGATATACATATACAGGTCATTTTTATGGATATATGGCGATGTTTAAAATATATGAAATAGGATTAGATGAAACTCAAGTTCAACAAAATTATAATGCAACAAAACATAGATTTCCAGGAACATATTGATGAAAATAGTTTTCTTTTTAAGTGATGGATTTGAAAATTCATATAATGGAACAGGACAAGGCAGTGAAATATTAACATGGGAATATTTATGTCTTAATTTTGGAGCTGACACATTATGTTTAATTGATTTGACGACTAATAAGATTGCTAAAAATTTTAGAAAAGCTGAAATTGATATTAAAATAAAATATGAATATTATACTGGATTAGAAGAAATTGAAAATAAATATAAAGGTTCATCATTTATTTATATGGAGTCGAAACCAGTATTAGAAAAAAATCAAGTGAAATTTACATGGCTTGAAGAATTTGTTCATCCTGATAATGCTATATACGTAGTTGGTTCTGATTATAATAAATTTGTATTAACTGATTATGTAAATGATTACCAAAATAAAACTTGGGTTTCAATAAAAACCATTCGTAAATATTTATGGTCATATATGGCTATGGGAATTGTTTTATATGATAGATTAATTAAAGGAAATTTATAATGTCAACAACGGTAAATAATAAAATACCAAGACCAGAAAGTTTGGTAATAGCATTTGATGCTTCAAATCCAGCAAGTGTTCCTAATATGAATGATACAACACCAGCGACAATTTATGATTGTAGTGGAAATGGAAATCATGCAAATGTTCGAAGTGGTGAACTTTCATATACAGTTCGTGATGGAGTTCGTTGTTGGGATAATTCTGGAGGAACTACTCCTGATGGGTATACAATTACATCCAATGCTGATTTGACTACTGCTCAATTTTGTATGGCTTTTTGGATGAATCCTGATGCTCAAGATGCTGGTTGGGAACGGTTTCTTGCTCAAGGTTCAAATACATTTGAACTCGCCATGGCTAATGATGATACTGACTTTGGTCAAGTTCGTATTTATGACGGTGGATGGAGAAGTACAGCTGTTATATTATATGTTGGTGAATGGAATTTTCTTGTATTAAATTGGTATAATGGGGCAGGAAATAAACTTGAAGTAATTAGTAATTCTGCTGGATATAATACATATAGCAATTCAAATGCTCGCACAAGAAGTGGAAATATTTATTTTTGTGGCGACGATGGTACTGAACATTATGATGGTGGAATAAGTCAATTTTATATGTGGAATACTATATTAACTGAAGCAGAAATTACTGACCTTTTTCTTACAACAAATATACGATATAAATTAACAGCAGGATGGGGAACGTAATATTTACGTTTTAAAAATTTCTATATATTTATATATATAACCATAAATAAAGGTAAAAACAAAAAGGAGACACAATTATGATTAAGGTAGACGAAAAAGATTTACAATCGGTTCGTGATATTCGTAATAATTATCAACAAGTAATGCTTCAACTTGGGCAAGCTGAACTTCAAATTAATGATTTAAAATCAGCACTTGACCAAGTTAATCAAGTAAAAGACAATCTTTTGAAACGTTACGAAGAACTTAAACAGGCTGAACGTACTAAAATGGATGAATTGAATAAAAAATATGGTGCTGGTAATTTGAATCTTGAAAGTGGTGTAATCACACCATTTCCAGCTCAAGAACAAACACCAGAAGTTCCAAAAGTAGAGGAAACTCCAATTCCAAGTCCTCCAGCCGAAGAAAAAACAACTAAATAATACGTTTTGGTAAAAAATTTTATATTTATATATGTAAATTTTTTATTTTCAAAATTAGAGATTTTAAACAATTAAGGGAGAAATTATATGGCTGAAAAGATTGTTTCCCCTGGTGTATTTACTCAAGAAAAGGACTTGAGTTTCCTTGCGGAAGGTGTGTCGGCTATTGGTGCCGCCATCGTCGGGCCTACTGAGAAAGGCCCTGCTTTCGTACCGGTACAAGTCACTTCGCAAAACGAGTTTAATACATTATTTGGGAATGGAACTTATTATACACCATATACCGTTCAAAATTATTTGAAAAGTGCAGGTATCGTTACCATCGTAAGAGTACTCGGAACGACTTCATATTCAAGACGATTTTTTACTCTTGCTGTAAGTCAATCTGGTGATTGGGTTTGGGATAATAAAGTCCTTGCTGTAGTAAGTGCTACTGGTAGTGATTCTGCTCTTACGTCTGTTGGTGTAAGTGGAAGTATAGGTGATTTTGCCTTAACTCTTAACGGAGTAACGTATTCAGCTTCTTTTGATTCAAGAAAACAAAATTATATTACTAATGTTTTAACAGGATTAGTTCCTGCTGAAGTTGTGTATAATTTTCCAACTGCTCAAAGTGCAAGTATTGCTGCTTCATCATCTGTTCCTGTTATTCAAGGAACACACTGGCCATCTGCTGGTGCTGTATCTATGAGTGATGGTTCATTTGTCCAAGCTTCTACACCGTGGATTGAATCACAAAATATGGCTTCTACAAGTGCAAGTGCTGATGTTTCATATTATTCATTATTTAAATTTCACACACTTGCTGATGGTGTTAGTTCAAATACTGCTGTTAAAGTTGGTATTTTTAATATAAAACCTGCTGACGAAGTAAGTAATTCTGATTATGGTCAATTTAGTGTTGTTATACGTGAATGGGGCGATACTGATGCAAGACCTGTGGTGTTAGAAACTTTTAACAATTGTACACTTGACCCTGATAGTGTAAATTATTTTCCAAGACAAATAGGTGATAGACGTGCTTATTATCGTAC
>Ga0180438_10009801_pt1 | contig 11850 bp, 7 predicted proteins | sample SS_ome_12_FD_132455 | JGI IMG/M metagenome (GOLD analysis project Ga0180438, IMG submission 132455) | Hypersaline lake sediment archaeal communities from the Salton Sea, California, USA - SS_3_D_2 metaG | ecosystem: Environmental > Aquatic > Non-marine Saline and Alkaline > Hypersaline >...
AAGACACGGGCGTTTGCGGGGATAAAGACCATGTTCATTGCTGCCGCCGCGGGTGCGGCTTTGCTGCTTTGGATTTGCAGCACCGCGCCGGCACAGGAAGATATCGGGCAAATGATTCGCAGTACGCGCACTCTCCGTGACAAACTCATGAAGGATCCGTATCGGCCCGGTTATCATTTTGTCACTCTGGAAGGCGGATGCAGCCCCTTCGACTGCAACGGGGCAATCTACTGGAAAGGCAGATACCACTTGTTTTACATCTTTCAGAACGAAAAAGGACACTGCTGGGGACACGCTTCAAGCAGCAACCTTGTACACTGGCGTCACCATCCGACGGCCCTGGCGCCCGAGCCCGGTGATCCGGACCGCAGGATTTACAGCGGCAGCGCACTGGTCAACAAGCATGGTGTGCCTACAATCTTTTACCACGGCGTCAAGGCCGGGATGTGCATCGCAACCAGCACCGACGATGAACTGATACACTGGACCAAGAGCCCCCACAATCCCGTCATTGCGATACCCAAAGAAGGCGATCCTGCCTACGGCGTATACAATGTCTTCGACCCCGTCGCATGGATGCACGACCGTCACTACTACGCCGCCCTCGGCAACCTGCAACTGCTCAGAAAGTTCGGAGAGAACATGAAACCCGAAGACAGAGGCGATACCCTGTATCTGTTCAGGTCCGACGACCTGATCAACTGGACTTATCTGCACCCGTTGTACAAATCCGACCGTAAATGGACCGAGGAAACCGAGGACAACGCCTGCCCCGAATTCTTCAAGCTCGGCGACAGGTGGGTCCTGCTGTTCATCAGCCACAACAAAGGCTGCCAGTACTACATCGGCCGCTTCGAAAACGAGCGCTTCTATCCCGAATCACACGCGCGAATGAGCTGGGTCGACCATGCCTTCTTCGCACCGGAAAGCTGCCGCGACGACAAAGGGCGGGAAATCATGTGGGCGTGGATTTTCGACGGAAGGGAAAAAACGCTGCGAGAATCCAGCGGGTGGTCCGGTACAATGAGCCTGCCCCGTGTTCTGGCGCCGGCGAAAGACAACACGCTCAGAATATCACCCCCTGCCGAACTTGAAATCCTGCGTTACAACCCCAGACAAATGCAGAATCTCACAATCGCAACCGACGCCGAACTGCCGCTGAAGGACATCCGGGGAAACAGCATCGAACTATCACTCGAAATGGCCCCTCAGGCCGCAAGACGCTTCGGCCTCAAGGTCTGCGCCTCGCCCGACGGCGAAGAGCAGACCGTCGTCTTCTATGATACGCTCCAGAAAAAGCTTGGAATCGACACCACCCGGTCCGGCATCGACCAGGGCCCGAAATCCGTAGAGGCAGGCCCGCTTGAATTGGGGCCGGGCGAACCGCTGAAGCTCCGCGTCTTTGTGGACAAATCCGTTGTCGAGATATTCGCAAACGACCGTCAGGCGGTCATGCGAAGAATCTACCCCACTCGAAAAGACAGCCTCGGCGTGGCGCTTTTCTCACAAGGCGGACCGACAAAAATCCAAAACCTCAAAGCCTGGCAAATGATGCCCTCGAATCCTTATTGACAATAGCTCCAGGCACGAGAATCTTGTTTGTGTAACTCTCAGTTATGAATCACCAGGATGCAAGCAGCGACGCCCGGAAGGTCTTGCTGCGGATATATCGGCAAATGGCAATTGCCGTTAAGACTACAGAAACCTTCGAAGTATACTGAACCGGTCAGATGCTCGCCGTGGCCGGTCTAAGACAACTGCACCCGCAGGCCACCGAAAAGCAGATAAATCATCGTTGGCCAGAACAGCATCTCGGCGACAGACTCTTCCGGCAAGTCTGCGGAGCCGTCCCCGATGAGTGAACCGCAGGAACTTAACTTACCGGCCGGCCCTACGTCCCGGTCTCCGTTTCAAGCCGCACCGGCGTGGGAATTATGAAATCGTCACCTGTTACTGCAATCCACCTTCCAAGAAGCATGCGGTGCCTGTTCAGCTCTTTCTGCATCGCAGGATTGAGTGCAAGGTTTCTCGTCTCGCCCGGGTCCGAAACCAAGTCGAACAGCATCTCCCGTTTGCGCCCCTCGGAGAAGACGATGTACTTATATCGCCGTGTACGGAGCATCCGCCCTTTCATCTTGGTATTCTTCGGTTCCGGCATCAGTTCGGCAACCACGAATTCACGACCCGGTGACTCAGGCTTTTCAATAACAGTACGAAGGCTAACGCCGGCCAATCCTTCCGGCGGCTTGATGCCGGCATAATCGCAAAGTGTCGGGACTATGTCTATTGCCGAAACAAGGTGTCTGCTGTCCGCCACCCTCGCCGGAATCACTCCCTTGTAGCCAATCACCAGCGGCACCGTCACCGGCTCCTCGTAGAGCATAAGTTTCACAACCCACTTGTGTGCCGCACAGCCTTCGCCATGATCGCTTGTGAAGACTATAATCGTGTCCTTTTCAAGTCCACCCCGCCGAAGTGCGTCCAGAACACGGCCAACCTCTTTGTCCACCCTTTCAGTCAGCCGGTAATACGCGTTTAAATACTGCCTCCAGTCGTTCTCATCCCACTCCGTTGTCCAGTTTGCCTCATTACCATAATAAGTGCGCCGCCGACAGCTCGTAACAAACTCCGGCTCGTTGGGATCGACTGCAAAATTTGTCGGCAGTGGCGGACACTTTGCCGGTTCCGCTTGCTCGACCAACCATTTCTTTCCCATGATCCAGTGGCAGATATCATGCGGATTTTGAAGTGACACAAACAGCAGAAACGGCTTTCTGTGTTTTTTTCTTAGAAACTCGACTGCCCTGCCCGCCCAGAATCCATCCGTATGGCTTCCCAGATCCCTGTTGGTTCCGTCAGGGTACTCAGATCGAAGGAAATCAAAACCCGACTCCTTGCCCAAATGCCATTTGCCGGTGTATGCGGTTTCGTAACCCGCCCCGCGAAAAACATCACCCATATTTGCGATGCCCTGCTTCACCGTCCGACCGTTTATCTCCACCCCGGTCACATGAGGCATTCGCCCCGTCAGAATACTGCTCCGCGCAGGACTGCACACAGGCGACGTGCAATAGGACTTCTCAAACCGCACACCACCTTCCGCAAGAGAATCCATGTGCGGCGTCTTCAAGTACCTGTTGCCGTGAGCACCAATCGCACTTAGGGTTTGCTGATCGGTCATTATAAACAGCACGTTGGGTCGCCGAAGAACTCGCTCACCCCCCTTCGCTCTCTCCAAACCCTTTCCAAGAGCCAGGCTCCCAATACCGCAGGCAGCAGCCCTCATGAAATCACGCCTGGATACTCTCATTTTTCAGCTCCCGCTTCTTAAAAATGCGCAACTTATTTCTTAAATCGGTTCCTCGTTTCCCTCGAGACTTTCACCCATGGCGGAACCTCCTCAACATTCGTTTGGCCAGAGACCAGGGTTAGACAAGCCCGTGGCCCCAAGATTAATATGTATTCGGCGCCTGTGCCTACCCGTTCGGCGCAGGCATTTGTGGCTTCATCCGGATGGTGACTACACCGGCGAACTCGACATACTTCTCAGGCTTTCACAGCCGCACCCTCTCCTTGACACAGGAACCCAAACCAGACAACGTCGCACCCTGAACCGCAACCGAACACACACCCTCTGCTGCGGTTCCAATAACGCGATTGCCTGACGTCACGATGGCAAACGCTGCCCGACCCATCGCGGCAAGAATGAACCGATTTGTCGCCGTCACTCTTGTCGAGCCGTTTTTTAGATCAGGCTCTGCCGATGGACTTGAGGTACTTCTTCGATTTGCGAAGTCCCATTCTTGAAGCCTTCTTCTTGACCGCGTCTGTCGGGCGGCCCAACTGCTTGGCTATACCCGCAGTCGGATTGGTTGGGAATAGCTTTCTCAACAAGGCAACTTCTTGTTTTGTCCACAGACCCCCCGCGGCTTTTTTCCTTGCGGCCTTCTTTTTAACGACCTTTTTCTTTGTGCCTTTCTTCTTCTTTGCCATCTTCGCTTCCTTTCTACAAATGGTATTTACTTAATAAATTGTCCCTTTCAATTTCGGCAAAGCCGTCACCTTAGTCCAATTTATGGTCGCCATTTCCGGGTGTCAAGTTTTTTTTCTCTCCTCCACAATATAAATTATCATCAATAAGTCACCCCTTCGGCGGACAAGGTGGAGGGCCGGCGCGTCCGTGCCGCGCTTTACACGGACGAATTTGGAGGGTATAATCATACGTAGCTATGGCAAAGTCCGATGAAAATTCCGTTGGTCTTGTAGAAACCCGAACGATACGCATAGTCGATGAAGTTGACCCCCTGCAACTGGAGTGCGCCAAAACACTGGGGCCGATTGACGTCGCTTATGAGACCTATGGGCGGCTCAACCAGGCCGGCGATAATGCCGTTCTGATTTGTCACGCTCTCAGCGGCGACGCCCATGCGGCGGGCTATCATAGCCAAAACGACAAGAAACGCGGATGGTGGGATACTATGATAGGACCGGCAAAGGGGATCGATACCGATAAGTACTTCGTTGTCTGTTCCAATTTTCTCGGAGGCTGCAGCGGAACGACGGGTCCATCGTCGATTAACCCCGCGACGCAAAAACCTTACGGCATCGACTTTCCGATCATAACCATCGCCGATATGGTCAAGGTCCAGAAACTACTGCTGGACAAGCTGGGCATAAAGAAGATTCTGAGCGTGATCGGCGGCTCGATGGGCGGCATGCAGGTCCTGCAGTGGGCTATATCGTATCCGGATTTTGTCAAGTCCGCCATTGTAATCGCCTCCACAAGCCATCTGGGCCCCCAGTCAATAGCCTTCGACGCCGTCGGGCGCAGCGCCATATTAAGTGACACGAATTTTAAAAACGGCCGCTACGAAAGTCAAAACGCCCCTGACAGGGGTCTGGCGATTGCACGGATGATCGGCCATATCACCTACTTGTCGGAACAGAGCATGCGCAAAAAATTCGGACGACAGCTCAAGGACGCCGAACGCTACAACTATGAATTCAATTCGGAGTTTGCCGTCGAGACGTATCTTGACTATCAGGGCCAGAGTTTCGTGGAAAGATTCGACGCAAACAGCTACCTCTACATAACCAAGGCCATGGACTATTTCGATCTCGTGAAGGATTATGGCTCACTGAGCACAGCCTTTGCCAATACCGAAAGCAGGTTTCTCGTTGTAAGCTTTGACAGTGACTGGCTTTTCACACCCGAACAGTCTGAAGCGATTGTAAATGCCCTCGCCGCAAACGGTAAGGACGTCAGCTTCTGTAATCTGGCGTCACTGTATGGTCACGACTCGTTTCTGCTTGAAACGGCGACGCTTCGAAGTTTTATTTCGAGTTTTCTTGAGGCAACTCACAGGCCCGATGCCGGACGGCAATACAACGCAGAATCTGTAACCAGAAAGTCGCGCATGAGCCGATTCGAGCAGGCCCATCGGACGCGCGTAGATTATGAACTTATAGAGTCGCTCATTGAGCCCGACAGCGCCGTTCTTGATATCGGATGCGGGGACGGCGAGTTGCTCGCAAGACTCACTGCCGACAAGAATATAAGGGGCAAAGGTATTGAACTGGAGCAGGAACTTGTTCTTGAATGTATAAATCGCAGGCTGTCCGCCGTGCAGTATGATGTCGAGCGGGGGCTGGAACACTACGCCGACAAATACTTCGATTACGTGATACTCTCGCAGACGGTGCAAACCATCAAAAACCCCGAAAAGGTTTTCGGCGAACTGCTCCGCGTGAGCAAAAAGGTGATAGTAAGTTTTCCGAATTTTGCCCATTGGCGATGCAGGGCGCAGCTTTTACTTCGCGGCAGGGCGCCCGTTACCGAGCAGTTGCCTTTTGCCTGGTACAACTCACCGAACATTCATTTCCTGTCAATGAAGGATTTCGACAGTTTCTGTGAAAGTCTTGATGTCAGGGTGGAAAAGAGGATTCCACTGACCCAAAGCCGCATTGCCCCGGTAAAAATCGCCCCCAACGTATTTGCCGAGCAGTTGATTTACGTAACAAGCAGGGCCTGAATGCCCACCGACCATCTTTTTATGCAAACGGCGGTTTTTTTTGTTGGTTTCGTAGCACGGTTCGGTTATTTGTATGCGCAGCGCCGCTAACCCTTTTTTATGGTGACAGAGATGCCAAGAGAGATAACCGCGTTCGGCATTATCGCCCTCGCCGCGGGATTGGGTTTTATTCATACAATCCTGGGCCCCGATCATTACGTCCCGTTTGTAATGATGTCGTGGGCCAGAAAGTGGTCGGCTCTCAAGACCCTGCTCGTAACTGTTCTCTGCGGTATCGGCCATGTAGCAAGTTCGGTTCTGATAGGTCTGATCGGAATCGGGCTTGGTCTGGCCGTCGGGCGCCTGGAAATAACCGAATCTTTCCGGGGAAGCATCGCAGCCTGGCTTCTTATCGCATTCGGCCTGCTCTACTTGGTCTGGGGACTTCGCAACGCCTACAGAAACCAGCCGCATTCTCACAGCCACAACCACGGCCTTGACGACACCCACGGCCACACCCACCTCCACCGTAACGAGCACACACATGTTCATGATAAACCGGGAAAGACAAACATAACGCCATGGATGCTCTTTGTGATCTTCGTTTTCGGCCCGTGTGAGGTTCTGATTCCCGTTCTGATGTATCCGGCAGTGGAAAAAAGTTATTGGTTGCTGGTCGCTGTCACGATCGTTTTTAGTGTTGTGACTATCGGGACAATGTTGGCCGCCGTATTGCTGCTGCGGGCTGGCGTGCGTTTGTTTCAGTTTCAGCGGCTGGCACGCTTTACTCATGCAATAGCAGGCGGAACAATATTGCTCTGCGGGCTGGCGATTGAATTCTTGGGGCTTTGAGCAAATGTCATGGCAGGCCAGATGAAGTAGCTTGAACACATAGGCGTGTTGCTTGAGAAGCAGCTTTTGGCGAGTTTCGATCAGCTTGTTCGCAAAAGAGAGGGTATTCGAGCCGGTCGGAGGCGAGCAGGGACCTCATACGTGAGCACTTGACTGCCGAGCAGCTCACCGACCCGAAAACCAAAGCCGTCGCCGCAGTATCTCTGGTTTACGACCATCATGCGACAAAACTGATGGAGAAACTGACGACTCTCCAGCATTCACGTCTGCTGCAGACGGTTTGCTTGATGCATATCCACCTTGATGAGCATGACTGCATGGAGATGATCGTGCTGCGGGGCAGCGTTGGCGAGATCAAAAAAACCGCCGAAAACATAGTCAGCACAAAAAGCGTGAAACTGGGCCGTATCTGCTTTGTCACAAAACCGCCTGTGTGACCCCCTGTCCATACAAAATACTTGGGCAAAGCCGAAAAAATTTGACAAACGACCACACCGCTGTTTTAATGTCAGTTGACCGGGGCGATTAGCTCAGTTGGCCAGAGCGCACGGATCACACCCGTGAGGTCACAGGTTCAAGTCCTGTATCGCCCATTGGCATAAGTGGAGCTGAGTCCTGTATTTTGTCGGCCCCTTAAAATTGTATGCGGCTCTTTTACCGCAAGGTAATAATCCACGATCAACGGTGGCAGCGCACCGCCTCTTTGCACGGACGTGGTATTGGTTCGTAACGACTTTTATAATTACGGTCCCGTACGTTCTATACTTTCTAATCGTATGGGACAGCATCATTGAACCGAGAACCAAGTTTAGCCTGGACTGCCGCTTACAGACTTACCGGTACGGCGCAATTTAAGATGTGTAACAATGAACTCGCCGGATTGCCAAGCTGAATCGACAATTTCCACCGTTGGAAGATTCCGATGAAAATGACGACTATCAGGCTGGTGACTATGGAGGCGCTTCTGATTGCGGCGGTGATGTTTTGCTCTGCCTGCCAGGGCCCTGCCGAAGCCGCTGTAAGAACGAAAGCCATTCACGTCAAAATCCCCCAGAACACCGAACCTTTGATCATTTCAGCCGAATCAGTCTACATAGCCAGCGACTGGACACCGCCGCAGATGCGCCCGGAAGCACCCACGAGAAAGTGCTGGACCCACCGTAAGCGTTCGCAAAGGCAAAGCACGCTCGCCGAGCGCGACGGTGACCTCATCGAAGATACATTCGGCACAATCGGTGCAGAGCTCACCCGCCAGGTGTGGATCGCCAGGGCGGCTGATTCCGTCGCTCTCAGAGTCAAATTACTCAATAGAAGCAACGAGCCGATTCAGCTTGACGCGCTTATCCCGTTACAGTGTAGCGGTGCGCAGGCACTCACTCTGGGCGGTAGCGGCGCCGAAAACTGGCAGATGCTCGTTCAAAAACGTTTCAAGGGTTCGGTGCCGACATCGCTCAATCTCGGCGACAAATCGCAGATTCCCGGCAAAGGCGCGATCGAAGCAGACCCGTTTTGTTTGCTGCGGCCTGCAAGTCAGCCTGAGGGGCCGGTTCTGCTCTTTGGTTATGTGAGTTGGCTTGGTCACTGTGCGCGGGTTTTGGCGCAGTTCAAGACCGACGACGGTGCAACAGTACTGAATCAGCTTACGGCTGAGTGCGAGTTTGACGCCTGTATAGTCCCGCCCGGCGGTGAAAAAACCAGCCAATGGCTCCTGCTGCGTGTCGGCGCCGATTCTGACGAGCTCGTTGCTGACTTTGCCGACAGGGTCGGCTGTTATCACGGAGTTAAGAAGCCGCCTGAGCCTCCGCCAACAGCGGCGTGCAGTTGGTATTTCCATTATCGAGACTTCGGCGAGAAAGAGTTCATCAGAACGCTCGAATACCTTGCGAAAAATCCGCTTGAGTTTGACGTTTTTCTGATTGATGATTCATGGGACCGCACCTGGGGCAACTGGCTCGGCAACGACAAATGGCCGAGTGGAATGAAAGCCGCCGCAGAGAAAATTAAGGCTGCCGGTTTTCGACCCGGCATCTGGACGTGCCCCCTGGTTGCTCATCCCGCCAGCGCCCCGGCGATTGATCACCCCCAGTGGATGCTCCGTCTGGAGGACGGGTCACTGTACAAATTCGGCAGCGCCAGACCAAATTTCATCCTTGACCCGACCTGCCCCGGAGTATGCGAACATCTTGAGGCGCTTTACAGACGTTTGAGATATGACTGGGGTTATACATACTTCAAGCTCGACTTCATGCAGGAGATTATCGAGGACAGGCGCCTGCGATTCTACGACCGCACAGCGACGCGGCTCGACGCCTACCGCAGGGCGCTCGAGGCAATCCGCAGAGGCGCAGGTCCCGACGCATACATCTCGGTCTGCGGCGGACACTACGGCGGGTCAATAGGCATAGCAAACGGACAGCGAACCGGAAGCGACATGAAGCCCGGCAGAATCGCCAAGACCGCACAGCAGAATATCCTTCGAAACTGGATGAACCGCCTCTGGCACACAAATCCTGATTCTCTGCTTGTCCGCCGGCCTTCCGATGCGCCCGGAGAGCGACTGACCAATGCCCAAACACGCACCAGCGTGCTCAACCAGTACCTGGGCGGCGGGATGGTGAAACTGAGTTTCGTCTTTGAAGGGCTCGATGACTACACAAGGGCACTTTATCGACATATAATACCATCAGCCAACTCTCCCGCAATTGCTTCGGACCCCTTCGAGTCCGGCGTCCCCTGCCGGCTGGTGACACGGATTCGCCCCCGCTGCAAGAGGCTTGACCCATGGGTGACACTGGCGTATATCAACTGGACTGACAAGACACAATCGATGAAACTCGATTTGTCACCAAAAGTCCTCGAATCCATGCAAGCTTCAAAATTTCTCGTCTTTGATTTCTTCTCACAGAGGGTGCTTGGCATCTTTGAACTCGGTGCAGAGCTCCACGTCGGTACTGTCGGGTCATACGACTGCGGCCTGCTCCGAATTGCCCCATGGCATGGGACCACAGCCGTTCTTGCAGGAACAGACCTGCACTTTTCCGGCGGGGGCGTCGAGGTTGTGTCCTGGGACGTGGACGAAAAAGGCGTGAGCGGAAAAATCGAGACAAGGTGGCACGACTGCCCTGTTAGTCTAACGGTCGCTTTTCCCGCGGACCTGGGTTATCGTGTGAAAACGGTCCGCCTTGGGCCTGGCCAAACCGATTTCCGAATCACTGCGCCGTAACGCAAGTGCATGTCGATCTCCGGCTTTTTGCATCGGCCTTGAGAACAAGGTCGGCTTTGGTGTTCGCTGTGCGGCCACAGCGGTCCTTGCATGTTGCTGCGCTTGTTCTTCAGGAAAATAAAGGAACTGCGAAAGCCGGATACTCAGAGACGATTATGTTCCTCCTGTGCTTTAGGATCAGCTTTTTCATGCAGTGGCCGAGGACAAAGAGATGAATACAGCAAACGATGTAATAGGTCATAAACTCCCAGGATAAAATAAACCACACCCACTCGCGTTCCAAAAGCTGCTTGATTGCCGGGCCGTTAAGAACAGAAACGCTATCTTGTCTTGAAGGCCTGATGCTATACGACGACAAAAATGCTTTTCCATATCCCGCGGCAAGTTGGTTGGCTGGCCAGGCCGATGTCTATCTTTTAGCCTCCTCCCAAAAAGTTTGTGCAATATGATTGCCAAAATCTTACTTAAAGGTACTGGTTACGGTAACATCCACAGTTGGGGCAACAGGACCGGGTGAGAACAATTGTCGTTCATCACCACCCAAATTTGAGCGCTTCCGGCTTTACAAAGACTTGCTGCTAAGACACTTACGTAAAATCTCCCCGAATTTAAGGTTTTTCCCTTGACCTGGCGCTCGAAAAACGGTAGCATAAAATAGATAATTGTTTTGACGTGGGAGGAACGCAAAATGAAAACCCAAACAATCATTTTCACGCTCGTATCAGCGATTTGTGCCGCTTCCTTGAATGCACAAACCCGACCGATTAACGCACAGCTCACAGCCCAGTACGAAAGACTCAACCAGATAGACCGGTTCGTATCGACAGAACGCCGCCAAATCGAACGCCGCCATCAATATGCGCTCGACGAGCTTCTGCAGGACTACGCCATGCGGTTCCAGCGGTCGGACATGTTCCGGAGGCGAGGCGACGAAGAATTGCTTTGGATTGAGTTCTTCGAGTTCCTTAAGGTCGCAACGCACGAACCTCAGCGGGTCAGCTCCTTCTCCGACATTCTCAGCCCCTTCGTTATCGACGCAGAAGCGCACGCGCTGCGCCGTGAACTGCTCGACAGCTACTTTTTGCTTGTGACCCGCACGTTTCTCACCGACAGCCCGACATTTGAACTGCTCGGTGAGATGGCGTATGGAAATACTCACTCACCTCTCGTTCGCCGCAAGGCGCGGCGCCTGCTCAAAATCATGGAAGAATTTACCGCAAGGCTGGAAGCTCTTGAAAAACGAAGGGCCACAAACCTCAGCGTTCTCGAGCAGACACAAAAACGCTTGAAGAATGACGTCCACCGAATGATACGCCAGAGAAAGACCCGCCTTGCTCAGCAGACCGACGGCACGATAAGCGCAATCGGCTATGACCAAAAGAACCCGATCTGCATGATCGACGGAGTCAGGGGTGTCCTGAAACCCGGAAGCACGATAACAAACGGCGTCCTGAAAGGCGCAAAAGTCCTGAATATTAACCGATTCAACGTCGAGTTCGAAAAAGACGGCGCCATCTGGACCCTGAAAATAGGCCAAATGCCCATGTAGTGTCGACACCACCGTTCCGGTAGCCGAAGAAGTTTCCCCTGCTTTCTTGGTGAGACCGGATGCTTACTTATTTAGCACAAAGCCGGTGTTTACCCAGTTGGCCAGATCATGTCTGTTACCGTCGCCGGCATCGGTGGCGCAAAGGCTGATAATCCGCACGCCGGCTGGAATCTTGACATCGAACCGCCAGGGCTCGAAAGATATGCGCATTACCG
>Ga0180438_10009803_pt1 | contig 11848 bp, 14 predicted proteins | sample SS_ome_12_FD_132455 | JGI IMG/M metagenome (GOLD analysis project Ga0180438, IMG submission 132455) | Hypersaline lake sediment archaeal communities from the Salton Sea, California, USA - SS_3_D_2 metaG | ecosystem: Environmental > Aquatic > Non-marine Saline and Alkaline > Hypersaline >...
ACCATCCCAGGACTTCACGATAGTCCCACCACAGTCATGCTATGTGCTTTCTCAAATTGACGCATCCTCACATCGCAAATGAGAACTCGATAGCAACATCTGGAATACAAACGCCCTCTGCGAAACTGGTCCGAACTGTTGTTCCATAATCTAGAATGACCTCCATTGAGTGAGCTTGAAATCAAGGGTGTCGTTCAAGAATCTGGACAAATGGGAAAAGAGCCGAATAAGATCCAATCAAATAAAACCGCGGTGTACAGCGGTTGACGATACAAAAGGTAGAAACTAGTGAACCAAAGAAACACTGTAAATCAAATGACTCTGGTGCTTCTTCGCATGTTCGCTCTATCATTTGTAGCGACGAAAGGGATTAGAGTCTGTTCATGCAAATCAAAAGTCTGAAGTCAATGAATCACGTTATTACTTCGCTTCATCCATCCACCTCTCCAAAAACACCTCTTTGAGAAGCATGTTGGTTATCTTCACCCATGTTGCCTTTACATCTGTCACCTTAGCACCTTGGAGAATGGAGAGAATCAATCCATCACGTAAGGCGACAATTCCTCTCCAAATAACACCAACATCCGCGTCCCTCTTGATGACACCTCTTTCCTTGAGGTCAGTAGTAAGATCAATGAATTCATCATAGATCTCCTGTAAGACTTCAGTCATTCTCTCTCTAAGTAGGTCATTTCTCGCAGCTTCAAGAAAGAGGTCAAGTCCAAAGGATTGTGTTTGAAGTGCCCGTTCAATCTTCATCCCTATGAAATCTGCAGACGCAATCCTCATCGGGTCCTCAGAAAGAATGATCGACATAACTTCGTCTTTTCGAAGATGCATGAAGAAGTCCATTACATCGAAGAAGAGCTGCTCCTTGCTCCTGAAGTATTGATATATCGCCCCCTTGCTTACTCCCAACCTCTCAGCTATGTCATCCATCTTTGTCTTATGGTAGCCCTTCTCAAGGAAGACTTGTGCACTAGTTTCAATTATGTTTCTTCTCGCCTTCTCTTTGTACTCGGGTACTACCTTTGGCACTTTGTACAAGACTCCTTGACTATTTATTGCAAACCTTGCTGTCCTCGTAAAGTTAAAATGACTTATTAGTATTTATTCTGACTCATGAGTATTTTTTATTTCAACTATTAGGTTGTGTAAGACAATGGCTGACGAAACATTCTACAGGATTCTCTTTGTTGCCCTCTATGCGCTATTCTTCAGTGTCAGAGGTTACTACCGGTTCGTGAAACCAAAACGCGATGAACCTGAGGGAATCCAGGAACGTAAGAAGTTCGAGAAGGCTGAAATCTTCATGAGCATTGTAATTCTATGTTATTTTGGGTCTGTTATTCTGTACTTGCTCAACCTGCCCTGGTTTGTATGGTCCCAGATCCCTGCCTTTCCTGAGTATATCCGATGGATTGGTGTCCTCTTGACACTCTTGAGTGTTCCCTTTCTTTGGTGGATTCACAGGACCCTTGATCGCCAGTACTCTCCTTGTCTACAGATAAAAGAGAGCCACTCATTGATTACCGAAGGCCCCTACTCAAAGGTTCGTCATCCCATGTATACTGTTCTCAGCATGTTCTCATTTGGGGTTGCTTTGGTCACTGCAAACTTCCTGACCATCGTCTTTGCTATATTGGTGTTCATCCCATTTCCATTTGTAGCCAAGAAAGAGGAACAGATGATGATAGATACCTTTGGCGAAGTGTATGTAGAGTACATGAAGAGAACTGGTCGATTCTTCCCCCGAATTTGATGATCTTCTATGTATATGAGAAGGGTAGTTTCACAATGACAAGTAGTACAAGGGATTTGCAACAGCAATAACATTCTGGAATCTTGATAAATTCATGATTCAGATTGAAAGATATGAGTCGCTCAATCTTTGTCATAGCTAGAATCTCAGAAATCGTGGAATTTGGATTAGCCTTTGCTGTTTCAATATCAACAACTGAACTGATTTTTTCTTGAAAATAATTAATTCGCTCAGTTACAATATTGTCCTCAAAGACAAGCGACATATTGCCTGAATTAGTAAGAATTCGAAATGCGGTCAAAATAAACTCAAAGTCAATATTGTTTTGATCAATAGATTCGTCTATCATTGTCGCGAGTTGATTTACACTATTTGTTTCATTGACCAGAAGTCCGATTATGACTGGTCTATGCAGCGGATTAGGTATCATGTATTCAAAACATTCGAAAATTGTGAGTCTATCTACCAAGTTTTTTTGGTCCAATGCAGTTCCATAATATATTTCACCAGTCCACAAAACAGGGTCTGTTCCTACCCCTGGCTCTTCACCCTCATCAAATATATTGTCCAATGTTATGGGTTTCAGCCCAAGGTAGCCTAGGGAGTCAGTTTCATGTGCACATCTGAGTCCCCAGTATTTCTCCATCAAAACTCCTTCTGAAATCCAGTTCTCATAACTAAGGCCGCCACGAAACGTCTGTCCAAGATATGTTCTTACACCGCTAATTACGGATTGCGTTAATCGGTTCATCAATCGTAATGTCCTCGCACTAAGGGCCGTGGCTTCTAGTGATTGATCCGCAAAACCAACAACTTCTTGAAAACCTCCATTGGGATGTTCTCTTTCCATTATCGAGTTATATGTGTCATTGAGCATATCGTGAGTTATTGGAGAACTTATGAGATCGAATTCAGATAATAGATCTATAGCAGAAAGCGTCGAAGATATTGTCGAAGATGAATCGGGTTCATCTGCAAATCCTTTCCCATCAAATGTTGCAGCCATGAGTTCATCAATTGGCACAAAATCCTCTGTTGGTCCCAATGTTGTAGTAGTTCCATTCCCTGGTCCGAAATCTAACTGATTCAGTACAAGAAGAACTGCTCCCGACGAAATAAGAATAATCGCTACAACAATGCCAGCAATATTCGAAGTTCGTTGAGAGGCCATCGACCCTCAAAACCTCCTAGACTATCACAATATGTGAATCTGTTAAAATGCATTACGGGTGAGATTTAATAAATACCTCAGTATCTTTATTAGAAAGATGTCTGAGAAAACGGATACGGGGTGGTTTGGGCTGACAAGGTTATCCCTTGTCATATCTTCTGGGTCGTCACTTGATAATGGATGCACGAAAGGACTTGGAAGATGAGTTTGGTGAAGATTTCAATCTCAAACTTTTCCACGACACAATCATTAACGCTGGGTCGATACCAGTTTCCTTCATCCCTCAACTCTACAGGGTGGCGACGAGGAAATAGCTTGTCACATTCCTCTATGTGATGTTCAGAGGTCCCTTCTAACGATTATCTTCGATTCAACATGCATGGAAGAATGGTCATTGAAGACCAAAGAGAGGATACGCCAAATGTATATCTAAGAAAGATACTTAGATTGTGACACCATTTTAGGAATTAGGAGTGGTTTGAAATTAAGACATGTCCAAAGTGTGGGAAAGCAAATGATGTGATGAGGAAGTATTGCGCTCGTTGCGGTGCATCTCTCATAAAGCAGGAGGAGGAACCTGCGCCAGAACCGATTGAAGAACTGGAAGAATCATCAGTTGCAGAAACACCCAGTTTCACTGAAGATGATCGACATGTACTTCCTAGCCAAGTTGCATCTGAGCAAGTCGAAATGGAACGGAAAGTCCCTGCACCTCATAAGACAAGTGAGGCGTCTTCGCACTTCGAGGTGCCTGATGAATCTGACCAAGAAGAGATAGAGGCCTCCAAACCTCAGTCAATGGACTATGATAAGGGCAGAGAGGTAGTCAAAGACATTCTCGAGAAGGTCAGAGCTGCTGAAGCTCGTTCCAGAGGTGAAGAGGCTGTTGTATCATCAGAAACAGAAACAGACCTTGAAGCTCCGCCAGAGGAAGAGGTGGAGGAGATAGATGAGCCAACCACCTATGAAGAGTCGGTGGAAGAATACGATGCGGAAGAACCAACCGTGGAAGAATACGAGGTAGAAGAACCAACCGTAGAAGAAATTGAACCTCCTCCTCCGGTTGAAAAGCCAGAGGTTGTACGCGTAGTTAAAGAACCACCTTCTGTTTCTATTGCTGCTCATCCAAAATTAATAGATGAGAAAGTCCGCATGTTGGAATCTGACATCAAGAGCTACAACATTGAACTTGAACAGCTTAAGTCAGAGTTAAACAAGTTACGAAAGCGTCTTGATGAAGAGGTCGAACGGTATCTCGTTGCTGCTGAAACCAAACGGTCCCGCGCTGAAAGTCTAGAGCGCGAGCTCAAGCTAGCTAAAAATGAGTACAAAGAAGCTGACAAGGAGTACAAGAATGCTGACAATCGACGCAAGAAGGAGCTCTCAAATGCAGAAAAGCGGATTAGTGAAGTTGAGAAGCGAATCAGGAAAGCAGAAGAGTCCAAAGAGAAACGGATTGTGGATTTAGAAAAAGAGCGGCTGAAGCGAGAAGAAGCAGCTGGAAAATAGAACCAATCTTGAAAAGAGTTGGCAGGCAAAAGACTGCCAACTCATGTATACTTCTTTCATGAGCTCATACATTTTATTTATGCGACACTCTAAGGTAAAAACCAAGTATCTCCACACCAAAGTAGAGGAAGGAACACCAGGAGGCAACGTCGTGATTTTGGTCAGTACTACATCGGTCGATAAATCTCAGCGGGAGGTTCTATCTCCATAATGGTTTGGTTGTCAGTACTCCACGACTCTATCTCACCTGCCCAGCTAGGTTGAATCTCTGCTCTTGGACGCAGGTAGACTTGCACCCAGTCATATGGTTGAATCATCACATGCCATGCTATCTCCATCTCCCATTGACTGGACTTGAAGAGGTAGTGGCCTACTATCAAGATCCCTGCACAGTTGAAGATTGGTGTCCACGAGGTGGTTTCATTTATGCCTAACTCTGGATGGTTGGCTGCTAGGTAGTCGATAAATACATCCCTTTTTTCAATCACCTCCTCCACTCCATCAAATGTCCAATTCCAGACCAACATGAACGCAGAGTCATGAGCGATAAGATCTCCAACAGAGAGGGTGACCTCAACCTCTATGCATGTGTCAATGTGGCTTGAGTTGGGGTAGAGAAAGACCTCCAGTAGGGGTGTCTGTGGCCAGTAGACATAGTCAGTATCAATTGATGTGTTGGTCTGGATGTCAAGCTCATAGGTTGTTATCTCTTCTGAGGTATCAATCTCAACTAGAAACCATCCAATCTCTCCAGGACTTGAGTTCAACCTGTCAGGGATGAAGCTGATGTCGAGTCTGGCTGAACCTACGTTCAAGTAGATCAAGACTGCTGCAAATGAGCTAAAGATGACAATCAACAAGACAATAGCAACAGACAGTCGTTTCGAAGCACTCATCTTCATTACCTCAAAGATGTATTGAGTCCAATCAAATAAAGAGCTACTGAACTGAGCATTGGTGTTTGCCTATCAAATCTTCAGAAAGTCGGCAGGAATTCGGACTGAATGTGTGCATCGAGTATCTCCCTTAAGGAGTGACTCCGTCATCGCGACCTCCACTGACTGCTGAAATATCCCCTCCCACAGCTGCTTCACCCATCCTCCAGAGCAACAGCAAAAGGTTGGAGATATCTTCTCCTTACTTCTCTTTACCAGACCGCAATGGCAATATGCCAATCGCTTTTCCTCATCAGTGATTGCACTCTTGTATGCCTTTGGATTGTAGGGCACCTTTGTGATATTGATCATGTCACCTTTCCTGACAGGATAGTCATAGAACGAACCTCCACCCCAAGAGGTATCCTCCCACATGATTTTCAGAAGCTCATCTAGATTACCAAGTCGCTCGAATTCAGCCCTCATCTTGTTGATTCGAGTCTTGGGATATGAGTGGGGACAAGTATCGACCATGATTTGGTTTCTTGTCTTTTCATCACATGAAGCATCAAGTCTTTCCAAAGCTGATCTTATCCATTCAGTACGTTCCTCTTTTGCACGCTTGCCTGAGCCAGAAGGTACATTCTCCCAACCCTGCGCTATGATCTCACGAGTGGCATCTCCAAGGTGCTGCATCAGGCTATCAGCGAACTTTTGAAACCATTTCATTTTGCATACCTTTGTCAGAAGGCGGTGGCTAGGAGCAGAATAATTATCAGATATATTCGATTGCTCCTTTTTCTTTCTATAGCTCGTTGATTCCGAGGACATAGGTGTATCCGTAGAATGAACCATAAAATATTTAACAATAGTTAATTAAATTCAACTCATGACAACTGCAGAAAACATCGATTTGGTGAAACAAGCAACTGATGCCTACAATAAAGATGGTGCAAAGGGAATGGCCGAGTTCATGGACGAGACTGTCATCGACTACTTCGCAAGTGGTAGAGATCCTCTAAAAGGCAAGGCAGCATTTATCGAGGATAACATTGCTTTCGCCAAAATCTTTGCAGATTTACAAGCTGAGATTACGAACATCTTTGGTCAAGATGATTGGGTTTGTGTCCAAGGTATTATGACCGGCACACACCAAGGTGCCTTTACACTTCAGAACGGAAAACAAATCAGTCCAACTGGGAAAACGATACGAATTCCAATCTGTAACGTAATCAAGCTGAAGCACGGAAAGATTGCTGAAATTCACGAGTATTTCGACCAGTTGAATTTCATGTCTCAACTCGAGTCACATATTTAGTCATGCTTTCCTCTCTCGGTTTTTTCTCTTCATAATACAACCTGTATACTTATGACTCTCGCAGTAATGTGAAACATCATGACAAGTCCTGAGTGGGACCTATTCATGGAGAACTACTATGGTGATCCCTATACGATGTGGCATGATGGGATCGATGAAACCTCAGTCACTCGGTTAAAGGATGAAGAACGGGACCGAGCTGAAGACATGCTAATAGCATCTCTAGAGGAAGGAAGTCATTATGGCGCGATAGGACTTAGGGAATTACGATCAACCAAAGCACTTCCATATCTTGAAGAGCGATTGAAGAGTAGCGCTGGAACCCTAGCAGTTGAAATAGCTGTAGCCCTATGTCTGATTAAGCAGACATTAGATTATGTTCCATACATTATCACTGCACTTCAGAAATCTGTTTTCTGGTCTGACCGGATTCGTGCAGCAAAAGCATTGAGAAGATTCCCCACAAAGGAAGTTGTTGAAACTCTCTTCCAAGTTGTAGCAAAAGACTCTGATTACCTGGTCAGAAACCATGCATCAGAAACTATACTCTTTCTCCATGGACTCCGACCGTCCATCTCTTCTCACAAAGAAATTTTTGGACATATGATAGTCGACTATGACAAGGAGAATGAGACCTCAACAAGAAATGCCTCTGAGCACTACAATGAATCTGCGAAAATGTTGAAGCGCCTTGTAGAGAAAGATGGAAAGCTCAGGAAAGGTCCAATAATTCTAGACATATGGTCTTGGAAGGACTAGGTCCAATATTCAGACCTGATAAAGAATTGTACGAGGGTTTATTTTCCCTTACCCAAAGGAAAAACTATGAAGCTATCGTGTGAATCATGTGGAAATGAAGACTGGAAGATGGTCATCCACGAGATCCAGGTCCCTGGTGGTGGAGTTATCTACTCAGCATTGAAGTGTGAGAATTGTGGCATGGTCTATCCACTGCAAGAAGTGGCAAAAGGCCGTGGAATGAGTGTAAGCAGAGACAGTGTTATTGGCATGTTGAAACGATGAGGTTATTTCTCTCCACAATCAGATTCGAAGACTAGCCCTGACTCTGGTCGAATGTAGTATCTTTATGTCAAGGAGTGGCTCGTTGATTGATGCTGTTCCCCATTCGTTACCATAATTGACTGGCCAGTCATTCCGGATAAAACTCGCATTTCCAGAGGTAAAATGTCCATTCATCCCAACAGGGAGGTTGATATCAATCAGAACTAATTCCGGTGCTGGGATCTCTGCATAGAAATCGCCTATTTCAACATCCATGCCTACAGATGTGAAGTTGACATTCTCTTTCAGAACAAACTGGAAGATACCAGTCCCATAGAACTTACACTTACTGCCCGATATCTTGGCTCCATTATCCACAATGACCCTGGTGTTGAGATTCTCACCTGAGATGTATAGACTATGAACCATGTCTGTTCCTAGGACGATATTTATGTTTCTAACTGGAGTGATGCTTCTCAAGTGTACTCTCAGTGGGAGGAATGATGGCTTCGTAACACCTTCGACTGAGTGTTTCTTTATAGATGTATAATGAGTGATATCAACAAGATACCAGAGGTTTGGTTGATCAATAAAGGAGATTGTGATGTTTGCATCTTCTATGCCTGAGATTGTAAAGCGAGTGTTTCTATTTTCAGACCCTGATATCCATTTTTCATAATGATAGGTTATCAGTCTGTTCTCAATGATATTTGCGACACCTATGAATCCAACAGCAATGATGACAACTGAGATTAAGAGGACGATTACCCTTCTCTTGTTATCTTTTTCTCGTAAGTTGATCATTGTTGTGGTTCAACCTTTTAGCAGCATTAACTCTTTGAATTCTTCTCAATCTCTCTTATTTGATTCACCTATGTCTTGAATTTTACCATATACGCTGAGTTATACTCTATTCGTTATTTTATAATAGCGGGTTGCATTGTGAGAGTCAGTTAACTGATGCAATAGGTGAGGTTGTTTTGGAATTCAAAGATAAAGTGGCTATTATCACGGGTGCGGCTCGAGGCATAGGAGAGGCAACAGCATGGGCATTTGCTGAGAGAGGTGCTACAGTAGTAATTGTAGACATCAACGGAGAAGGAGCCAGTAAGGTCGTAGCTGATATCAAAGTAAAAGGATACAATGCCATGGCATTTGCTGTAGATGTGTCGGACAAGAAAGCAGTTGATGCGATGGTTGAAGATGTATTCGAAAAGTATGGTCGTATTGACATTCTCGTCAATAATGCCTACATCTCAGGTGGTTATGCTTTGGTCACAGAAACCTCGCAGGAAACATGGAATAAAGTCATTGCTGTCAATCTGACAGGTTATTTCAATTGCGCGCAGGCTGTGGCGAGGAAGATGATTCCCCAGCGGTCTGGCAAGATCGTCAACATCTCGAGTGGCGCTGGCATAAATGGAAGTCTCTCCTCTGGTGTCCAATACCCTGCAAGCAAGGCTGGTATCATTGGTCTCACTAAGGGTCTTGCAGGAGACCTTGCTCCCTTTGGAATCAATGTAAACTGCATAACTCCAGGACTAATTCGAACATGGACTCCAGAAGAGATGGCTGAGCAGGCAACTGGTTGGACATTGGAAAAGGTGAAGAGATATATTGAGGTCGAAGTGCCCCTGAAGCGAGTTGGGGAACCAGAGGACATTGCCGAAACTGTGGTATTCCTATCATCTGATGCATCGAGCTATATTGTTGGAGAGGTAATCAATGTAGATGGTGGTGGAATGCTAGACTCTGTTGCGAAGAGAGAGTCACTTCTTGGATTCTAGCTGTTTCATTCCTCTATTTCTTCTGAAAATACAAGACCTGTACAATCTTATCGACTGGGACAACTACGTTGACATTGTCTGTGCCATATCGTGCCTTCTCATCTTGATTCGTCGGTCTGACAATCTCGATGTAGTTCCTACCGACATGTTTGATAATCCCCTTAACTACACAATGCATAGAATCATCAGTGTCGACCACGACTTGAACTGGGGCTTCATCATTCATCAGGTCTTGGAACTTGTTCATCATGTCTTTCAGTCTCCATATACTAGATAGTTTCGAGTCAGGACTTATACTTTAAGCTATAGGAGCTAGGATTTACCTGACTTTTTTTATCTCAGAGAACTACTATTACCTCTTCTACGTTTCACTATAACTCCACCGAATAAAACTACAAAACCCACCCCTATTATGCCCCCAAAAATTGTCAAATCAGAAACATATCCGTCCCTGGTAAACTCTACAAGATACTCCAAACTTCCATTCAAGTTCGTTGTCCTCTCGAAGAATCGCTCAATCACTCCGTCAGCTTTCGAGAACTCATATACTTCTATGTGAACTACCTCGCCATATTCTTGATTGAATGTGAATCCCCAAAATCTTAATGAATCCTGTATTTGGATCATTTCTGGGATTTTTCCATAGACTTCGTTAAGTGCTGACCAATTCCCTAGTGGAATGGCGCTCCAAAAAGAGCCTAGGTTTGGAATTCTCATTGTAAGTCCTATTATGGTACCGTTTCTCCAAGTCATCAAAGTAGAAAAGTAATAACGAAATGGTTGGACAGTAATCTCATCTACTATATCAGGAACTTCTCCAAGATATGTCACATTAACTGTTACTTCTTCACTGATGTCTAAATCAAGCTCAGGTATATACACCCTTAGAGTATAATTGAAATTATCTCCCTCTTGAAAACCCCATTCAAGTTCACTAAAATCAGTCGCTCCAGAAGAAACATCGATTGGTACTATAAGGAGAGTCATTAAAAGAATCAAGAGAAGTGTGAACTTTCTAGCCATCATTATCCCCCTAAAAATCCTAAGACAGACCTCCATTTATCTATAATGACCCGGAATCCCTTTTTTTCTCTGACAATTGTAACTGCGCCATTCAGTATTCTTCCTGAAGACCTTTTGGAACCTGTAGTTGAGGATGGATGCTCAAAACTCCATTTTGAAAAGATGTAATAGAATAATAGAGGTGATGACCAGATGAAGATTCGAGAAGCAACCAAAGATGATAGCAAGTGGATATTACATCACCGAATCAATATGTTCATTGATATGGATGAATCTTCTGATTATATCCGAGAAACAAAGGTACTTACAGAGTCATACCTCGCGGGTGATTGGTATAGAGACTACCGATACTTTTTGGTTGAAGACTCCAATCAGGTTATTGGAGGTTGTGGAATCAGTCAGTTTAGAGTTCCTCCTCAAAAATCTCAGAAGAGGGGAGTCTATGCATACCTAACCAATATGTTCGTCGAACACAACCACCGTAACAAGGGGGTTGGTAGAGCCCTACTCAGGCATGTCATCAAGCTATGTACTGATGAGGGGATTGGGCTGCTCCTTCTTCATGCATCGGATGTCGGATTACCTCTCTATGAGTCTGAGGGATTCAAGAGCTCGCAGAAACTCATGCACCTACGAACTATGGATTACTAGGGTCCTTGCTACGAGTTTCAATCTGCTTCTGCAGCTTTCGTAGGAAATACGTCGTACTACCATAAAGCACTACACCGGACACCGTTACTATTATTGCAGCTTGAGCGATTCGAATCTCTGGTGTGATGCTCGAGTTCAGAAGAATTGCAACTATTAATGTGAACATCACAGGCAAGACAAAGAGGAAGATGACCGTAATTGTAGCGAACTCAAAGAAACTGCTTCTACTCAAACCCTACGCCACTCTCATACTCTGACTACTTCAGATTAGTATTATTCATTTGTTCTAGGCAAGAACTTACTCATGTTTTCCGAGGAAAGCTATCTTATTATTGATTACATTGAGAACGAGTCTCTGAGGTTTGCAGATGAAGTATGGAATCACCATACCCAACTTTGGCTGGTTTGGAGATGTCGACACATTAGTCGAAATAGCTGTAGACGCTGAAGAGGCAGGATGGGATGGGTTCTTCCTCTGGGATCACATGTTGGTCTTCAAACAGGAGGATATGGTCCTACCCTTTGCTGACCCCTGGATTGCACTCACGGCTATCGCATGCAACACAAAGAAGATACGACTTGGTCCCCTCATTACACCACTTCCTCGAAGGAGACCTTGGAAGGTCGCGAGGGAGGCTTTATCTCTTGATCACCTCTCAAAGGGTCGATCAGTTCTAGGTGTCGGAATTGGTGCACCGCCTGATGTTGAGTTCGAGTATTTCGGTGAGAAGAGCAATGCAAGAATTCGAG
>Ga0180438_10009804_pt1 | contig 11848 bp, 24 predicted proteins | sample SS_ome_12_FD_132455 | JGI IMG/M metagenome (GOLD analysis project Ga0180438, IMG submission 132455) | Hypersaline lake sediment archaeal communities from the Salton Sea, California, USA - SS_3_D_2 metaG | ecosystem: Environmental > Aquatic > Non-marine Saline and Alkaline > Hypersaline >...
ATCTTGCCCCTGTTCTTATTCTTCTTGCTATTATTCAATGAAGTAGTATTTGCTACTTCGTTTGGAGCAACAATTTCAGGAGCATCGTTTACAGCGCTGACTGAGACAACAAAGCTACCGGTCGCTACTTTAGGACCACCATCGCCGGTATTGCCAAGGTCATCTACTGTCACACGAATTTGATCATCACCATTAAAATCAAGATCAGGTACATATCTTAATGAACTAATAGCAGTATTAATATCAGCAATAGTACCAGTAAATGTCATCACTTGATCATCTATACCATCCATAGTTTCATCTGTGAATGTTAGGTTTGTAACTTGACGCAGACTTAATACTCCATTTATAACTTCTAATGTTATCTTTACAGGATTATCACCTGCATCACCATCAGCAATCTTAACACCAAAAATAGATAGTGGTGTATCTTCTCTTACTAGTTGTGTGCTTGGAAGTGTGATAACTGGTGTCATATTAATAGATGGAAGGCGAATGGTAATGGTTTTTGTATCTTGTTTCGCACCACCTGAACCGGTAAATCCTTGGTCATTGGCTGTTATAATCAACTCGTCAATACCACTAGCATTCATGTTTATGTAGTATTGTATGGTTCCAATCGCTGCATTAACGGCATCTATTTTGCCCGTAAATATCATGTTGTCATCTAATTGACCATCGCCTGTTGAAAATGTAATTCCAGTTATATTACCAAGACTGAAAGTACCTTTAGACGCTGATAGAGTCATTTTTAATTCACCTTGCTCGATATCTACATCTGTCACAGTGACTCCACCTATAACAAATGTAGGTTCTTGCTCTACTTCAACAGCAAAGCATGTTGATGCTAACAATAACATCAATATAAATACTATATTTTTCACTTTATTACTCCTTATCTAATTGTAATATACCTCTTATTTGCATAAGTGTTTTACCTAATAAATTCTCACCCCAGTTATTCTTATTTGCCAGGGCTGTTGCTTGATCGTATCCTATGCCCCATATTTTATCATATGGACTTGCTTCTACTATTATCTTATACCCCGTATTTAACAAAATATACCGCAAATCAGGATTTTGTAGATACTTCTGAAGACAACCACGAAACATAATCATACATTTAAATGCGTCCCAACGCTCCTGATTAAATCCAGTAACAGCACGACCATACTGCTTTATCCTTGCCGGTACAATACAGTTCATTATTAAATCATAACTGCGTAAATCATCAAACAGTAGAGCTTTGTGTGCCATAAAATACTGTTCAGTACAATTGTAAGACAGACATTGATCCTCGAAATGAGAGGGATAGAAATTGGATAAAGGTCCGTTCCAAAAGAAATAATACTTGTCCATTAATCACCTACCTCTAATAGTACACGAGCATACTTATAATCATTCAAAAACTTTGCTAAGTTCATAGATATAATACACCTTCGTCCATCTTCTAGATGTATTTTATATTCATAAAGGCGCTCATTGTATAAGATACGATACTTATAACATGATCTTAATGGTTGATCAGATACTTCCAGGTATATTTTTTTACAGTTTCTATTGATATAAAATATGTCTCTTAACCGCTGGTCACACATCCACATTCTTCTATAACCACCGCGAGAATGCCATAAGTTTCCACGCTTGTAAAATACCTTCGTTTTATTTCTCATGATCTAAATTCTCTAATACATGTAGCAAGAAATATTGTGCCGGTAAACGCAAAACATGCCCAATTCCAAGGATCAGGGTTTGCTAGTACAATAATCCAACACAGTGTAAAACAAATGGTGCTAAGTAAGACTGACATTAACCTACCTCCAAAATGTAACATCTGTTTACACCTATACAACAAGCCGCTATCAGATCCTTAACTGTATGATTTTTATCCAATCGCCTGTCAGTTTGACGATTAAAACTACCTCTAGAAAATACTAAGGATTGTGGGTCATCCGCCAAATTAGTATCAACTTGACACAGAGCGCCTTCAAATACTATATTACCATCATAATCTTTCAAACAAAAAGGACCACGTAGTGAACTAAACACTTCCTTTAATTGGGTATCACGAGTAATAGTTTCTTTTGGCTGTTTTGCTACAATTTTAAAACTTTTCATCGTAAACTCTCCGTTTGATAGTCAAGACAAGCGGACAGATACATTACAGCCGTAAATGCCATAAATGCACCAACAGTTAAACATGGATAAAATTGAAACCAGACAAATGCTCCAAAGAAAAGAGCCAATTGAAACACTCTTAAAAATATCATTATTTTCGCCCTTTCAATTCTTTTAAGTCTTGCTTTATATCAATCAAATGTGTGTTATTGATAGTAACCGTCGCCGCGATATATCCTAGTACGAATATAATAACCATGATTGTTATTGGGTGCATCATTTACTCCTATTCAAATATACATCAATACTGTTACGCATACGCTTTCTTCGCCGTAATTCTGCTATTAATTCGCCTAACCAACGATCTACTTTCATCATTTTTCGTATGTATTTAAGATGTTCTAATACCATTACACGATTCAAATGAGCGCTGCTAAACATACGATCTTCCATCTAACAGCCCTTATTTAAATACACGTCAATACTACGGCGGATACGTTTCTGCCGTTCAAGTTGCTTTACTATTATATTAAACACTTTGCGGTCCCACTCCATAAGTTTTAATTGAAATTCTAATCGTCCCAGTCCAGGGCAAAGCACAGGTCTATTCATTAGATAATCTTCCGATAATTACTAATTAATCTTCTGATAATTATAGATACACAAGTCAATAATGTTGATTTAAAAGTCAACGACTAAGGACTTTACGAAGCAATGCTGGGTCTTTAATACGACCAATACACACCAATAAACATAGATACAATAATATAATAAACAATATGATAGATAAGACAGAGTATAACATAGAAAAATCTCGCCCAAAAGTGCAAAAAATCCCCAAATGTGTATCAAAATGATACAAAAGTCACTTTTCTCACCAAAATTTCTTAAAAGTCCGGTCAAAAAACACAGATTCTAGTACATTATACCCCAATTTTGCTCGCTGTCAAGTATAATTCTTGTAACTTTTGTAACTTTCGCCCCTAACGGAAACAAAAGCGCCCTTATCCGACCCTGTATATATAGTATTTTAAGTAAATTATGTCACACTTATATCCGTATAGGGGGGGTTAGACAAAATAACGCGCTCTGTAAGGGAAAAATTTACACCATTATAAATATTACTAATTTTTGCCCGTTTTCGCTTGACAGACTGCCCTCTGGGCCGTATAATACAATAGCCAGGGCTGGCATCCCCGGCGAGACTAAGATACCTATGTATCTTGGGATATAACAGTAACATATGTTGGACATGCGCCGTAATTGTCCTGTGACTTTAGTTACTTAAAAAACATACGGGATATAAGTAACATATGTGGCGAAAGGACTAGTTCCTTATGGTACAGACTATGACAGATGTATAATAAGATGAATAAGTATCATTATTTAGTCGGGTGCTAACCGCGTAAACGGGCGCGCGGGCTTAAAATATATAATGAAGTCCTAAAATTAAAATCTCCGCTCTGACCCACTATGTCAACGGAGTCACCATAACCTCTCATTATATATGCCATACCGAAAACAGGCGGTTCGCTAAAAATTATCCTATATTTGCCGATCACCAAACATCTCCATGGTGCTAAATAGGCCCGGTATATACTAATTAAATTACTTATATAATATATGAAATAAAAAAAAACAAAAAATATCACTTGACAAACGGCGGCGAGAGTGTATAATGGTAGCAGGAAGTGGCTGACTGTGACTCATGGCGGCGGCATCCGAGCGGATTGGGTGCGACTGTGGGAAGCCAAACAGGTTTTTATTATGTTACATATGAAGTGGATAACTGTCTAATGTGACTATAATAAGACTGACTATTAAAATGGCTGACTATTGCTAACTATGACGATCTGACCGGCTTGCATGGGGAAGGACTACACCCCCCGCTGGAGGGGCACCCTGCCGGGGTACCTCTGATGGGGGAGGGTGAAACCCCCCGAAGGGGGGGAGGCACGCCGCCCCGCCGCTGGGGGGTTCGATAGCCCCCCGAAAGATGTCAAAAAAAATAAAAAAACCCACACCCCCCGCCAGGAGGATGTGGGCTGATGTTCAAGGGTTGGACCCGCTAGGGTTTTCCCCTCTAGATCGCTATGCAGCAACCACTCCAAAGATGCGGTTTCGTTTCTTCTCACTGAGAGCAGCAGCACGCTGGTTATACGCTTCCCAGCGTTGTTCGCTGATTCCCAGAAAGTTACCGCCAATCTCATCCAAGCGAACATGCTCGGCAGGATCGTATTCTTGTGCTGCCCTGGTGATTGCATTCACAATACCGAACAGGTTACGGTCAGCCCGCTCGTGCTTGTTGAACTGCTTAACCACCTCAACAGCCTGTCCATTAGGTCCGCTGGATAGTTGATAGTCTTGGGCTATCTGTGCTATCATTTGCGTAGGCGGAACGACCAGTTTATGATCACGCATCTGTAGAAACTGATCTTTATACGCCACGATAGCAGGCACGCCACCTTGTACGCCTTCAACCAATTTCTCGCGGATTTTTACCAGATCAATATCGCCACGGTGTACCTGATTGACCCGATCCAAAACTTTCAGATCGAAAATCAGACCGTTAGTGCAGATTCCTCGGAATAGTCCAGCCATTAGCGACCATCGACGCTTGCCGATTTCGCAATTGCCGACAGATAGCAATGTGCCATAGTCGCCGTCGCCCTCAGTCGTCAGACTGTCAGGAATCAACAGATTCGCGTAGATCGTATCAGCATTTCCGCGCCAGTGTATGAATCCCGGCTCATCGCCACCCAGCGTATTAAACGCCTTACGCAATTCCTCAAGATACCATACGTTATCAATGTAACCGTATTGTTCTGAGAGCATTGCACGCAATGTGCCATCATTGTAAGTGCGGAACTTGAAAACCTTGTCAGGATCAACGCGACCGTCGCGGATTCCATTTTTAAAGAGTTGAACTAACAACTCACGGTCAACTGAGTCCCGTTCATAACGCACGACTTCAGTTTTCACCTTGTCAACATACTTGGGTTTCATAACAGGATTCAAATACTGTTTGATAACAGCATGAGAAACCCCCATAATGGTCCCCATTTGCTTCAGACAGTGCATGGTTGGCACATAGTCACGACCGTCCAATGTCCCTACGATGTTCTCGCCGTTCGCGTCCAGCGACATGCTAAACGCCTTAAGCGGAACCTCGATGTCCTGACGCTCTCGCCGTTCGTCCAGCACCTTGTCAATAGCACCGTCGAAACTCAACACTTTGTAATCTTTTCCGCCAGTGGTTACGCTCATTTTCGAGCCTCCAAAAAAAAGTGATTGCTGTTGCTTACTGTCCTCATTATAGACTGTTATCGGCATTTGTCAAGCGATTTCATTAAGGAAAATAAAAAATTTCCTGCCCTGCTAGTGGGGGATGCCCGTACCCCCCGGCAGCGGCGGGGCGTGCCGCCCCCCTGGTGGGGGGCTTGGTGCCCCCCGCGAGAGGGAGTAAAAAAAGGGGGGTTATTCACCCCCCAAAGAAAAGAGTAACACACCGAGAATAAACGAAGCAACTATGATTATCTCCAATATTACCTGCCTTTCCCATACGATCCCTTCCCCTTAAGTTCTCGCAATGCTTTACTGGCAGTTGATCCGGCAGGCTGTACACCATGCAACAGGAGGGCAAAGTTACCCCCCGAAGTAGCGGCGTGGCTGTCGTCGTGGTCAATCGGTAATTCCAAAATGTTCGCGTCTGCCTCGCTGAATACTACCGTGGCGGTACGTAATCCCACCCGATCAATCAGGTTGTCAAACATACCCCCCACCGAGGTGGTAATCAGAAAGTTAGGACGGACCACTCCATTAGGTGGATCGACCATATCAATATACTGCAAATGATGTAGAGATTTAGTATAAGCATAGAATAACACATCAGGTCTACGCTCTGCTAATTCTACAGCACCCTCTAGATATTCACGCTTGAAAAAATCCCCGCCAACATGATACCTTAAGATACCAATATTAGACGGTAGGAATTTTTCTAACATAAATGATATGGCTTTATATCCCCTTTGTCGTTTGACAGCATCGAAATTTTGTTTCCGACGCCTATAAACATTTGGATATAATACCTCTTGACTAGCAGAAAAACATCGGAATTGAGTGTTGGGACCATCGCGTAATGTTTTCTTGCCTTTATCTATATAGACTTTGGCAAAACAATCGGAGGCACCAGGACACGACCAGCCAGATAATAGGTCAAACGAGTAGACTTTACGCCTGTTGGCTAAGTATCGCTGTAACATAGGGATAGACTTAAGCCGTTTTGTTTTTGCGTTTGCTTCACTAAATTTGAGCATTGATCGCCTCCTGTGTTCTTCCATTATACACGACTAACACCGACCGTCAACCCCCTATTCGGGGGTTTCGGTATCGGGTTCGGCATCCACTTCCGCCAACAATTCGTCGATAAACGAACCGAGGGACTCAGTAACACGAGTACGAGTCTGGAGTTTGGGCAACTTGGCAGCGGCAGCATCAGACAAAGCCTTGGCTGCATCAGCATCCAGACCTTGCTCTTTCGCCACAGATTCCGCCTCATTACGCAAGACTTTGCGGTACTGTGAAGCCTTCTGAGAAACAAATTGCGACACCTTGGCATCAGTGTCCTTACCCTCCAACTTATCGACGCCTAGAGACTTACCGATCTCTAGAGCCGACTTACCCTCACGAGCCATGGTGAGGTACGTCCGACAAAAAGTAGCACGGTCGATCATGTTCAACCCTCCAAAAAAGTTAGTAAAACTGACTTGCTTTCCATGTCCCCATTATACATTGATTATCGGCATTGTCAACCGCTTTCTACAATATTTTTCCATTTTTTATTATACCCATTTCAGGTGGCTAACTACCCCCCCATGCGCGCCAGCCGATTACATCGGCTAGTACATATGGGGGAGCACCAAACCCCCCGGTCGCGGGGGGCCGTGCCTCGCCCCTATCGGGGGGTGAGCTACCCCCCGTTTTTCCTCACCTCAATTAGACACGGACACAACTCATACGTATCATTATAATCTTTAATACGCGGTTCTTCTTTGCATCCGACTAGGATCATACAAGTAGATTTCACAACAGGATCATAAAACTCATCCATGATTCTATTGTGACACTTCCAACACATAGCAATCATCTTATCTCTTTCTTCAAGAGCCATTATATTCCCTCATCTTTTCTTTAGCTACGGTTTCCGCACGATTGCGACTATACAACCGATTGTCACGACAGTATCCACATCCACCATGATTACGACACGACCAATCAAACCGCTTTGATCCAGTATAAGGACGGCGAACGGTTCGATTAGTGTGATATTTATTCGCTCTTTTCATTTCGCAACACCATACGTTTTTTATAGGGTGGCATTTTCTTCCAGACTTCTTTACGTATGTGCTCACATGCCTTCTCCGCACACGCCATATGCGAGACTTGAGCACCGGAGAATCTCTCCGCTCCTTCCACAGGTTTCTTACAGTGTCTACATATGTGCATGATTAATCTCCTTAAACTTCTACGCGAAAAAACCTACGACCATCAAAAGAGTCAGCCACGACATAACACCGACGATTGCCACACTTGCAACGATGAGAACCGTCGATAACAAAAGTTTCGCACTCACACTCATTGTCATCAATGTACAATGTGTTACCAATGTAATGATGTAGCCGAAAGTCAGCCCATTCCTCATTAGTCAAGTCCTCAAACTCAGTATTTTTGTGCCATTCGGCGGGTATGCGTTTCATGTTTTTCCCTTTCACGTCTTCATTATAGCATATATATCGTCAGTGTCAAGGAAATTCTTTAATATCTTTTGAGGTATTTGGTACCCCCCCGGCAGCGGCGGGGCGTGCGGCCCCCCTAGTGGGGGGTGCGTTACCCCCCCGGCCAAAAAAACCCCCGCCGACTAGGGAATCGACGGGGTTGCACGTTCAGTCTCTAGAGATATGTACTCTAAACGTGTTTACTATTCGGCATGAGAGAGCAGGTTGCACGTCGTTCTTTAGACCCCTCTTGCCTCTGCATTTATGCGACGGCCTAAAACGTACCGCTGTGCGTTGGAAAGAGAGAGAGAGGTCAGATAACCGATTCGACTGCTCAATTCTTAGCGAACCCTACTTTGCGAAGGAGACAGTATGATTGTACCGTTGCAAGGCAACGCGACGAATGTACGGAAGCTGACCGGTGTGCAACACCTGACCGGTGGTTGCATCACTGATACGTGCCCACTGATTTCCACGACGGGTGGAGTTCTGAATAACACGAATCGGACGGGCGATCTTGACTGCATTGGCGAGTTTCATGACTCATCCTTTCAAAATTGGAACAAAAGTAACCAGACTCAAGGCTAGGGCCGAGGAGTTGCACCCCGATAAAGCCACTGACTGGCACCCCTGATGTGGAACCCCGTTTGTTTACAGAGGACCGTGTTCCACCGTCTACCTCTTTACGCTAGGGTACTTATCCCGTCGCAACCTCGACCTGTACCGTTCGGTACTGAGGATATTTTTGAAGGAACTTACGTCCCTGCCGTTTCGATGGCTTGTTGTCGCCGCAGAATTCGACAAACGCTTTATTGAGAGGATGACTCTCGGTGAGGAGGTCAGCGGCACACAAAGGACGGAACTTTTTTTCCTTCTTTTCTTTGCTCATGATTTGCTCCCGTTGTTGTTGTTTGTTATGTCCTGATTATACACTAGTTATCGGCAATTGCAACCCCTTTTCACCACTAAAAATCAAAAAAGTTTTTCGGGGGGGTGCCAAACCCCCCATCGGGGGCGGGGCGTGCCGCCCCCCTGCCGGGGGGCATCATACCCCCCAGCGTAGGGCCACAGCATCACACGAGCATATCTTGTGCCTCAAATTCCTCGATAGTCCTTTGAGCGTAATTTTTACCCCAATCGTGGGGGTTTGCTGTTGCTTTTCGTATCACTTGTATATTTTCGTTGCTGTTGTCATACAATCCGTTAGCGGTGGCTCTTACACATGCAGAAAGATTGATACCACACAACATAAATGGTCCGTGTGGGTGTTTATCTAATACCTCACAAGAACCATCATCGTCGCTTTTTTCTATCGTGGTCACATTCGGATAGCCAGCCCATACGTTTTGTATGGCAAGAATGGTACCCCCCAATCGAGCGGGATCATATTGAACATTCAGAATAGGAATGTTCTCATCAATCGCATTGCGTATCGCTTTTTGTACGTTACGAATAATACGCCTGCGACCTTTCTCATCAAAATTGTGGAGAAAACAATGTTGCATATCAATTACAACTAATGTTTTGCACATTTCAAAACTCCGCAATATACTCGGTGTGATACGTGACTTCACCACTAGGTGTTATGTCAGTTACAATCTTGACACGCTGACTAGTGGCACAACCCCCTATAATAAGGGACAAAACAATCAGACTAAAAAGACGCTTCATGCGTTACCCTTTCCCAGAAATCCGTTACTGCTCTGGTAAACCGACTAAAGTAATTGCCACAAACCGTACCATACGGCGTGTTCTCATGTGAAATCCAAGTGACGTAGGGCTGATAGCAACCCTCACGCTCACACAACCACACCCAACGCTCGCCAACCTTTCGACGGTCGATAATACGTGCCCCGTTCGGCAACATATCATCATGCTCAGGGTCAAACGGACTGACTAGGGCAGCATCAGCATAAGTTACATAATCAGCCATTTTCAATCGCCTTCCGTTGTTGTTGTTGACGGGTCTTGTTGCGTTTTGTACGCTTGTCCGCAAACGTAGTAGCCCTACACTTGGGCATCCAAATACGTTTTTTCTCTTTTTTCTCTTTCATCAGACTAAACCTTATAGGCTACTCGGTCAGGGAATCAAACCCCGTTCTCTCCAGCGACCCGATTTGTTCGCACACTCGACTGCCGCCCCTATGCCGACAGTGCTGACGGTTCAATCCGCCTATGGGAAAGTGTGGTGACGTGGCCTTTGTCACTTGGAACTCATCGGACTGGCCTGATTATCAACCAGCCACCGAGCATATTATTCCTCATCAAACCAATTTGTACAGTCGGTGCTGCCACAGTTCGGACACTTGCCACGCGGCTCATTGTCAAACCACATGCAATCACAATCGCGGCAAACATGTTCCATACAAGCCATTGTTTTTACCTTTCGTTGTTGTTGTTTGTTATACTGTGATTATACACCTATTATCGGCTATGTCAAGCAAATTCTTCAATTATTTTTATACCCAATCCTGGTGGCTAACTACCCCCCACGAGCGTCAGCCGATTACATCGGCTAGTACATATGGGGGAGGACCGAACCCCCCAGTGGCGGGGAGCCACGCCGCCCCCCTAGTGGGGGGTTTGCACCCCCCTCAGATTAAGGGCCACCGTGTTCTATACATTCAATCGTGCCGTTAAGATCCTCAATAATAATCTTTAGCGTCGTGATATAATGCGGAACACAGTTGTGGCACAAAAAAGTGCCGTCATTTAATCTAATCAAACGCGATTCCCAGAACATATTTTTACACGTTTGACAGTATGCTACTTCTTTCTTACGCATGACTATTCCCTTATGGCACGATACCACGAACTTGATAACTACGCAACATAGCTCTCCAGCGGGGCATGGAAATACCTCGTGGTGCTTTATGTATCTTTTGTTGCCTAGAAGCATTGACTACAGCAGAGATTTGTTTCTGTCTGTCAATCCTTGCTCTGCGATATCTTTCTACATCTTCATATGTTAAAAACATCTTACACCCTTGACGAGCTAGACTTATCGAAGTCAATAATAACTGGTTCACCCATATGATTTATGCCCCAATTGCCAGCGTGATCGTCGTTGAAACGAATGTTGTGACTTTCGAGCCGACCTTTCAACTCGAAATACTTATCACCCCATTCTGGGTTATCCATTAGGAAGGAATCGTATTCGTCGCCAGCAGTTAAATCAAAATAGTCGCAACCTTCACACCGACCGTCTTCAATTTCGGTGTGGTGATATTCCATAACTGCGGTATCGCAGCACTGACAATGTTCGGTAATGTACCCGTAATGCACTTCGCCTTGATAGGTGAACTTGACTTTGGGACCGGTCAGCGGAGCAACACGCATTGTCTCGTAGTAGCGTTGCTGGTCATAAGAATAGTCCCGACTAGACTCGCAATAAAAGAATTTCACTCCCCAATCATCATCGAGTGGAAGGTAGCAACCGCTAGTCCCTTGAAACACAGTAGAATCTGGACTATCAAGCAATTTCTCAATTTCGATAGCCTGCATGACTATATTCCTATGTGTGGTGGTGAAAGGCCCCCCATTACTGGGGGGCGGTTGGGCTGTCCGACGTACTTAGCCCTCAAGTCCTAAGCGGCGAGTAGGGCACCCGTATACTATTTGACCGGACCCCAAAGCATTTTGACTTGTTCTAGTTTGTAATACTTCAGATTCCGGTAGCCGTCCGCAGTTCGGACTTGCATGTAGTCCCGGCGGGGGGGAAGCTCGGTGACTTCACATTCACGCGGTTTATCATTGTAAACACAAGTAAACCAGTCACCAACCCGAAAGTGATCTGCATTCCACATTGTCATTTTTTCGTCCTCCGTAGTGCTGTGTTGTATGCCCTCATTCTAGACTGATTATCGGCTATGTCAAGCCTTAAAATTAAGTTTTTATTTTGTTTTTTTTGGCACGCCGTTTGCTGTTATGATATTGATACTGAGACTCAATCTCAA
>Ga0180438_10009805_pt1 | contig 11848 bp, 5 predicted proteins | sample SS_ome_12_FD_132455 | JGI IMG/M metagenome (GOLD analysis project Ga0180438, IMG submission 132455) | Hypersaline lake sediment archaeal communities from the Salton Sea, California, USA - SS_3_D_2 metaG | ecosystem: Environmental > Aquatic > Non-marine Saline and Alkaline > Hypersaline >...
CCGCCGCTTACGTTCCCTGGTTCATATTCGCGCTGGAGACGGTGCGTGGCGGGTGGCGTTTCGGCGGCCCGTTCCTGGTATTGCTTCTCGCCCTGGGTTATCTTGCCGGTTTCCCCCAGGTATTCCTCTTCGGCGCGGCGACCCTGGTTATTTACGCCGTCTGGACGGCCCTGGACGACGCCGCAAGGGGCCTCGGGCACAGGGCGTTCGCGGCCCTGCCGGTCGTCGCAATTGCCGCGGTCCTCTCCGCGATGGTCGTCGCGGTGCAGCTGATTCCCTTCCGCGAATATATGCAGAACTCCGTGGGTCTGGGGTTGACCTTCAGGGCCATGGCCGAACATCACATCTGGCATCCGGCATTCCTTCTCCGGTCGGTTGCCCCCGGTCTCTTCGGCACGACGGCGGAGGGTACGAGCTGGCTTCCGCTCATGAAGCAGGGCGTGCATCATCAGGATACGGGTCTCTTCATCTATGTCGGCGTCGCAGGTCTCCTGCTCGCGCTGGGGAGCCTCGCCTTCGCCCGGCGGTCGCGCCACATAAGAGCTCTCCTTTTTATCCTCCTCTTAAGCGTGGGAATAGGGACGAGCTCGGTCCTGCTTCGAGCGGCCTATTTTCTGCTGCCCTTCATCAAGTACTCCCAGGTAGACAGAATCTCGGTGATATCATGCTTCGCCCTCTCGGCGCTGGCGGGACTGTCCTTCTCGATGGCGGCCGACGTGAAGTACGGAGCTTCGAGAAAAGCGTTCAGGATCATCATCGTCACGGCGGCTCTTGCCATCGCCGTTGCGGCGGTGTTTTCGCTTGCTGCAGGCGACTCAATAATCGCCGGTCTCGCCGAGCGCGCGGCGGGGACCTCGCCGAACGCCTGGCGAAGGCCCAGCACTGAGCTCGCGGGGAAATGGCTTGCCGGCGACTTCGCGGGATGGCTGGCGCATGAGAGGAGGGAGGTGGCGAGGGCCCTCTTCTTGTCATTGGCCTCGGTAGCCCTCCTCTTGGGAGTGACCCGGACAAGCGGGCGGCGTTTTTTTGTGCAGCACATCGCCACCGCGGCGCTGCTGCTTCTTATAATCCTGGATACAGGAGGTGCCGCCCGGGCTTACTATGTTACGCAGGCATCGGACACCCTGTTTGAAACCCGGGGGATCGCTTTCCTCAAGCAGGCACTCGGCGACCGGGGCATGTGGAGGGTTATCAACCTCCCGTCCGGGAACGAAGCGCTCCCGCCCAACACCAATCAGATCTTCGGCATTCATTCCATAAGGGGGCGGTCAACCCTCTTTCCCGAGTCCTATCTTTCACTGTTGATGTATACGCGGTCCGTCGGGGAGGAGCTCCGCGCGACCGGCTCAGAGGCCGAGGCCCCGGCCGGAGCGGCCGAGGTGGCCACGGCGGCGAGGGTGGCCTGCGGCAGGTACTTGTTCGCTCCGGCGTCCGGGGCCGGCGAGGCGCTTCCTGAGGGTTGCTCCCTGGTGCATGAGTCCGATATCCGGGTATATGAAAACCGGAATGCTCTGGAGAAGGGTATAGTAATCCCGAAGACTTCACCGGGCGGCGCGCCGGGCAGGATCAGGACAGCGGATCTTCTATTCAGCCCGGACCTCGATACCTGCGGCACATGCGCATTGGAATCCTATGAAGACGAGAAGGTCGTGATGAGGGTGAAGTCCTCCGCGGATTGCTTCGTGGTCTTTCAGGATCTCTTCTATCCCGGCTGGGTGGCGCGCGTGGACGGCTCCCGGGTGCCTGTGTTGGGGACCGACCTTGGTTTCCGGGCGATACCGGTTCTCAAGGGCGAACATCTCGTCGAGATGGAATACAGGCCGCGAAGTGTTACTATTGGAATGTTGATCACCTTTCTGGGAATCGCGTTGAGTATCGTCTATGTCGCGAAAACGTCGAGAACACAAAAGCCCCGCGGCTGATCAGGCGGGCCACGGGCGGGAGGGGCGGCAAACGGGTCGCGGGATTGCGGTCTCGGACCGGACCGTATTCTTCCTGATCGCAGGCCTTGCCATAACCCTTCGGGTCGCTTACGCTCTGGCCTCGAGGCGGAGCCCCTTCTTCGAACATCTGGACCTCGACTCCAAGTTCTACGACACATGGGCCAGGCAGATAGCGGGCGGTGAATGGGTCGGCACAGAGGTCTTCTTCATGGGGCCGCTATACCCCTACTTCCTGGCGGTGATCTATAAGGTAGCGGGCACGGGCCTGGTCACCGTCAAGATCGTCCAGGCGGTGATCGGCGGTTTTACCGCGGGCGGCGTTTTCCTCCTCGGAAAAGCGGCCTTCAACCGCACGGCGGGTCTAATAGCAGGTCTCATTGCGGTTTTCTACGTTCCTTTCATATACTACGACAGCGCCATACTGCTCCCGGTGCTGGCGACCTTCCTCAACACATTCATGCTCTACTTCCTCGTTGTCGCCGTCACGGGGAGAGATGCGCGAGCTTATCTCGCCGCGGGGCTTCTCGCGGGGCTCTCGGCTGCGGGCAACGCCAGCATACTCGCCTTCGCCGTCGTGGCCGCGCTTTTCGCGCTCCTGGCGGGCGGCGGGAGACTGATGAGCCGGGTCAGGATGTGCGCCGTGTTCGCAGCGGGTATCGCCGTGATCGTCCTCCCCGTAACCATAAGAAACGCGGTGGTTGGCGGGGACTTCGTGCCCCTGACATCCAACGCGGGCCTTAACCTGTACATAGGCAATCACGATGCTTCCACCGGCGCCTATGTCAAACCCGAGGGCCTTGACGTCTATACCGACCCGGAAGGGGACACGATAGCCGAGGCCGCGCTGGGACGCCATCTCAAACCGTCCGAGGTTTCAAGGTGGTGGGCCGGGCGGGCCATGGAGTACATAGGGGACAATCCCGGCGGCTTCGCGGCCAATCTCCTCCGCAAGGCTTTCTTCTTCTGGTCGGTGTACGAGGTGCCGCAGATCGAACACCTTGCTTTCGAGAAACGCTACTCGGGCCTGCTCCGAATTCCGTCTCCTTCATTCGGCATAGTCTGCCCGCTCGGCATCATGGGCATCATTCTCGCGTTCAGAAAGAGAAAGAGCGCCAGGCTGCTCTTTCTCTACATACTCACATACTCGGTCACCATCATTTCATTCTTCGTGGTGGCGAGGTACAGGCTGCCAATGGTGCCGGCGCTCATGGTATTCGCCGCTTTCACCATTACCTGGCTTGTCGGGGCCGGCGTCAGAGGGCGGTACAGGAAACTCGTTCCCGTCGCCGCCGGCATCGCGCTGCTCACGGTGGTCGTGAACACAAACTTCTACCGCGTCAATCCCCTGAGCGGCTTCGCCCAGTCGTATTACAGGCTCGGCATAATACACGGCCAGAAGGGCCGGCCCGACGCGGCCCTGGAGAGCTACAGCAGGGCGCTTGAGCTCGATCCCGATATAGTGCCGGCGCGCGTGGCCGTGGGCATACTGCTTTCCCAGGGCGGCATGTACGCGGAGGCCAAGAAGGAGCTCAAGGCGGCTGCCCGGCTCGACTCGACCTATGAGAAGGCCTTCTACAACCTGGGACTGGTTTACTCCGAAGAGGGCCGTCCCGACTCCGCCCTAATGATGATGGAAAGGGCTGTCGAGCTCGACCCGGACTACGGCCTGGCGAAGGTGGGGGTTGCCGCCTCGCTCTATGAGATGGGAGACATCGACCGGGCCGGGCCCATGCTGGCGGAACTCGCCCGGGACCCCGCGCTCGGCCAGGGCGCCATGAACCAGGTGAGATTCCTGCTGGGCTTCGCGCCGTCGCGGAGGGCCTGGCTCAAGGGGCGCGACCGCCCGAACCAGCGGCTCTCGGACGCCCATCTTCTCCGCGGCGACATCATGGTCTCGATCCTCCTCATGGAACGCGCCCTCTGCGAGTACGAGGAGGCCATAAGGATCGACCCCAAGTCGGCGGCCGCGTACTACCAGGAAGGCACCATATACTTCAGGCGGGGCGACCTGGATCGCAGTCTTGCGAGCCTGGAACGCGCGCTCGAGGCCGATCCAGGATACGAGGGCGCCAATCTCGCCGTGGGCATCATAAAGGTGAGGAAAAAGGAATACGGGCAAGCCTGCAGGGCGTTCGAAGCGGAGCTCGGCGTCAATCCGGATTCGGCCGACGCGCATATGAACCTTGCGATGTGCTATGAAAGGTATTTGATTGATAATGAGAAGGCGCTCTACCATCTGGAGAAATACGCGGACCTTACCGGGGGCACGCCTGAGATAGAAGCGCGCATACAGAAGCTCAGGGGGGAAACGGAATGACAGGACGCGGCCTGCTGCCGGGGGCGTTATTGCTCGCGGCGGCGTGCGCGCTGTTTTTCTTTTCATGTTCCTCCGAAGCCGACCGTCCCACGAAGGTGATTGTGTTCGGGGTGGACGCGGCCGACTGGGGAGTGATGGACAACCTGCTTAAGGAAGACAGACTCCCCAATTTCCAGAGGCTCATCGACGAGGGCGCGACGGGAATATCCAAGACCCTGATTCCCCTGACCAAGTCGCCGATTATCTGGACGTCCATCGCGACCGGCAAGGTCCCCGAGAAACACGGAATCGGCGGCTTTGTAAGGGTGGCCGCAGACGGTGACACCATCCCGTATACGGGCAACGCCCGGCGCGTCAAGGCCCTCTGGAACATCCTGAGCGACGCCGGCTATACAGTCGGCATCGTGGGCTGGATGGTCACGTGGCCTGCCGAAGAGGTGAACGGCTACATGGTCTCGGACTACGTGCAGTACGAGCAGGAGCGGAGCATCAGGCTGGACAGGCAGACCTATCCGGAAGAGCTCTTCCGGGAGGTGGATCACCTGAGAGTCATTCCCGGCAACGTGACCGACGCGGAGGTGGCACGCTTCTACCCGGTTTCAGCTTCGCCGGAGGAAGTCCAGGCCGCGCCCTGGCACAAAAGCTATGTCAAGATGATATATGCCACTGACGAGACCATGAGGCGCATTGCGCTTGACCTTGCGGAGAGAGATGTAAATCTTCTCGCGGTGTATCTCAACGGGGTCGATTCGTTCGGTCACGCGTTCTGGCATCACCGGACGAATGTAAAGGAAAGCCCGCTGTCTGAGATTATCGACAAGTACTACCTTTGGGTCGACGAAACCCTCGGCGAATTCATGGAACTCATTGATGACGACACTATTCTGATTGTGTGCTCGGACCACGGCTTTTACGGGCCCCGGCGGAGGCCCGACGGCGGTCTGATGCTCGGCATCTATATGCACGGCGAGAACGGCATAATCGGCCTGATGGGTAAGGGCGTAAGAAAGGGCGGGAGCATTGTAGACGCCGACGTTCTCGACATAACGCCCACGATTCTCTACGCCCTGGGGCTGGAGGTCGGAAAGGACATGGACGGACATGTTCTGACCGACGCATTCGAGCCGGACTTCTTGAGGTCAAACCCGGTGGAATTCGTCTCCACCTACGAGACCGGTGACCGCGAGTACGGCGAGCCGATCAAGACCCCCCATGATGAGAAGATAAAGGAAAGACTCCGCGCGGTGGGCTACATGCAGTAGAACCCCGTCACTCTCCCTCTTCGCGGTCGTTCCTGATGCGATAGAGGGTAACCCTGTTGGCCGAATGCACGGGCTCGAGGTAGGAGTCAATCAGCTCCCTGAGCCTGGCGATATCCGCGCCGCGGTACTGCCTCGCGAAGACCTCGCCCAGCAGGTCGTTTACAAGCACGTAATTGAAGCCCATGGCCGCGATCCTGTCCCTGAGATCGCGCGCGTCGCGCGCGCCGGCGACGATGCGCATGACTGTTGACGCCTCGAAGAAGCTGTCTGCCAGATAAGGGCGATCGAGGTGATAGGCCCTGTTCTCCCAGATCATGAACACGGCCTCACCCGTCGGGAGCACTGCGTTCACCTGCTTATAGAGGCTGAAGGGCTGGATGGTGCGCTCCAGGAACCGCTCCCTGGGCTCCAGGCCGAGAGCGGCGGCGAGTCTCTCGCCGACCGCGTCGCCCACCCACGGGCGGCCGTACTGATTGGGTGCCGCCAGGGTCGCGACCTCCACGAACAGCACTGCCACGAGCACGAAAGTCACCCACCGCTTGCGTGGCCGCCTCTCCGCCGCGTTCCGGCCGTCGCTCCCGCCCCCGGCGTCGCTCCCGCCCCGGGCGCCGCCTTCGCCCGCCGCCTCCGCCAGACCCGCGGCCCCCGCAAGCGCGAAGAGCGCCAGGGCCGGCATCAAGAATCGCAGCTGCTGCGACGTCATTGCCCAGAATGCGCCGAGGGCGAGACCGGCGATTGCCGGTGCCAGGGTGCGTTTGCGCCGTCTGACGAGCACAAGCGGGAGGAGGATAAGAAACACCGGGCTTATGGTACCGTCGAAACGCGCGTAGTTGAGACCGGGCCTCCCCCTGACGCTGACGTTGAAGGGCAGCGCGAGATACTCGCCCGGTCCCCGTCCCATGCCCATGGCCCTCTGCCATGTGAGGAGCCGGCCCTGCTGCACTTCGTCCCAGTTGGCTCCATCGAAGCGTCCCTCGAGCATCGGGTAGACGGGATTCCCCGTGTTCAGGCCCTGGCGCACGAACCACGGCATGAATACCGCTGCAGCGACGGCGAGTCCCAGCGCCAGATAACGCAGAGGGAAGGACTTCCTGTTGAGAAGCGCCGCGAGGGCAAAGAGCGAAAGCGCGGGGGCTATGCCCGTATACTTGACGCCCATCATGAAGCCCGCGAGCGCCGACACTGCGATTGAGGACCTGAGTGCGGCCCTGCCGGATCGCCTCTCGAGCACCATGCCGACCGCCGCGAGGTAGACGAAGGCGAGCAGTATATCTATGTTGCCCACGACCCTGTGGTCCAGCACGAGAGGCTGGACCAGAAACGCGCTCGCCGCCAACAGCCCGAACACCCTGGGGGCGGCTCGGGTCACGAGGGAGAGCAGGGCCAGCGGGGCCGATATGAGAAGCGCAAAACAGAACAGCGCGACTCCCGTCTCACCCGCCGCGCAATAGAACATGGTGAAGATCATCTCTCCGTAATGGGGCATGTTGGCGTATACGTTATACGGCAGGTAGGCCATGCCTCCCTGCTCGCAGTAGATCTTGGGCAGGTTGAAATGGTAGACAAGCGAGTCGTTTGCCGTTACCGGGGAGACGCAGTTTATGAAGCCTATGATGAGCGCGACGGCCATCAACGCCAGGAATGCGGCCTCGATCGGCCCCAGCCGTGCCGCGCCGGCCCGGCCCAGGGCGGCCAGAATGTCGAGCGCCCTGCGGTAGGAGACAGCCAGCAGTACGGCGGCAAGCGCAAAGACCAGGTAGCGGCTCAGAATACCGGCCGCACCCGCGGCGAATCCGGCAACGCCGAGGATGGCGAGCCCCACGGCAAGTCCCTGCAGGCACCCGGCCAGCGAGACATGCCCCTCGCCCAGGACCTTCAGGCCGAAAGCGCTACATGCCAGGAGGATGAACAGCACCGCGAGCGAGGAGGCGAGGATGCCGGGAGCCCGGCTCTCGATGACGAACGGACCGAACTGGTAGTAGATGAAAAGGGCCGCCAGCAATATGAGCCATGCGGCGGCCGCTGCGACCGCAATCTGTCGTCCCACATGCCCTCCGCACCGTCGGGTTGTCCCATGTTATGCCCTTATCTCGGGTAATGGCAAGGGGAAAAATGGCTTGACACCCCCAAATGGCTTACTTATAGTCTTCCCGGTAAAGTAGACCAAAAATTACCAAGAATCGGGCTTGATTCTTCCCTCTATGCAACAAGTCTGGAGGTTTGCACCTTGGATAGGAATCTCAGAGTATTCGTAGGATTGGTCTTGCTGGCCGCAGGCTGTCTGATCTTCCTTTCCTGTGGCGATGACGAGACCACCACTGCCCCCTGTACGAATTGTGATTTCTGGGAGAAAGTGCTCGGCAGGAACGGGCGCTACCCGGCCGGGAGTCCGACCGACCCCAACCTCATAGCTTTCTGCGATACAATGGACCTTACCGGCGTCGCGGGCGCCGGAGAGATGTACTGGCACATCTGGGTGGCCAGGCGCGCCGATACCACTCGCTATTACCAGATTACCAGCGACGAAGCCTTCGACTTAAAGCCCGTGTGGTCGCCGGACGGCCAGATGATCGCCTTCGAGAGAGGCCAGGCCGGGGCTCTCGACATCTTCGTGGTCGACGTATCGGACCCGGAGAACCCGGGTGTACCCGTCCGCTTGACGGACAATGAGGTAATCGAGGAATCCAACGGCAGCCCGGCGTGGATAACCCTAAACGGCGGCGAGCAGTGGATCGCCTTCAATAACTCCAAGAACGGCGGAAGCGACATCGACCTGCTCAGAGTGGCCTATCCGGCACCGGGCGATCCCGTCCCGGTGACCTACGACCCCGCTGATTTTGCGGTCGACCAGGGCGGCGTTCTGGGATACATCTTCAAGGACAAACAGGCGGGCTCCAACGGGTCGGCGTACATAGCGTTTTCGTCCCCCGACAGGACTCCGGTGGGCGACTTATACGTGGTTGCTCAAAGCGAGGAGCAAAGCGACACGGCAGACGTTCACGCCCGTGTCTTCATTAATGGGACGGATTCCGAGCAGTATACGCCTGTGCTGTTCAAGTACCGCCCGGTGCAGGACACAGTGACTATACAGGGTGACCTCGACGGATACTGCAGTCTGGCCACAGTAGCCTATGCCGATATGGAGCCCGATACCGTCAGCACGGTACTTCTGGATTTCATACATACGCACGGCAACCTGGCGGTGGCGAGTATCCCCGGTTCTCACATCATTACGGTAGGCGAGATAGTCTGGAGCACGGTTACCGGCGATGACGAGGAGGTCATAACGGTGGTGGACACTGTCTGGGTGCAGCAGCAGCAAAACACCGAGGAATGGGACCCCGATGACCCGGAGTACGTGGTCTATACCTGCATACCCGCGGATACGGTGCTGATCTTTGCCTCTACCGTTTACGGGCCCTGCTCGGACACCCTCGAGGTCGTGGTAGCCCCCGGCGACACTTCGGACGTAATCCTGGACTGCACTTCGCGCATAGCCGCAATGGGCGGTTCGTCCGCGAGGTCTTCGGGAAAGCGGGCGCCCGTGCTCAGGCAGCAGCCCGAGCCCTACTCGCTGTGGGTTGTCGACGCCGACACCGAGGCCCTGTACCTCATAGACGCGACAGACTCGCCCATCTCGAATCCCGCGCTGAGCCCCGACGGCAGATATGTGGCCTATATAGTCGGGGAGGCCGCCGATAGAATGCTGTATGTGGCGGGTGACATCCAGGCCTACATCGCAGGGACTCAGGCTATCGTAACGACCCGGATCGGGCTGCCCGGTTCGGCTGAGGACATCGAGTGTTATCGCTTCCCGGAGCGCGTCTCCTGGGTCTATGACGAACCGGCGTACAGGCTGCTGGCCTCATTGTCGGTTTGCCGGTCCGGCCAGGTTCTGACGGACTACGAGATCTGGGAAGCCGATCTCGACGATTTCCTGGACTAAGCCCACTCCCTGGCGCCGGGCGTTCATACGCGATGCCGATTGACTACAAAGACACCTCCACGCAGGTTTCGCAGCGCGGTGTTTTCGCCCGCAACTTCCTAGCGCGCTTATATCGCGGTTTCGTGGAGGCGAGGATAAGGCGCGAGCTCAAGGACTCCTCGCACATTCTGGACGTGGGGTGCGGAGAGGGCATCCTCCTCGAGAATCTCTCCAGGCAGTATCCTGATAAGACCCTGGCCGGAGTGGACCTGTCCCGGGAGAACGTCAGGATATGCACGGAGCTGGGGCTCGATGTCATATTGGGCGACGCCTCCGACCTCAACCTGCCGGCAGAATCCTTCGACGCCTGCGTCATGATGTCCGTGCTTGAGCATGTGGAGGACCCCGGCGCGGCCCTCAGAGAGGCCTGGCGTGTGCTCCTGCCGGGAGGCAGGCTCATTGTGCTGCTTCCCAACGACGACTTCTTCAAGTTCGCCCGCTACATATTCCTGAGGTTTAAGGAGGCCCGCGAGGACTACGGGCATGTGTCCGAATGGGACCCCGGGAGAACGCGCCGCGAACTCGAGGCCGCCGGTTTCGACATTCTCCGCACGCGGAACCTCCCCGGGTCATTGTGGGCGCTGAGCCTCCACCACCTCTGCGTGGGCGTGAAATCCGGCGAGGGGACATCGGGCCCGCCGGCGTAGCCGCGCTTCCGCAATAATTCATTTATTGCATCTATTGCGCAACGCTGGTATAATGACACCGTGGGGCTGTGAAGGGGAAGGAAGACCTTATCACCAAGGGAGCGTCCTAGCCGGGACGGCGTTTGGGGAGGTGCCCCGATGAGATTCGTGTCAATTACCTCTATTGCGGTATTTTCCATATTTATGTGCAGCGCCTGCCTCGGCGCAACTTACATCGTTGACCCGGGAGGGGGCGGCGACGCGCTTTCCATAACGGGAGGGCTGGGCCTGGCGACGGCGGGGGACACCGTGCTCGTGATGCCCGGTACGTATTATGAGAATATTGCGCTGGTAAGCGGCGTGGCGCTGGTGAGCAGCGGAGGCTGGGGATCCACCCGTATCGAACCCGAGGACCCGCTGGTTCCCGTAGTCACCTGCGTGAATGCGGGAAGCGGCACGCTTATCAGCGGATTCTCCGTCGAAAAGGGTGAGGCCCTGTTCGGCGCGGGTATATACTGCCAGAATTCCACCCTCGACATTATCGACAGCCGCATCGCTTACAACGAAGCCGGCGACGACGGCGGCGGCGTCGCGCTTTATGACTGCGGCGCGTCTCTGATCAGCGGAAACGTCTTCTACAAGAACGACACCTATGAGAGGGGCGGCGCCCTGCTGTGCGACAACTCCTCGCCCGACGTCCTGGACAATCAATTCACGGAGAACAGGGCCCATTTCGGCGCCGGCATATGCTGTGTCAACGGCGCTTCCCCCGAGATAACCGGCAATGACTTCATAGAGAACTTCGCCACCAAGTGGGGCGGCGGCGTATCGTGCATGTGGTCGTGTAATCCCGTTATCATGTACAACACTTTTGAGTCGGACACGGCCCTGGGTTACAATATCTACGGATTTGAGGTCGGCGCCGGCGGCGGCGTTTACTGCTGGAACGCCTGCAATGTTAAAGCCGCAGGCAACACCTTCAACAATTGCTTCGGCTGGCACGGCGGGGCCATGGGAACTTCGAATCACTGTACAGGACTGGTGGCTGACAACGTCTTCACCAACTGCACGGGCGAGTACGGAGGCGCTTACTACAATCACAGGTTCTCGGACCCCGAAATCACGGGGAACAGGTTCGAAAACAACGTCTCGACCAAGTGGGGAGGGGCCATATGCTACAGGGACACGGCCATGGGCGAGACCAGGAACAACCTCATATTCCACAACTCGGCTATAGGCGGTGGGGGCATCAAGGTATGGGGAAGCAGCCAGGCCGTAATCGCGGGCAATATACTATGGGACAACGATGCAGCTTACGGCGGCGCCGTGTCGGTCTCCAATATGTGCACGGCCACCTTCGAGTCCAACACCTTCTATGGCAACGAGGGCCTCACGGCCGGCGGCACGATAGATTCGCACAACGGGTCGGATGTCAATATCAGTAACTGCATAGTGGCCATGTCGTCGGGTACGGCCGCGCTGTACGCGTGGGAAGGCGGTTTCCTGACTTCCGATTGCAACGACTTCTGGGGGAATTCCTCGGATTTCCAGGATTGCGCGCCGGGCCCGGGTGACTTCTTCAGTGCCCCGATGCTGTGCGATCCGGCTGCAGGCGACTTCCATCTTGACTGTCAGTCGCCGTGTAACGGCAATACGGCCTGCGGACTGGTTGGCGCACTCGGCGTCGGATGCGGCTCCACCCGGACGGAGCCGAC
>Ga0180438_10009806_pt1 | contig 11848 bp, 9 predicted proteins | sample SS_ome_12_FD_132455 | JGI IMG/M metagenome (GOLD analysis project Ga0180438, IMG submission 132455) | Hypersaline lake sediment archaeal communities from the Salton Sea, California, USA - SS_3_D_2 metaG | ecosystem: Environmental > Aquatic > Non-marine Saline and Alkaline > Hypersaline >...
AACCGTCGTCTCCGTATCCGTTACGAAAGACGTGGTGATATCCACGATGCTTTTTTGACTATTGCATGTATCAAAATTTGTTGGAATCATTTGGTAAATTGCTCTTTTTGTTAGGGATTCTTAGTAATTGGTTACTGGTACAAATCCCTTATCTTCGACGACCTCCTGGCCTCTTTCGGTCAGATGGAATGTCACAAATTTATGGGCTGTCGAGCCAAGTTCGGGGTAACCATTGGTAAACATGAACAAGGGTCTTGAAACAGGATATTTGCCACTCAGTATAGTCTGTTTTGATGGCTTGATTCCATCCAAGGTGAGAGCTTTCACACCCGTTTGGACGAATCCGAATCCAACGTAGCCAATTGCACCGCGAGTATTTTTTACACGAGCAAAGGCCTGGGGATTCGTGCTGACGTATTCCACACTCGAATCCATCTTCTGGCCCTTCATAACGAAACCCTCAAAAGTTTCATACGTTCCCGAAGACGTATCCCGGCTGATGGCTACTATAGGTGCACTTGGGCCGCCAATCTGGTCCCAGTTCTTGATTTTACCTAAGTAGATATCACGAACCTGCTCAATACTCAAAGCACTGATCGGATTGGAAGGATGGACAACAACACAAACGCCGTCCATCGCCACAACGTGAGCCACTGGTAATACCCCTTTATCCACAGCGTTTTTGAACTCCTGGGGCTTCATAAAACGGCTCATAGTCGCAATATCGCACCGGCTGTCAATAAGAGCAGCGGCCCCCGTACCACTGCCGCTTTTGTTGACCGTGATTACGACATCTGGATACATGTCTTTGAAGACCTCGGCAAAACCGTCGGCAATAGGACCAACTGTAGTAGAACCTTCAATATGAAGTTTCTCTGCGGCAATTGCCTGGGCAGAAATCATCAGAGCCACTAAAACAAGTCCATAACAAAATGTTCTGTTCATTTTCTTTCTCCTTAATCATTACTAAATTCAATTCCAAAACATACGCTGTAATAAACATACCCTACGCATGTTAAAGTATTGTTAGCTTTGTGTTAGTTTACTATAATTTATGCTTTAGAAATCGAACTGCAGTCTCATCATGAGCATATCCGCTTCGCCGATATTATCCTTTTCAGCATGTACATAATCCCACATTATTTTAGTATTGGGATTTAAGTACCAATTCAGGCCGGCAGAAATGTTATCTAACTCGCCGCCGGTTACATCCTTATCGCTAAGGTCGAGTCCGGAATACCTTGCCTTTGCTTCCCACGCACCTGATCCGCCTGCTGCACTGTAATTTTCCTTCGGCTTTATCCGGCTGAATGCTCCCGCGGAGGTTTTATAACTTCTGTGTTCTCCTGTAAGAAAATAGCTGACTTGAACATAATAGCCGTCAAAATCAACATCCGAACCACCACCAAGACGGTCTGCATTGGCCAGCATGTACTCGCCCTGCAAAGATAGTGGCCCATTAACCCAGGCAGCTTCGAGTCCCGCCAGGTCCACCTGATCTCCGGCAAAAGATCCTGTATCTACAAATCTGTCCGTCAAATGTGCTTCGGGCCTTTGTCGATATCGGATTGAATCATCGGGATTTCTGTAGCTATAGGCAGCACCAACATGCAGTAAATGAGCGCCTTTATCTTGGTAGATGGGCAATGCTGTAATTCTGCCTGTAATGTTGTATCCGCCATCATCTACATCTTCACCATAATCGTCCGTGTTTCTGAACACACCTATTGCTGTGGTCATTCTGTCTTCCGGAGAGGTGTTATGAAGCATGAAACCCATGTTACGGCCCGGAGCGAAAATATTGGGCAGGGCCCTTTCCAGGAATGTAATGTACTTGCTGCTTGTCAACTCGTCCAGACTGAACGGTTCCTTGAAATGACCCATCCGAAGTTTTCCAAGCGGAAAATCAGTAAGGCCGAGATAGGCATCTTTAAGATCAGCGTCACCGCCGGCAAAATCAAGCTGCAGCTTATACTCGAGGTTGTCGTAAATCAGACCAGAAAAATACAGGCGGGCACGTCTTACTTCGACTCCATCTTCCTGCTCACCAACATCTAATTTAATCGCATCATCTTCACTTGACCAGAACCAGTCAGTCTGCAGCCTTCCGCCAATCTTCAACTTGAAATTCTCATCCAGCGTAGCAAGATTCAGACCTTCCTTCCAGTATACACGAAAGTCCGTGGGATCAGCCCCGGCCTGCTGGGTTTTGAGTTCTTCTATTTCTTTTGTCAAGGACTTTTCTTTCAATCTCTGCCTTGCTTCTAACTGAGTGGTCCTGTTCTGTAACTCTGAAACCTGCTCTTTCAAGTCGCTAAGTTCGTCAGCTTTCGTTGTGTTTGCCGGCCAGGACAATACAGCAATAACTACGATCACTAATAGTAAAACTCCTTTTCCAATTTTCTTCTTTTCCATTTTTGTGTCTCCAAAAATACTTAACATTTGTTAGCTATCCCAAGACGCTCTTGAGTAGCAATTTCTAACTGTGTGTAAATATCACCGGGGATTGTTATGCTAATATTAGGCCTATATTAGAATTGTGTTAGCTTTTGTTGCTGTTGACTCGTGATTTATAAACCTCAATCATCATTTTTCTTACTTTATGCAGATGATATGTTAGAAATACGTGAGCATTTAATCAGAAATATATTATGCAGTATGTAAGAAGCTTAACTTCAGGTAAGTGTTTTAAATCTTAACGACGCCGGATCTTCTTTAAATCCAGTTTATACTGCTTAGGAAAGAGCCTTGCGGTTGAATATACGAGTAGAAAGAAGTGGAAAAGCAGATAAAACGCACCAATCCAGCATACAACATCTTTCAATGTTTCAAGCATTTTCTATACCTCACGAAAATTCATTTAATAGCTACAAATTCATCGTTCCAACAATTTCGTTTTTCCACGCCTATATTTCACAAAGTAAGACTTTGTCTTTTTTATGCTGGGCCTGTCGATTACTTTAATAAGTATATTCACAAACCCAGCAAGAGATGAGTACGAAGATAAGCATCCAGCTGTTGATAGATCATACATTCAAATATACAGGAGGAATGTTAGAGAATTGTAAGGATTTTGTCAGAAATATATTAATTTAGACCGCTACTTATCGCAGATCTAAATAGTGGATTCTGACGGTATTAATCATCCACTGGAAGGTGTAAGAAAAAAGTGCTCCCCACGCCAGGCGAGCTTTCAATTGTGACTTTACCACTGTGCACTTCTGCAATATGCTTTACAATAGATAAACCAAGTCCTGTTCCACCCAGTTTTCTGCTCCGGCTCTTATCGACAACATAAAATCTTTCGAATATCCGGCTCTGGTGCTTTTTGGGTATACCACAGCCATAATCACGGACCGAAATTACTACCATGTTGTTTGTTCTGTAGGCCCTAACTTGAACCTTAAATCCCGGCTCACTGTACTTGATAGCATTGTCAATGAGATTCAGGATAGCTTGCTCCAAAAGATTAGTATTTATCTTTACCTCAATACTTTCGTCACAGTCTAACTCAATTGTGATGTCCTTCACTTCTGCTTTTATCATTGACATATCAATAACTGAGTTAAGCACTTTCTTTATAGAAACCTTCTCAAAAGTAATCTTTCTCTTTTCGCTACTTTCTTCCAATCTGGACAAGCTCAACAGGTCTTCAACGATGGCGTTTAATCGATCTGATTGCTTGGCAATGATTTGAAGAAAGCGTTCTGCTTCTTCCGGCATTCTGATATCACCCCCCATTAGTGTTTCGACAAAACCTTTGATCGAAGTAATGGGCGTTCTCAGTTCATGCGACACGTTGGCTACAAAATCACGTCTGACGTCTTCCAGGCGTCGCATTCGGGTCATATCGCTGATGACAATAACGGCACCACTTTTGTTACCTTGACTATCAGTTAGACTTGCACCGTCAAGTCGGACGATTCGTTCTTCTTGGCCTGATAATACAATATCGGTTTGACTGGGGCTTTCTTCACTAAGAATACCTTGTACGAACTCCAGAAATTCAATATTACGAATCACTTCCCCAATAGTGCATCCCTGGACCTTTTCAATACCAGTGCTTAGGAACTTCGCGGCAGCTTCGTTGATATTAACAATGTGCCCATTTGAGTCAACGGCTACGACACCTTCGACCATACTCGATAGTACCGCTTTCAATTCATTTCGTTGTTGAGTAATAGTGTGAATTCTGTCCTGAAGCTGTTGTGCCATTTCATTTAAAGCTTGTGCCAGTTCGGTTAGTTCCGCTTGTTTAGGTAAGGGAACTCGCAGTTCAAGCTTACCTAAAGCAAAACGCTGGGCTGTTTCTTTCATCTGTTGAATTGGCTCGCTTATTCTGCGAGAAACAATCAGCGTAATCACAGCAGCACAAATTGCAACGATAATCGCGCTGAGAATTATCTTGTTAATGAAATCGCTAAGTTTTTCATTAATGGCCACAACCGGAACCGATGTCCGCACAACAGCAAGAATTTTTCCTTTAGCTTTTATTGGTAAGGCCAGATACATCATACTTTTGCCTAAAGTTTTACTGAATCTCATGGACTTACCGATTCCCTTTTCAAAGGCGTCCTTAAATTCAGGACGGTTACTGTGATCCTCCATATCCGCCGGATTCTCATCGGAATCAGCTACTACCTTACCATTAGGCAGGATTATGGTAATTCTTGTTGAACTGCTTGCTCCCAGTTCCTTGGACAGGGCATCCATTCCCTCGAAATCCTCTACATTCAGCTTTTGATGAAATTGCTCTTTAATCAAGTTGGCACGGGCTTGAAGATCCTCCGCTACCCGGTTGTGGTAGAAATCAGTCAGTAGGTAGGACAAATACCAGGTAATAGTAAACAGAGCGATTACTATTATGAGCAAATACACTGGATAAAGCTGCCATAATAAGCTTCTTTTGAACATTCATTAGTCCTTGAAACGATAGCCAACTCCCCGTACGGTTTCTATATAGTTACCGCAAGAGGCTAGTTTTTTGCGAAGAGATACTATTTGTACATCAATAGCCCTATCTGTAACAAGATAATTATCACCATGCACTGCATCTATGATCTGATATCTTGTAAAGACCAATCCAGGTCTTTTAACAAGTGTATACAAGATATTAAATTCTGTAAAAGTAAGATCGACCGGCTTTCCTTTGACGAGAACTTCTCGACGTGAAGGATCAATAGAGAGATCTCGTTTTCTTATCGTTGGTTTTTCCAGCTCCCGACTGACCGCCCTGTGTAAGATTCTACGAATCCTCGCTATCAGGACTTTGGGGCTAAACGGTTTAGTAATATAATCTTCAGCTCCAAGTTCAAGCCCGGTCACTATATCAGCTTCGTCACCTTTGGCAGTTAGCATAACAACAGGAATTTGTTCTGTCTTTACATCGGTTTTCAGCTTCTTGCACACTTCCAGTCCATCTATACCCGGAAGCATTAAATCAAGTATTATAAGGTCCGGTAAGTTCTTTCTTGCCTTGGAAAGGGCCTCTTCGCCTGAAATCGCTGTTTCAATTTTATAGCCGCTCCGGTCAAGATTATATCGTACCAGCTCAAGAACATCTTCTTCATCATCTACTATAAGGATTCTTTCATTAGCCATTATTTTTAACCTTAAAACATTACCATTTTCAGCTATTTTCAATATTTATGTTAGCATATTGTTAGCATTGTGTTAAAATTCTATAATGCTTTTTATAATAAATTCGTAAGGCTAAGCAAACGGCCTCACTAAAAATCTTATCTGATAATACCCCAAAAAGCCTCTTGAATGAACAGCGTTAACGTATTTCTAACAAAAACTTAATAATACCCTAACAATTAAAAGCAAAATTATATATATGATAGCTTTACTAAAGGATATAGTCTGTGGGCTGGGAGTACTATATATGATATTCCGATTAATATGGCTTGTTGCATTTTGCATCAAGAACACCGGGCTTAACAGGTTTGTCCCCAAAAATATTCAAGTCCGGAAGTTAGTGATTCGTAAAGAAATCGCAGATTAATGCCTAAAAAACGAAGAGTTTTATATTTGCTAGAGATAAATGATATATTTTCGAATAAGTCTAAAAAGATTAAATTGTGCTTATTAGACAATTATTTTCAAAACTTGGGTTTCAAGCATTGACCAAATCTCTTTCTACTATCTCGCTAAAAGCAATAAAATCTGCATTAGCCTGCTTTTGTTGCTCACACAGACTAATTGACATATGAGTGTCAGACAGCAATTTATAAGCATTAGATCTTTTTAGCACCTTAAGAACAAAACGCAGATTAAAAGGTAAGGTCTTCAAAACCATGTTCCTGAAATTGCTCGTCACCAGATTCATTATCTCCTTAATGTCCTCTAAGATGATTCCTGTTTGGTGGTTTCGACATTCGTGAACATGTTTTATGACCAGTATACAGGCAAGATTGGTTAACTGAGTCGGTTGACTTCGATAATAAATATTTGGATCAATGACTGGAATGTAGTTTCCTTCAAATTCTATCATACCCCTGATATAAGAGGGTTTCTTGTAGTCTGGGATTACAATTTCCCTACAGCCATAGTAGCTTGCATCGATTTCATGCTCATTGTGTTTTAGTTGATATGTCATGAAAAGAAGGTCTAGTGGTTGTTCCATACTCATTCCCTTTTTACACTTGACTTTGTACTAATTTGTCGTATTTGTGATTGTTCTTTATATTTATTACAGCAAGGCTGTGCATATTTATCATTTGTAAAATATACGAATAAGATGTTAGAATTTTATGAACGTTCAGTTAAAAATATAATAATTTCATGAGATTACACGGCTAAATAGCAGAAGAATCTGTAATCTGTGTATATTCAAAATCTATTAGTGCGAATAGGTAAGGATGTTTATGACGTTTTTGTTGAGCGTCGAATGTTTGACTTCCTTATATCTACCAAGTTGAATTTGTCGATGGCGTTTTTCGTGATCCGTCAGTACCACATCTTCTTGTTAGTCATTAAAAGTGACATGGGATCAGAGCTGTTTCATAGAGCATGGCTTACTCATCGCTTTTTACTTCTTTGCAGTGTGTAACTGATACCAAAGAATCTAAAAGTCCAGTGGCAAAGCCGAAGTCAACGGATGTCACTAACTCATTGACGAAGGCCATTGAATACGTTGCTGATTTTTTGATCGTCACCTAAATCCTTAATATATAATAGCTTATGGAGTTAAGGTTTTTTGAGAAAAGGTAGGTATTGGCCTTTCGAGTTGTAGAAAATATGGAACGACCGGCCCCTGATTGTAAAGGTCGTCATAAGTCGATAAAGCTTATGCGACATGGTGGTATGTAGCCACCTATAATCGCGGGTTATCGCCTCGCGGCAACAGAGCCGCATACAATTGAAAGGAGCCGATCGTGAACAACAGTATAACATACGTAGCAATGGATACACACAAAAAACAACATAGGGTTGCTATAGCGTATCCGAATGAAGAAGTGATCGTCGAATTCTCAGTTAAGAATACGGCCCCAGAGATCAGAAAGATGGTCAGGAAGATCAAAAGGAATTTTCCAGGTGAAGTAAAGTTCTGTTATGAAGCCGGGGTATGTGGATTCACACTTCAACGAAGAATTGAGGCGTTGAAGTGCAAATGCAGCGTAATCGCTCCATCGCTGACACCCCGTAAGCCAGGCGAGAGGAAGAAGACTGACCGTCGAGATGCTAAGAAATTACTGGGTTGGTTTATGTCAGATATGCTCACTGAGGTTTACCCGCCGGATGAGCAGCAGGAGGCAGCTCGTGAACTGACCCGATGTAGAGAGGCGGCACAGGAGAATCTCAAAAGAATTCGCCATCAACTGCAGAAAATGCTTGTCCGTCATGGATATGTATTCACTGATGGGCAACACTGGACGCAAAAGCATTATCGATGGTTGGAAGCTATTCAATTTGACCAGCCTTTACTGCAGGATGTATTTGAGTGCTACTTTACAGAGATGCGGCATTGTCTGCAACGTGTCCAGACATTAGATAAAGAGCTGGAAAAGCTGGCGCAGAGTGAAGATTACAGAGAAACAGTGGGTATTTTGTGCTGTTTCTATGGCATAAAGACGCTGACCGCAATTTCCATAATCGCTGAAGTATTTGATTTTGGCCGGTTTGCATCGCCCCGCGATTTAATGAGTTATCTCGGGTTGACGCCCTCAGAATCTTCCAGCGGAGAAAAGGAGCATAAGGGACCGATCACTAAAACTGGCAACAGGAGAGTCCGACGACTGCTGACTGAGGTGGCCTGGCATCATCGCCACGCCTATGGTGTAAGTAAAGTATTGCGTAAACGAAGAGAGGGTCAGCCTCAATGGGCTATTGATATCGCAGACAGGGCAGGGATACGACTACGCAGGCGTTATCGCAGGCTTGTTCATAAGGGCAAGCTGCCTTGCAAAGCAGTAACGGCAGTGGCCAGAGAGCTAGCAGGATTCATATGGTCAGCAATGATAGAATATGAGGCGCGAAAAAAGAGGAAAGCGGCGTGAAAAAATATTTCTTTTATCACCCCTCCTCCGAAGTTGTTCTTTGATACTTGAAAACTGGAACTAAGGTTGGCACTGACAGGTGCAGGCACGATAAGAGTGATATGCGACCTCGGCCTGCGATAGGCAGTTTTACTGCTGAACTCGCGTTTGTAGAAAGCATAGCTCATGACGGAGAATATCAATGTCGGCTCTGTCTATATGGATAATCCACGTATATCAGACTGATTCATCGTCGAAGTAACCTGCACCTGGAAGGTGTCATTAAAAGAATGTAAAAAAAAAGAGAAAATAATTGATTTTATCGACTTGACAAGGGTCGTTCCATATCAGTCAAGTTGTAGCGGTTTATTAAACCTTCGGAAACGTCAACGCCATACATGTCGAGAAGACAAGCCTGCATGTCACGAACGCTCATCCAGCGGGCATACATCGCTATAATCTTGTCGTTAAAACCTTCAAAATATTTTTGCCGCTTGGGAATAAGTTGCGGTTCAAAGTCGCCATTACGGTCACGAGGTGGGGCAAGCTGGACCTCTTCGGAGTCGATAACAACAGACTTTTTGCCCCTGCCGTTATGAGAATTGCCGCTGTTATTGCCCTTGGGATCGTGTTTGGTGTAGCCGAGGTGATTGTCCATCTCAGCATCGAGTGCCCGCTCAATAATTTGCTTTTTTAGCTGAGCGAATAAGCCGGATTCACCCCAGAAAGATTCCGGCCCGTTATAATCCTTGAGAAGTTCATCAATGAGTTGTTCTTTCTGTTTTTCCGCCGTAAGGCGTCCTGTGGACTGCTGTGTTTTCTTGGCCATAGTAGATTCCTTTCGTAAAAAAGTTTAACATCTCTATGACCATTTACACAGTTTATTTCACACCCTCTCGTTAGTTGTAAAACACAAGAATACTCCTATTGATAACTAAAACATGTGTTATTATCCAAGCACCAGATCCTATCTTGCTAGCTTCTGGAAGTAACATCGAGCAGGTTTGCTAACAACCAATTGCCTTTCCAATATCGTTCGCACGGCAAACTTTGTAGATCTCAACGGAATTATTATTTCTCAGCGGCTTCGAGTACTTGAACCATTTCTTCCAATTCTTCTATAGAGATTGAATCTTGTGAAGCTGCTTGCAATTCCGGGCTTATACTTAGTGCGCCTGCCCTTTCTGCCTCTTTGCGTAAATATAGCCTTGCTTTAGCTTTCACAAGAGGTCTACAGATTATGTTATCACTCTGACTTTCAATGGTCGGATCCGCCCCAGCTTCCAGCAACAGTTTTAATAACCTCAGATTTCCATAGGAGGCTGCAGTGGCCAAAGCAGTCGGCCCTTTCAAGTTTTGAGCATTCACATTTGCTCCAGCTTCTAGTAGGATCTTCGACAATTCAACATTAGCGTTTGAGGCAGCACAGATTAGAGCAGTTACACCTTGCGAAGACCAGCCATTGACGTCTGCTCCGGCTTCTATTAGCTCTTTTATAACCTGATTGTGTCCATTTAATGTTGCGGTTACAATAGGGGTTCCTACTTTTCCGTTACCTGCATCAATGTCAGAACCCTTTTGTAGAAGTAGTTTCACAATCTCAAGGTTGCCTTGTTCAGCAGCTATATACAATGCTGTCATGCCATCATAAAACGGATCTTCTCTTCTAGCGATATATTTTGGATCTGCACCTTTTTTCAAAAGCATTTTCACAATATCGGTGTATCCCCCATGTAAACATGAAGCCATTAGCACACTTGAGCCCCTTTCATGCTTGCTATTAGGATTGGCACCTTTTTTCAGTAATGTGCGAGCCTTTGTGGGATTATTGTCAATCAATGCCTGTATCATTTCAGCCCCAAGGTGGTCCGCTTCTTCAGGTGACACATCTGATTTGCAACCTACCATACTTATAGATAGCAATAATGCACTGAAATAACGGAATAATATTGACGAATTCATAGTATCTCCTTTGAAACACAACTTCTGGTCAAACTTTAGATATTGTCAAGGGGCGCTTAAACCCCGCCACTATGGGCGCGTTCAAAACCAGCCACTTTGAGAGTAAGAAGATTTGCATTAGATACTCTCCAATCCCGACAATAACGGGATTTAAGGAGAGCACTCATGGCAAATCAACTCAAAATGGCTATGGTAAACGCAATATGGACATTAAAACAACGTAGCTGGTTTAACCGGCGTATTGCCCGAGAGCTTGGCATCGACCGTGAAACGGTAGCCAGGTATGTTCATATCTGGGAAGCTGGCTCAAAACCAGCCACTAACGCGCCCACCGGGTCGGAGGGCATAAAACCAGCCAATGCGCTCATCGGGTCCGTTGGTAATGACACACAAAAACGCGGACCGGACAGTCAATGTGAACCCTACCGAAAGGCCGTTGAAGACAAATTGCAAGGCGGGCTATCATGTCAGCGAATCTATCAGGACCTCAGAGATGAGTATGGATTTGATGGCAGCTACTATAGTGTTCGCAGATTTGTCAAACACCTTGGAGCCGATAGGCCTATACCTTTTCGCCGGATGGAGTGCATGCCCGGCGAACAGGGGCAGATTGACTTCGGTACAGGTGCACCTGTTGTCAAGCCCGATAGCAAGCGAAAGCGACCTCATGTCTTCAGGATTGTCCTGAGTTTCTCCCGCAAGGGATACAGCGAGGCAATTTATCGTCAGACCACCGACAACTTCATTCGCTGTCTCGAGAATGCCTTCTGGCATTTCGGCGGTGCTCCAAAGACCTTGATCATCGATAATCTTAAGGCCGCCGTAAAGAATGCCGACTGGTACGATCCGGACATCCATCCCAAAATCCAATCCTTTTGCGAACATTACGGCACCGTGATTCTGCCAACAAAACCCTATACTCCCCGTCACAAGGGCAAAATTGAACGGGGCATAGGATATGTAAAAGATAACGCTCTGAAGGGCCGTACGTTCTGCAGCCTGCAGGAGCAGAACCAGCATCTGCTCAACTGGGAGACACGGATAGCAGATACACGTATTCACGGTACTACCCGCAAACAGGTAGGAAAGCTGTTCAGAGAAGAAGAAAAATCCAGCTTATTACCACTTCCTGCCGGCCGATTCCCATGCTTTGCCGAAGCTAAACGTTCCGTCCATCGCGATGGTCATATTGAAGTACAAAAGTCTTATTATTCGGTGCCGCCTGAATATACCGGCAGGGAAGTCTGGGCACGCTGGGACGGCCATCTTGTCCGTATCTTCAATAGTCGGATGGAACAGATTATCGTTCATGCCCAGGTAGAGCCGGGTAAATTCCAGACAATACAGCAGCATATTCATTCACAAAAGAGGTCCAAGATTGAAAAAGGCACTGTCTGGCTGCTTCA
>Ga0180438_10009807_pt1 | contig 11848 bp, 8 predicted proteins | sample SS_ome_12_FD_132455 | JGI IMG/M metagenome (GOLD analysis project Ga0180438, IMG submission 132455) | Hypersaline lake sediment archaeal communities from the Salton Sea, California, USA - SS_3_D_2 metaG | ecosystem: Environmental > Aquatic > Non-marine Saline and Alkaline > Hypersaline >...
GTCTATTCCGGAAACAAAATAACATCATCGAGGATCATGGCATGAAACAAGAAGTATTGTTAGGCGATGAGGCCGTAGCTTTCGGAGCTATCCACGCCGGCCTTTCCGGCGCGTATTCCTACCCGGGAACTCCGGCTTCGGAAATCATGGAGTATTTGATACGGGCATCCGCAAAGGATAAGTCGTTTATCGCTTCCTGGTCTGTGAACGAAAAAGTGGCGTATGAGGAAGCCCTTGGAGTTTCCTATGCGGGCAAACGCGCGTTGGTTTCCATGAAGCATGTGGGGCTGAATGTGGCAGCCGATCCTTTTATGAATTCCGCGATCACGGGCGCTAATGGCGGGCTCGTGGTGGTCGTGGCGGATGATCCCGGGATGCACAGCTCCCAAAACGAGCAGGACAGCCGTTACTTTGCCCAATTCGCGAAGATTTTTTGCTTCGAGCCGTCCAACCATCAGGAAGCCTATGACATGACACGGGAAGCTTTCGATCTTTCGGAAAAGCTGGGAATTCCCGTGATGATCAGGATGGTCACGCGGTTATCCCACAGCCGCTCGCGTGTGCAGCCCCGCTCGCCCAAAGAGCAGAATGCCCTCCATTACGGGGAGGGTTCCGATTGGACACTTCTTCCTGTGCACGCACGGAGGCGCTTCAAGATCCTCGTGGACAAACAAGACGATCTGACAGCGGTCTCGACCCAGTCATCCTTCAACTCCCTCCATCTCGACCCGAAAAATACGGCACTTGGCGTGATCGCTTCCGGGATCGCGGTCAACTACGTCAACGAGAATTACCCGGAGGGAAAAAACCGCCCGTCTCTTCTCAAGCTGACGACCTATCCGCTTCCCGAGGAACTAGTGAAAAAACTGGTTATGCATGTGGATACCGTTCTGGTTGTGGAAGAAGGCTATCCGTTTATAGAAAAAGAGCTGTTGGGTATTTTCGGAGTTTCAGGAAAAAACATTCGTGGAAAATTGAGCGGGCATCTTCCTCCAACCGGGGAATTGTCTCCGGGAATCGTCCGGCAGGGATTGGATTTGGCCCCTTTGCCAAAAAGAACGATCGCGGATTTTCCTCTGGCTTCACGCCCCCCTCAACTCTGTCAGGGATGCTCTCATGCCGACACTTACAGGGCGTTGAACGAAGCCCTGGGATCCTATCCGGAGGCCAATGTGTTCAGCGATATCGGGTGCTATACGCTCGGGGCTTTGCCCCCGTATAATGCCATCCAGAGCTGTGTGTGTATGGGAGCGAGCGTGAGTATGGCCAAAGGCGGGGCCGAGGCAGGCGTGTATCCGGCTGTGGCCGTGATCGGCGACTCGACATTCGCGCACAGCGGCCTCACGCCCCTTCTGGCTGCATCGGCTGCAAACAGCGACATGACGGTTTTTATCCTTGATAATTCCACTGTCGCTATGACAGGGGGGCAGCCTACATTTCTTTCGGGAGAGAAACTGTTAAAAGTGATAGCGGGAATGGGTGTTCCTGAAGAACATATCCGGACAATTCTGCCGCTCCCCAAGAACCACGACGCAAATGTGCGGACCATAAAACAGGAATTGGATCACCGGGGGCTTTCCGTGATCATTGCGGTCAGAGAATGTGTCCAACAGGCGAGAAGAAAAAAGAGGAGCGATACCTGATGAAACAAGATATCATTTTAGCCGGGGTCGGGGGGCAGGGAATCCTCTCCATTGCCTTTGTCATCGATAACGCGGCCTTGAAACAGGGCCTCGAGTTCAAGCAGGCCGAAGTGCATGGAATGGCGCAGCGCGGAGGGGCCGTTCAATCCCATCTCAGGATTGCCGACAGGCCCATTGCCAGCGACCTGATTTCCAAGGGAGCAGCGGATATGATCCTCAGTGTCGAACCCATGGAATGTGTTCGCTATCTGGATTATCTCTCCCCGGATGGGATTGCCGTGACCAGCCGCTCCCCGTTCGTCAACATCCCCGACTATCCCGGTATCGATGAGGTGCTGCGTGCGATCCGAACGGTGGCGAACAGGGTCATCGTCGACTCGGATAAGCTGGCGAAGGAAGCGGGCTCGCCCAAAGCCCAAAATATGGTTATGTTGGGAGCTGCTTCCCCGAATTTAATTTGCGAGGAGGCCCATCTCCGGGAATTCATCCGGGTGCTTTTCGCCCCGCGCGGGGAAAAGATGGTCGAAATGAACCTGAAGGCGTTCGATCTCGGCCAGGAAGCTGCTGGTATGGATCGGGAATAAAGATGAAAATAAATTTCGAAAAGATCAACGCGGTTTTTCGTTCGGCAGAGAGCGAAGGAAGGAATTTCCTTCTCGAGCACGAGGTGTACCGGATCCTTGGGGAAGTGGGGATCAAAACACCCAAGTTTCTGTTCGTGAGGAAGGGACAAAAAGTCTCGGCGGCCGATCTGGCCAAGTTTAAAGGATCCGCCCTTGTCGTCAAGGTCGTCCATCCCTTGATCGTTCACAAGACTGATATCGAGGGGATTCAGTTCGTGAAAAGGGATGCAGCGAAGATAAACAGGGTCTGCAAGGACATGATGGAAAATATCCCCGCAAGATTTCAGGTATGGCTGAAGAAGTTCCCAGAGGCTCGAAAAGGGAAGAGATGGACGCTCAAGCTGATCGAGCAGGAGATGCGGGGATTTTTGATCTGCGAGATGGTCCAATACGACAAAACGGGGTTCGGAACCGAGCTCTTGATGGGACTTCGCAACTCCCGAGAGTTCGGGCCGATCGCGACCATAGGCGTCGGAGGAGTGGAGATCGAGTATCTCAGTGAGAGGATCAAAGAGGGCAAAGCCGTATCCATCGGCTCGCCTCATGTTCTTTTCAAGAAAGACATCCAGCGCGTTCTCGAGCCTCTGGCTATATACGATAAACTGGTCGGCAAGGTCAGGGGGCGGAAAGCCCTGATCACAAAGGAAGATTTGGTCGAGACTTATTTTCGATTTCTTCAGCTCGGGGCCTATTTTTCTCCCTACAGGTCCGATCATCCTTATGTCATCGAAGAAGCGGAGGTCAATCCTTTCGTTGCGCAGAATAAAAGATTGATCGCCCTGGATGGGATGTGCCGGTTTTCAAAAAAGCACGAAAAATCCCGGAACATCAGGTACGAGAATATCGAGCATCTTGTGAAGCCTCGCTCCATAGGAATCATCGGCGTCTCGGAAAAAATGAATGTCGGTCACATCATCTTGAACAATATCCTCAAACAGGGATTCCCCAACTGGAACGTCTATGTCGTCAAGCCTGGCATGGAAGAGATCGAGGGGTGTGTCTGCGTTCCCAGGATACAGGACATTCCGAAGACCGTTGATCTTTTCGTGATAACCGTGGCCGCCGATCAGACCTATGATGTGATCAAGGATTTGGTGGATCACGGAAAAGCGCGGTCTGCGATCATTATCGCAGGAGGATTGGGCGAGAAAAAAGGGACACAGGAGCTGGAGGACAGGATCAAAGAGCTGCTGCACCGTGGCATCACGGAAGGCAAGCTGACGCCTGTCGTTAACGGGGGCAACTGCTTGGGGATTTATTCCAATCCCGGCAAATACGATACCACTTTTGTCCCGGATTACAAGCTCCCGCGGGTTTCCGGGCGGAAAACGAACCTCGTCTACATCAGCCAGAGCGGGGCTTTCATGATATCCCGGATGAGCAAGCTGCCCAATGTCGAGCCCCTGTATGCGATTTCCATCGGGAATCAGATCGACCTGACAGTCTCCGATTATCTCAACTATTTCAAAAACGATGAAGAGGCCAAGGTCTTCGGCGTCTACGTGGAAGGATTTCTCCCCGCCGACGGACTGGCTTTTGCAGAAGCGGCCTGCCAGATCGTAAGGCAGGAAGGAAAGATGATCGTTCTCTATAAGGCCGGGAGGACTCCGGAAGGCCGCCAGGCTACGGCAAGCCACACGGCATCCGTAGCCGGCGATTACAGCGTGGCCAAGGCGGTTTGTGAAGAGGCCGGTGTCATCGTGGCCGACAGCATCTTCGATTTCGAGAATTATGTCAAAAACCTGTCCCTGCTGGCCGACAAGGTCATCCGGGGCAACCGGATCGCTCTTATCAGCAACGCGGGATTCGAATGTGTCACCATGGCGGATAACCTGAAAAACGACCTGGAATTCAAGCTGGCCACCCTATCCAAAAATACGAAAATAAAGATAGCTGTCCTGATGGAAAAATTGGGGATCCACCGCTTACAGGATGTCAAGAATCCGCTAGATACTACCCCTGTGGCCGACGATGCGGTTTTTGCCGACTGCGTTTTGGCTATGTTGAAGGACGAGAATGTCGACTGTGCCATCGTGTCGCCGGTCCCGATGACGCCATCCATGCAGACGCTGATTCCCACGCGGTTTCACAGCGAAAACGTGTATCACCCAAACTCGATCGCCATGAGGTTGATCGAAGTTTTCCACAAAACGGACAAGCCTTTCGTGGTCAACATCGATGCCGGGGATATCTTCACGCCTATGGTGGATTGCCTGGAGCAGGCAGGAGTTCCCACCTTCAGACGTTCGGATGTGGCGGTGAAGTTTTTGCGGAAATACATCAATAACCGGCTCAAGATCAGGAACCAGTATGGGGAGGAATGAATGGATACGCGGAAAACGATAGAGGGGATCATACAGAAACAGGGTTACACGGATTATCGATGGATCGATCCGGATGAGATCGTGGTTTCCCAATGGGTCAGGATGAAGTGTTTGTTCGGATGCAACGAGTACGGGAAAACAGCCACCTGTCCTCCCAATGTGCCCCCCGTAAGCGAATGCGCAAAGTTTTTTAGAGAGTACCGAATGGGTGTGATCCTTCATTTCGAAAAAGATCTGGAAAAGCCCGAGGACCGGTTTGCCTGGACGCGCAAAATCAACCTGAAACTTTTGGCCCTCGAGAAGGAGATCTTCTGTTCGGGTTTCGAGAAGGCTTTTCTCCTGGTTATGGACAGCTGCAACATCTGCAAAACATGCCAGGAAAAAAAGGAGGATTGTGTCGAGCCCAAGATGGCCCGCCCGACACCCGAGGCGATGGGTGTGGATGTGTATTCCACGGTCAGGAAAGCGGGTTATCCCATCCAGGTGTTATCCGATTATTCCCAGAGCATGAACCGGTATGCTTTTTTGCTGATCGAATGATTTGTCCGGGAAAGGAAGAGAGTTGGAAACTATAAGAGAGGATCTGGAAAGGATAGAGAGGGATACCCTCTCGGAGAAAGCATGCCTGAGTTCAGAAACAGCAGGCAGATCCCGGGTGGAGAAACCCCACCGTTTCCGGACAGCCTTCCAGCGCGACCGGGACAGGATCATCCACTGCAAATCCTTCCGGCGGCTCAAACACAAAACCCAGGTATTCCTGTCTCCCTACGGGGATCATTACCGCACACGGCTGACCCATACGCTGGAGGTTTCCCAGATCGCCCGCACTATCGCCAAAGCGCTCAGGCTCAACGAGGACTTGACCGAAGCCGTGGCGCTGGGACATGACCTCGGTCACACGCCCTTCGGGCATGCCGGGGAAAAGGTTTTGGCCGAACTTCTCAAGGGGGGATTCCGCCATTCCAAGCAAAGCCTCCGGGTCGTCGAAAAATTGGAGTACGAAGGAAAGGGGTTGAATCTGACTTTCGAGGTCAGGGATGGCATTTCCCGGCACTCCAAAGGGATGGGGGAGATCTTGAATGCGAACCCTCAGGAGATGCCCCAGACCCTGGAAGGGCAGATCGTCCGCATTTCGGATGTGATCGCCTATGTGAATCACGATGTGGACGATGCGCTCCGTGCCGGCGTGATCCTGCCGAAAGACATCCCGCCGCAACTTTTTGAAACTCTTGGAAAATACCACGCATCCCGGATCGACACCATGGTCGACGATGTCATAAAGGCAAGCTTGGCAGATGGGCTGGGTAGAATTGTTATGAGCCCCGAGATCATGGAGGCGGTTTCCGGTCTTCGCGGATTTTTGTATGAAAGGGTGTATTACAATCCCCATTCCCGCGGAGAACTGGAAAAAACGGAGAAGATTCTAACCGATCTCTACAATTATCTCAACGAAAATCCTGGGGATCACATCAAACCTTATCCGTCTGAGGATCCTCTGGAGAAACGGGTAGGGGATTGCATAGCCGGGATGACCGACCGTTATGCGCTGCGCCTGTACGAACGCTTCTTCATGCCTCTCTCCTGGACCATCCTCTAAGCTATTTTTTCTTGAGCAGGATTTCTTCGAAAAATTCCAGAGCCGCATCGTCGCTTTTTTGCCCGAGCCAGAATATGGCCTGCTTCTTGACCTTGGGATTTTTGTTCGTGCGGGCAATGTCGATCAACATGGGCACGGATTTATCCGAGGGAAGCTGGCTGATGGCGAAAACGGCCGATTCTTTGACTTTTGTGTCCTCATCGGAGTCGCTCACCATGTCTTTCAATGTTTTGACGCTTTCCTCCGATGCTTTTTGTCCCAGCCAGAAGATCGCATCTTTCCGAAGCTTCTGGTCTTGTTCTGTTTTCGCGATGCGGATCAGTTCTTTGACAGCATCTTTCCCCTCGCTCATCTGGTAGGCGAAGACGATCTGCTTTTTGAGCTTCGGTTCCTCCACTCTGTCGTATATTTCCTTGAGGTCTATCAAGCTTCGCTCATCCTTGTAGCTTCCCAACCAGAAGATGGCGTTCTCGCGCACTTTTGTCTCGTAGTTCCCGAGGGCCACGCCATGCAAAAAATCATAGACTTCGGGGTGAGCGTGGGAACTGATGATGAAAAGCAGGTCCCTGCGGAGTTTTTCTTCCCCCGTGGCGAACGCATCCGACAGGTACCGGAAGCTGTCGTCGTTTTCCGCCTGTCCCAGCCAGTAGACCGGCAGCTCTTCGAATTCGTAAGTGTTATCCAGATCGATCAGCTCCACATCTCCGATCTTTGTAGCTCTCCCTGTGATTTTGTGCAGTAAGACCAGGCCGATGATTTCGCTTCCTTCCTCTGTGGATGTGGTCTCCCCGCTCGTCATTTTGTAAGCTCTTCTGCGCTTGATCCTGCCTTCATCGACCGTGATGAGGTAAGGGCTCGAACCATCTGCCAGGTTTCCCTGGTGGAATTCGTGCCGGCTCAGGAAAGCGTATCCCGTGAAATAGGAATCGCCTTTTCCGGTCTTTTTGAATTCCTGGGCTGCACGGTCCATTTTTTTGGCAAGGCTTGCGTCTTCTTTGTCCAGATAATGGACCTTTCCTTTAAGGCCCACATCCGCACCCACCCCATTCCCGGCTGCCGACTCGGCCGCCCAGATCAGGATCAAAAGCGCCACACCTGTTCCGATCGCGAATTTTGTCCTCATCGTCGGTTCTCCTCGCTTCATTTCTCGATGATGTCTTTCAGGAATTTCATGGCTTCTTCGTCTTTGGTCTGTCCCAGCCAGTAGATGAGCTGTTTTTTCAGCCTGGGATCCGTTTCTTTCCTGGCGAGGTCGATCATGGCGCGGACCGCCTTTTTGCTTTTGTGCTGACCCATGGCATGCAAAATTTGATTTTTAACGGATTCTTCTTTTTCCCTTGGATACAGAGCGACCAGGGAATCCAGCATCGCCTCGTCTTTTTCTTGCCCCAGCCAGAAAATGGCTTGCGATCTGATTTTTGCGTTTTTTTCGTTTTTAGCGATATCCAAGATTTTATCCTTGGCTTTCTGGTTCTTGCTTTGAGCGAAGGCGTGGAGGAGCTGCTGCTTGATCTTATCCTCTTTTTCGGCATCGTACAGATCGATCAAGGCCTGAACACCGGTGTTGTCCTTCCGCATCTGCCCGATCCAGACGATCGCGTTATTCCGGGCGCCAAGTTCCAGGTCGTTTTTTGCGATATCCAGCAGTTTTCTGAAGGCTTTGTCATCTTCTTTATTCTGAGAGATCACGTAGATGAGCTGGTCTTTGAGCTTTCGGTCGGTCGTTTTGTCATATAGGGAAATCAAAAAGTCTGTCGTCGCTTTGTCCCTCCGCTGCCCGATCCAGAATATGGCCTGCTCGCTGGCATTGGGATCGGCGTCCTTCTGGGCGATGGCGATCATCTTGTCCAGCGCTTTCTTTTCTTCGTAACGGGATAACGCGTGGATCACGGCCTGTTTCGACTTCGTGTCTTTGACCGTGTCATAAATATCGATCAGGGCATCCAGGTTTTCAGGGCTTCTTTTCTGGCCCATTTGCATGATGGCCTGCTGCCTCACCTTTTCATCCGGGTCGTTTTTGGCCATTTCGACCAGAAGGGGGAAAACTTTCGGGTTTTTGGACCGGCTAAGGATAAACATCGCCCGTCTCCGGAGCTTGGGATTCTCGTTCTCCTTGACGATCTTTTCCAGGATCGGAAAGGCCTTTTCTTCTTCCATGTTCATCAGAGCGTCGAGTGCAACCAGTTTGAGTTCGAGATCAGGGTCCACTTCCTCGTCCCCGATATCCCCGAGAATCCCACCAATAATGCCCCCTTCGATGCCGCCCTCTAATCCGCCGAGAATGCCCATGACCGGAAGATCCTCGAGCCCTTCCAGGGCGACCAAGCCTCCCAATGCTTCCAGTTCTTCCAATCCGACAAGGGCCTCCTCCAATTTGAGCCTGTCCAGCTCACCCAGCCCTTCGATTTCCTCTACTTTCAAGGCTTTGAGTTCTCCCAGGTTTTTCAGCTGCTCCAGCCCTTTGATCGATTCCAGGGCTTTCAGGGATTCCAGCGCCTTCAGGCCTTCCAGGGATTTCAAGGTCCCGTTGATGTAGACGCGGAAGTCGGGGATCCCTTTTTTGATGAGTTCCTCGGCGATTTCGAGCCTGAGGACTTTGGCATCGTCGACCCAGGGGCTTTTCTTGTACTGGGTGATCAGCCGATTCAAGTAGTCGATGGACTGTTTTTTGGACTCGATCTGGTCTTCGAGGTTTTTCATCTGATTGCTCAGCATATTCATGCTGTAGCCCAGATAGTACAGGGACCCGTCCATGTAGGCGCTTTTATTGAATTGATTGATGGCCATTGCCTTCTGGAATGCTTCGACGGCTTCCTGCCAGTTTTTTTTGTTGACGTATTGTTTGGCCAGCTCGTAAGCCACCTTGGCTTGTTCGATGCTTTGTTTTTGTTTTTCTTCTTGTCCTTTGGTCTCCTCCTGGGCGATAGCCGTGCCGGCAGAGGCAAGGCACAGAACCAGCAGGATCGAAACGAATTTTGTGTATCTCATGGAATTCCTCCTTATATTGTTTTCGCAACTTCTATTTCATACAAAATGTCTCTTTCTTCGATCAGGTCCTTGATCATCGAAAGACTCAGAGCGTCGTCCCCCTCCATATTGGCGATTTCCCGGAGAACGAGATCGATGTCTTCCAGGATCTCTCTGGTCGAGGGATCTTCATCGGCGATCAATCTCTTGAGAAGAATGTTCTGGATGATCAGGTTGCGCACGATATTTTTATCGATCGTGATCGTCCCGTCTTCCGCCGCGGCTGTGTAGTTGGCGTATTCGAGCAAAACCGGCTTCAGGCTCTCGAAGTGTTCCTGTATGGAAGGATACATCGCGCTCTGGGTTCCTTTGGGGAGTCCGGGACCTTTTTTGGGGGATTGGAAAAATGCGAGCCTTCCGATAAAGAATCCGGCGACGAAGACGGCGATAAGGGCGGCAGAAGCATAAGCCCATCTCGGCTGGGACAGCCAAAAGCTTTTCTTCTTGCGCTCATTTCCTCGGATTCCGACATCGATCGTGTTCCAGCATTTTTCCCAGTCCGCTTCGGGGACAGTTGCGGTTTTCGTCTCATCCAGGACGTGAAAGACTTTTTCGGTGTATGCGTGTTCGGCGGCACAGTCTGCACATCGGGATAGGTGATCGACAAGCTTTTTCGCTTCCTCGTCATCCAGCTCGCCGTACAGGTGCAAAACGATTTTATCTTTATATTTTTTGCAGGCCATAGTCCTTCTCCCATAAATATTTTTTCAGGGGATTTTTAATCGCTGAGACTGCCCGGAAGAGCTGCTTTTTCACGCTTCCTTCCGAGCAGTCGAGATATTCGGCGATTTCCTTGATGCTGTACTGCTGGTAATGTTTGAGGATGAACACCATCCTCTGTCGCGGAGACAGGCCTTCCACAAGCTGGGATATTTTTTCGCGGAGCTGTTCCATTCCGATGGTGTCTTCCGGGTTGGAGCTGTCGCCCGGGATCGTTTTTTCCCATGTGTCCCAGTCCGAGAAGTCTTTTTTTTTGTTTTTCTTTCTACGCAAAAAATCGATACTGCAGTTGATGCCGATGCGGTAGATCCAGGATGAGAAGTTGGTATCGTTTTCGGCTTTGTATTTATGCAGGTAGTTATATGTCTTGATGAAGGTCTCCTGGAGGATGTCCTCGGCATCCTCTTTGTTTTTCGTGTACTGGTAAGCCAGCGAGAAGATTCGTTGCCGGTTCTGTTCAAAAAGCATCCGAAATGCCTCCGTGTCGCCCTGTTGGGCCGATTGCACAATATCTCTTTCCATCATTCCTTTTATTTCACCTATCAAAACGCAATTTTTTCCCTTTTCGTTGACATCTTTTTTGGGGACAGGATACCCTTTCACCCAATTTATTTCGTGACGGGATACATGATTCCATATTTCCCCCGCACCTTTTGGGGACCGCACGTTCGTTTTTGGGACAAGTACCGAATTATCCGATGTCCCAATTGTCTACTATTTCTATTCGGTACCTGTCCCCAATTTATTAATCGTCAATCCGTGACGGATTTCCAGACTCTGAGGAAGTTGCCGCCGAGGATTTTTGCGATATCCGCGTCCGAATAACCCCTTTTTTTCAATCCCCTCGTGATGTTCGGATAATCCTGGACCCCCCGGATTCCCACAGGCGAGGGCGTGCGCGGGTACATATCGGCCCCGAGCCCCACATGGTCCACACCGGCGATATTTACGGCGTGGTCGATGTGATCGAGCACATCGGCGATCGTCGGGAGATTTTCCATGGGCCAGTCCAACCCGGCCCTGAGATGTTCTATCGCTATCCGGGCATCGAGGTCTTCGATAGGCGGGGCCAGCTTGAACCAGGGCTGGCTTATGGCGGCAAGCTCCTCCATGGCAGCGTTGTATTCAGGAGTCAGGAAGGGGAGGACGAACACGATCCCGATCACCCCTCCGTTTTTGCCCAGTGCTTCGAGCATCTCGTCGCTCATGTTCCGGTGGTGGGGATTGAGTGCCCGGCAGCCGGAATGGGATGCAATAACAGGATCCGCTGTTGTCTCCATCACATCGAAAAAAGTCTTGTCCGAAACGTGGGAGATGTCGATAAGCATCCCGATCCTGTTCATTTCCTTGACTACCTGGTTCCCCAGATCGTTCAAACCGCCCCATTTTTCTTTATCCCCGCTCGAGTCCGCCCATCCGTGGCTTATGTTATGGGTTAGCGTCATCGAAGAAACGCCCAGGCTGTGGAATTTACGCAATAATTCCAGGTCATCCTCTATGGCGTGTCCCCCTTCGATCGAAAGCGGCATCGCGATTTTTCCGGCCTTCACGATGCGCTCCACATCCGCCCCGGTCCGGGCCAGTTCCACCGAGTCAGCATTTTTTTCGATGGCGGCCGTCATGGCCTCGATCAACTGGAAAGCCTGGCGCGCGCATTTATCCGGATACAAAAAATTCTGTATGAAAAGTGCGACCGTTTGCACATCGACATGCCCTTCTTTCAACCGGGGAATATCCACATGACCCGCAAGCAGTCGGTCCCCGATATCCAGTTTTTCATAAAAAACCCGATAGACCAGGTCGTTGTGGCAGTCCCAGACGAGGGAGCCTTTGTGAAGCGTATCCAATTCATCCCCGCAGATTGCAGGGCCGCCGGCAATACAGATAAAGAATAGCAACGCAAAAAATAAGCAC
>Ga0180438_10009809_pt1 | contig 11846 bp, 9 predicted proteins | sample SS_ome_12_FD_132455 | JGI IMG/M metagenome (GOLD analysis project Ga0180438, IMG submission 132455) | Hypersaline lake sediment archaeal communities from the Salton Sea, California, USA - SS_3_D_2 metaG | ecosystem: Environmental > Aquatic > Non-marine Saline and Alkaline > Hypersaline >...
CGGCCGTCAGCAACCCAAATCCCACGATGCCACTCTCCAAAGCGACCTGCAAGTAGCCGTTTTCGGCGTGGCCGTAGTAGCGGTCGTCCTCGGCCGACTCGAGGTACATCGGCGCCACTTCGCGGAAGCTCCCCACGCCGGAGCCGACCAGCGAGAAGTCTCGGGCGGCCGTGAAGGTCGCCTTCCAAACGGTTCGTCGCGACTTGGCGTCATCGACGGCGTCGATCGACATGCTGAGGAGCGATTCGAGGCGGCCGGATACACGATCGAGGCCGAAAATCGCCAACGACACCGCGATCAGCAGCGCCGCGGCCGCCAGGGCGACGGTGAAACGGAGCTTTCCCAGTCGGGCCCGATGGCAGACCACGACGGCGATCCCGGCCGCCGCGGAGGCCACAAGGATGCCGCCCCGCGAAAGGCTCAGAAGCACGGCGAAGACCACCGTCCCCAGGGCCAGCACGTGCAGCGTGGTTCCCAGAGACAGGCCCTGCTGCCGCGATCCTTCCAGCGCGAAGGGGTCGGCCTGCCGCTTCCAGCGCCGCCGCAGGCCGTCGTGCAGCCACCAGACGAGCGGGCCGACGCCCAGGGCCAGGAAGTGGGCAAAGTGATTGCGGTTGCCGAAGGCCGCCTTGGCCGCCTTCAGCGTGTGCGAAAACGGCGCCTGGTAGAACCAGAAGTATTTCCCATTGCTCGTGAACAACTGCACCAGTCCGAACGCCGCGGTCAGCGCCGCCGAGAGGGCAATCCACCGCAAGAGCCGCTCCACGTCCTCCGTCGCCCGGATCCGCTGGACCGCGACGACGAACAACAGGCTGTAGGCGAGAAACATGGCCAGCGCTGCCTGCGTCGCCGCCGGCGCAAGCGACACTGTTGACCACGCGCCGAGTTGAGCGAAGGAGGGCGCGTCCGAATTCCAGAGAGGGAGGATTTCCGTCGTGTGCGGCGAGAGCGCATGGAGCGACCGTGGAGAAAGCGGAGCGATTTGCAGGACAAGCAGCGCCGCGCCCGCCGTCAGCAGCAACTCGGCCCCCGACCATTGCCACGGGGCGGCGGGCTTGAGCATTTGGCGGACGGCCCACGCAAGCGCCGCGGCCACGGCCAGCGCGACCAGCACCAGTCGCCCCAGCGGATGCTGCCCGCCCAGCAAGAAAGGCACCACGAAGACGCAGCCGGCCAGGCACGCGTCCACTGCGCGCAAGAGCAGGGCGTCGAGCCGCCGCTCGCCGCGGCCGCCGCGTTTCGTCGCGCTTTGGTCGGCAACGAATTCGTGTTTCGAGCCGGCCATCGTCTGCAATCCTTTCCCCGCGGACAGCGGCCGCCGGCGCGGGAGCCTTAACCCACTCGCCGCGGCACGATTCCCTCGCAAGCCGCGGCCTCGTCGTCCCGGGATCGGACGGCCGCCGGCTGCAAATCCTCACAGCCCTCGCCCGACTCGGCGGCGCCGTCTTCTTCGTCAACGTAGCTGTAATGGTATCCGTAATAGCCGCCGTAGCCGTAGTAGCCGCCGGTCCGCTCGTTGACCACGCGATTGATCACCACTCCCAGGACGGGGACTTTCAACGTGAAGAAGCTCTCCACGGCCCGCAAAACCGACCGCCGCCGGTTCTTTTCCGGCTGCACGACCAGGATCACGCCGTCGACGAGTCGTCCGATCACCGCGGCGTCGCTGGTGGCCAGGGCGGGCGGGCTGTCGATCAGCACGTGGTCGTAGATCGATTCGGCCCACGCCAGCAACTCGGAGAACCGTGTGCTGGCCAGAAGCTCGGCGGGGTTGGTGGGCCGGGAGCCGGAAGGAAGCACGTCGAGCCCCTGGATCCCCGACGCCCTCACGTGCGCCGCCGCCATTGCGTCCACGGCTTCCTGCCCGCGAATCACGCTCGACACGCCGGCAATCCCGCGGAGCGCCAGCATCGTCGTCAAGCCCGGCCGCCGCAGGTCGGCGTCGATGATCAGCGTTCGTTTGCCCGACTGGGCATAGGCCACGGCGAGGTTGGCGAGGATCGTCGTCTTGCCGTCGCCCGGCTCCGCGCTGGAGATGACGAGTCGCGACGACTGCTCGCTGGCCAGGGAAAGGGCCGTTCGCAGCGTGCGAAACGCCTCGCTTTCGGCGGCGTCGGGGCGGGAGTAGAGCTGAAGCGTTTCCAGCCCCGCGCCGTTCTGCGAAGGCAGCCGCCGCACCAGCGACAGCACCGGCGCCCGCAACTGCCGCTGCATCTCTTCCAGCGAGCGGAAGCGGTCGTCGAGGATGTCGAGCATGTACACGCCCAACAATCCCGCGGCCAACCCCCCAAAAAGCACCAACAGCAGCACCTTCGAGGCGCTGGGCGCGACCGGCGCGCGGGCCTCCAACGGCTCGTTCAGCGGCGTCACCAGCACCTCGAAGCCTTCCTGTTGGAGCTCGAAGCCGGCGATGCGGTCAACCAGCACGTCGTGCAGACCGCGAAGCTGGGAGACTCTGCGGGCGAGGATGTCGATGCGGGCCAACTGGTCGCTCAGCCCCCGGGCATTGGCCTGGACGCGTTCAAACTCGGCCTTCAGCGAGAGCTCGTGCTGCCAGGTCTCGTTGAGCTTCTGGCGCATCATTTCGCGAAGCATCGGCCCCAGCCGGTTCTCCTGGATCTCGGCGAGTCGTTTTCGTACCCGCTCCGGATATTCCCAGAGGTACTGCTGCGTCTGGCGGATCTTTTCTTCGAGGGCGGCGACCTCGGGATGGCGAGGGCCGAAATGCTCCTGCATCGCCTGCAGCTTTGCCTGGTTGGCGAGCTGATCCCGCTCCAGCGCCGCCTGCGTGGCGGCGTTGTGGTCGTTGATCCCCAGGCTCTCCAGCAAGATCTGGCGCCCCACGATGTCGGCCACGCTCATGATGTGCTGCTGGAGCCCCTCGCCGTTGCGAAGCGCCGCCTCGATGGCGGCCAGCGTGGCCTCGATTGCCACGCGCTGCTTGCGGGTTTCGATGAGGGCGTCGTTGAAGGCGACCACCTGTTGCATCAGCGGGTGCAACAGCTTGTTGTCCTGGCTGGTGGAGATGTCCCCCGCCTCCTGGCGGGCCTGGAGCAGCTCGCTTTCCTGTATCAGCAACTCCTCGGCCAACTCGACCTTCTCCCGCGTCAGCACGTCGAGGATCTCCCTGGCCGTTCCCTTGTGGGTGCGGTCCATGAACGCCAGGTACGACTCGATCACCGCCCGGACCACGCTCACGGCCGCTCTCGGGTCTTTGGAGAGACACTCGATCTCAATGATGTTCGTGAAACGGACGTTCTCGGTCTTGATGTTCTTTCGCAGGGCCTCGGGCCATCGCTCGCGCGGCAAGTGGACCAGGTCGATGCAGTCCTCGGGCGGGATGTGGGCCAGCGCCTCCTGGAGCACCTTCTCGCTGGTGATCAGGTTCTGGTACGTCGGCATCAGCCCTTGCTTCGTGGCCGCCGAGGGAGTCGAGTCGTCCATCATGTCCCGGCCGGGCTGCATCACCAACAGCGACGCCCTGGCGGCGTAGTACCGCGTGGCGGTGGCATAGTAGAGCCCTCCCAAGAGCCCGCCGGCCAACAGCGCCGCGATCACAACGGCCTTCCGATAGCGGACGGCCAGCAGGAACTGCATCAGCGCGTGCACGACGTGCGCGCTCGACTGGCTTTCGGGCTCGGAATCGACAACGGTTGTTTCGTGCATCCTCGTCCCCAAAAGGGCCTTACATCAGAACAGCGGCAGCGAACTGCTCAGACCGACGCGGACGAAGCGGCTCAGCGTGTCGACGACGAAGGTCAGCGGCGTTTCCTCGACGCTCACGACGTCGCCCGCCGCCAGCCGCAGATTGGACTCGCCGGAAGTCTTCGCCTCGCGAACGCTGACCTTGATCCGCACCGGCTCGTTTTCCCCTGGCACCCTGCGGATCACCCACACCGAGTCGGCCACCTCCAGGGTCCTGCCGCCGGCCAGCGAGAGGGCTTCCAGCAAGTAAGAATCCTGGTTCAACGGCAGCTCGTACTGCCCCGGTTTTCTCACCAGCCCCATGACGTGGATCGTCTTCGGCTCGCGCTTGGTGACCATCACCACGTCGCCGTCTTCAAGGAAATAGCCGCCGCTGCCTTCCTTGGCGGCGGTGACCAGATTCACCCGCAACGTTCGAGGGGCCGCCTCCGAGGATTCGGCGTAGGAGGTCAGGCGGTTGGAGTCGGATGGTCCGTGCTGCGGCGGCACGGGTGGAAACGGCGCGCCGCCCCGCCGCACCGGCCTGCGGATCTCCACGTCCGGCCCGGCCTCTTCGGCCAGCCCGCCGGCGGCGACGATCGCGGCCAACAGCGAACTGTCGCCGCGGGGAAGCTCATAGACGCCCGGCTCGCTCACCGCCCCGATCACCGTCACGCGGCTGACGCGCTGGCGCTTCATGGTGACGGTGACGTGGGGGCTGCGGTAAACGCCGCTTTGAATGGCGGCCGTGGCGATCGCTTGTTCGGCGCTCTCCAATTCCAGGCCGGCCAGGCGGACCTTGCCCACCAGCGGCACCTCGCCCGTCCCGTCTTCTCCCACCCGAACCGGCGTCGTCGTCGAGGCCAGCGTGCCGAAATTGGTCACGATCGTCACGTCGAGCACGTCCCCCCGGTCGATCAGCTCGTTGCTCACGGCGTACGTCGCCAGGCGAGAGAGGTCGACCGTTTCGACGTTCTCAGTGGGCGCGGCGACCAGTTCCGGCGGCAGATCGCCGACCCGGTACAGGCGGTAGCGGCTGCATCCGCTTCCCAGGGCCACACAGGCGACGACGATGGCCGCTTGCAGAACCGCTTGCCGAGCCGAGGATCTCTCCGCTGGTATCGCCATGTAACGACCCGTCTCGTCAGTGAAGCCGTGTTGTGCGCGCGAGCAAGCGGGTAGACCGGCTTGTCCGACCCGGAGCCGTGCCCCGGGCGGTGCGAGCCGCTTGTCGAGGGAGGTGATAAGTCTTTCCCGCAGAAATGAGGGGCAGTTCTTATCAATTAACCCCGGTCGGGGTCAACCTCAGTTTCGGTGCGAGAGGTTAGGGACTAGGGGCTAGGGGTTGGGCACAGCGGGGAAAGGTTTCCGGAAGGGGGGGATCGGTCCGCGGCCACAACTTGGAAAGCCCCTTCTTTGCTCCCCAGCCCCGAGCCCCTAGCCCCCAGCCCCACCCCTCATCACGGGCTGGCGGGAATTCGGGGCTCGACCTTGCCGCTCTTGTAGATGGCCGGCGCGGCGATCGCGCCCACGGCAATGGCCGTCAACACGGCCGCCTGCGAAATGCTGGTCGGGGGAATCGGGGACTGCCCTCGGGTGAGCTCTCCACCCAACCCGAGTGCGACTCCTTCAAGCGCCCCCGGCGGCGCCGCCGACGCCGTCCATACCCGATACGCTTGCCGAGTTGGCCCCTCGGGCGCGTCGACGACAATCTCGTAGAGACCTGCGGTGACGTTCCGCAGGACGAACGCACCGTGGCGGTCGGTCGTCGTTTCGGCGAGGATGCAGCCGCCGCGGACGAGCCGCACCGGCAAGCCCGTAAATCGTCGTGGACCAAACGGCCTCGCCGGCCAGACCGCCCGCCCGCGCAGGCTGCCGTCGGCCGTGAGAGCGACGTCTCGGGCCGTGTAGACGGCGGGGTCCGCCCGTGCGGCCGACGCCAGCAACACCGCTGCGCAACAAGCTGCCACCGACAGCCGCCGCCCCGGCCAGCCGCGCCGCTCGGCAATTCGCCCACCGCAGGTCACGCGAAAAGTCCCTCCGGTTGGGTTCTACGGCGGAGAGGCCGGTCTGCCCGATTTGTGTACGGCAATTGGAATGGTGATCATCGCCGCGACTAGGCAGACGACAACGAACGTGTCTGATTCGAAGAAGTCCTCCAGCGGCATTTGCCCCCGGACCAGGTTGCCGCCAAGCACGACGAGGACCATGTTCTTGGCGGCGGGCGGGGCAGTGTTGGCGGCCCAGAGCCGCACCAGCCTTCCCTGCCCGCCGACCTTCAACTGGTACGTGCCGCCGTGGAGCGGCCCGACCGCAAACCGGCCCAGCCCGTCCGTCTCCGCCCGCCCCACCTCGCGGTCGCCCGACTGCACGACGACGACGGCATGGGCGATGGGCGTGCCGCTCGGGTTCACGACCATTCCCCGCAATTGCCCGCTGCCGTCAAGTCCGACGTCTTGGACAACCGTCGCCTGCGGTGGCCCCTTCGACTGGCCTGGGGCAGTGGGAGGGGCAGCCTCGATCACCCCGGCAGGCCAGATCATCCCGGCACACGCCAAGCCGATGGCGAAGCTTCTCATTCCCTGCAGAACGGTCATCGACACGATTTCCCCGCGCTTGCAGCCCTTTCAAGTTTGCCAGGGGCATACACGATTCCGGCGGCAGGCTTACGGAGGCGACTTCGGCCCGCACTTGCCCGCCTTGTGAAGCGCCACGGGAATGGCAACCGCAGCGGTGACAAGCCCGATCAGAACCAAAGGCCGCCATGCGAGCCATCGAAGCAGTCGGCCTTGCTGCCGCACCAACTGCCCCTGGCCGGCCACCAGCAGCGCCGCCGGCTGGTCCGATGGGGGAGCCGTACCGGCGGCCCAAAGCCGCACGACGCCCTCGGCATCGGCCGCGCGGAGTTGATACGTGCCGCCGCGGAGCCCCGCCACCGAGAAGCAGCCCAGCCGATCGGTCACGGTGTCCGCGACCGGACGGTCCAGTTGCCGGAGAGTCACCGGAATGCCGGCCATCGGGTTGCCGCTATCGGCCAGCACCTGACCTTGTAGGATGCCCCCTTCGGCCAGTGCCACGTCGATCGCGACGGCCGCGCCGGCCGGGGCCGTTTGCCGCTCGGCCCCAACGGCCGCCCGCAGGCAAGGCGCCGGTATGAGCATCCCCAGGCAAGCCATGACGAGCATGCCCGCTTTCACGCGTCCCATTTGTTTCATCCTCGAGGTCCTTTCCCAGGAAAAAGGCCGGGGACCCTGAAACCTTTCGCCCGCCAGCTAGGGGCTACGACTCACATTTGGCCCTCGCCCCGGGCGGACGTCGACCCATCGGCAGCTCCCGTCGGCAAGACCGCCAAAAGATCGCGAAATGCGACCGGGGGAACTGCTCGGTGCCGCGGAGGGAGGCGGGATGCTACACAAAACCCCGGAGCAGGGAAAGAGCAACTGGCCCGACTTTCCATCCTGCCGACCCCGCTGCAGGCGGCCTCCGCCATCCGCTTTACAACGCCCCTGAAATCCTCCATACTACCCACCTGGGACCCCCGAGAGACGGACCGATCGGTGCAGGCTCGGGGTGGCCCTCCAACCGCAAGAGGAGCAGCACGGATGGCCCAGCTATCGGTCAACGAAACGACCACGTTCCGCTGGTCGTTTGAAGAGGACGTGGCCAACTTCGCCGCCGCCGGCATCCCTGCCCTCGGGGCCTGGCGGCAAAAGCTTTCCGATTACGGCGAAGACAAGGCCGCCGAACTGGTCAGCGAAACCGGCCTCAAGGTCTCCCACCTGTTCTGGGCCGGAGGATTCACCGGCAGCGACGGCCGCTCCTATCGCGCCAGCCTGGAAGACGCCGTCGACGCGCTCCACACCGCCACTGCCCTGAAAACCGCGATCCTGGTGGTCTACAGCGGCGCCCGGGCCGGCCATACGCACAACCACGCCCGCCGCCTGTTCAAAGAGGCCCTCCTCGAGCTGGCCCCCATGGCCGCCGAGTTGAACGTCGCCCTGGCGATCGAGCCGGTGCACGCCGCCTGCGCCGCGGAGTTCACCTTCCTGCACACGCTTGACGACGTCATGGAGCTGATCGAGGCGGTGGGCTCGCCGGCGGTCAAAATGGTCTTCGACACCTACCATCTCGGCCAGGATCCGGACGTGGTGGGACGCATCGCGGCGGTGGCCAGGCACGTCGCGATCGTCCAACTGGGCGACGCCCGAAAACCACCAAGCGAAGAGCAGGACCGCTGCCTCCTCGGTGAAGGCACCATCCCCCTGCGGGAGATCGTCCAAGCCTTCCGCGCGGCCGGATACGACGGCTTCTACGACGTCGAGCTCCTCGGCGAAGAGATCGAGGCGATCGACTACCACGAGCTGCTTGAGCATGCCAAGAGAGCGTTTGGGCAGTTGGTGGAGAGTGAATAGTGGATGGTGGTTAGTGGATAGTGGCTAGTGGTTAGCGAAGGTTGAGTCGCGAGGGACAGTAGGTCGGCGGACGCAAACGAGGCTTGCTTTTCAGCTCTCAACCCCAAACCCTCGACTCTCAACTCTCAACCCTCCCATGCTCGTCATCAGCTCTCGCGTGAAAATCCCGTTGCGAGAGTTCGAGATCACGTTCGCGCGGAGCGCGGGCCCGGGCGGGCAGAACGTCAACAAGCTCAACACCAAGGCCACCTTGCGCTGGCCCGTCGCCTCCAGCCCCAGCCTCCCCGATGACGTCCGCCGGCGCTTGATGGCCACGTATCCCCGCCGGATCACCTCGGCCGGCGACCTCTTGATCAGCAGCCAACGGTTTCGCGACGCCGGCCGGAACGTGGCCGATTGTTACGAGAAGTTGCGGGCGATGCTCGCCGCGGTCGCCGAGCCGCCGAAGCGCCGCAAGCCGACCAGACCCACCCGCGCCTCGGTGCGTCGCCGCCGCGAACAGAAGCAGATGCAGTCCCGCAAAAAGCGCCTCCGCCGCGGCCCCGGCGATGAATCACGCTGAAATCTCACTTGCGGAACTTCATCTGCCAATCGCGGGACTTCTTCGGTTAAGGTGACATAGTCGATCCGGATAGACCTGAGAAATCGGTAGCTGGCATAGCGTGCATTTGTCATAAGTCTCTGCCTGGCCGAGACTTCGCACAAGCGCGCAACAGAGCCCCGTTTTCGCCAAAAGCGCCGCAGAACTTTACCATCATCGTGAGGCACTACCGAGCTCTGGCTGGCGGCAGCTTGCAGTGACGGCACCGTACGACTGGGGTGTCCTGGATCAGCAAGTGCTGTTACACTTCGCCCCTCTCTCATCTGGATCTCTCTCGTCGAGCGATGAAAGTGCGGTCACATCCGGCACTGTCAGCGGTCTTCGCCCTCGTACTGGTCGCCAATTGGGGGGAGGCGCAGGACAGCTTGTTTCCTGCTGCCCCGCTTCCCCGTGCGCAGAATGCTCTTCCTGCGTGGGAGGAACCGGTTGTTGCGCCCGAAACGCGGCCGCAGCGATTGGAGTCACGCCCGAGTTGGACTTCAGGCGACGGACTTCATGATTTGCCTGAGGCTCCCCCGGCGGTAACCGACTTTGGCCCGGTCATACCGCCTGTCCGAGAATCGGCCGATCTTTACGCGGGCGTTGCGGCGATCGCTGCTCCACAAAGATACTCCGGCCGCTTCTTAGCCGACTCGCGTGCCTTCAGCGTCGGCACGGACTTCTACTCTCCCCCGGAGTTTGAAGGCGGACTCATTGTCTTCGGCCGCAATGTTGCGCTGAAGATCGGCGGTTACGTCAAGGCGGATTTCATCTATGACTTTGATCCCATCGATTCGACGGACTCCTTCGTCACGACAGACATCCCGGTCGGCGCCCCGCCGCGGACCAATGCGCGCTTCCATGCCAGGCAGACGCGACTGAGTTTTGACACGCGCTGGACGTCGGAGCAGCGCACCGTTCGGATTTTCGTAGAAGGTGACTTCTTCAGCGACGGTGATCGCTATCGTTTACGGCATGCATACGGCGAAGTCGGGTCGCTGTTGGTCGGAAAGACGTGGACCACGTTTACCGATGTCGCGGCCGCTCCGGCGACGCTCGATTTTGAGGGTTCCGTGTCGAGCGTGAACAGGCGACAGGCGCAGGCTCGTTGGACCCACCCGATCCTCGACGACGACCTGACGCTGTCCCTGGCCGTGGAAGATACACAGTTTATCATCGAAGCGCCGGTTGGAGTCGTCGGCGATCCACGCTCCCCTTCACCGGACTTCGTGGTTCGCATACGGCTCAGCAAGGAGTGGGGTCAGTTCCAGATTGCGAACCTGCATCGGATCGGGGGATTTCAACCGACCGGCGGCGATGTTATTACGGGCCACGCCTGGGGTTTCAACTTCACCGGTGCCGTACTCGTGACGCCATGCACGAAGGCCTATTATCAGATCGTCTTCGGCGAAGGCATCGGCAGCTACCGCGGTCTACCGGATTCCGCGCCGACTTCGGCGACGGCAGGCGAGGTTCTGGGGCTGTTTGGCTGGATGGTCGGAATCACCCATAACTGGAGCGACGGTCTAAGCTCCAACTTCACATACGCCGAAAACAGCCTCGACAACACGGCATTCCAGGATCCCGACGACGTGCACCGAACAACTTACCTGGCCGCCAATCTAATCTGGAGGCCGCTGGAACGCGTGAAGCTGGGCATCGAGTATCTCTATGGTCTACGGGAAAACATCGACCGTGAGGTCGGATCGGCGAATCGGCTCCAGGTCGCGTTCATTTTCGACTTGCCGTGACGCAAGGTTCGCCTGTCCGCGAGCGAGCTGACACGGCCTACCTTGTTCGCCAGACGCTGGTGCGGCAACGTCTCCAGCACCTCCAGCTCGCTGAGCAGCCTCGACTCTCCAGCCCGCAATTGAAGGGGAAGAAGTGCGGGTTCTTGCCGTTGAAACCTATTAGCCCCTCTCGGCTCTTGGAACGCCGGAATCTCCGTTTGTAATCCGGCTTGTAAATCCGCACACTGGTCGACCGTCCGCCCGGCGACGGTCCGGACAGCGCAAGTGTCTTCTCTGCAAACAGTTGGGCGTTTTGCCGCAGATTCTTCGGCTTTCGGCACGCGGGGTGCTCAAGGGTTCTCTCGGTCGGGCCAGTCCCGCCAAAGGCAGAAAGGAGAATGCCATGTTGGTGCTGTCCAGGAAACAGCAGGAAGCGATCTGCATCGGGCCGAACATCAGGGTCACGGTACTCAAAGTGAAGGGGCACTCGGTGAAGATCGGCATCGAAGCCCCACCCGGCATGCACATCCTTCGTCAGGAATTGACCGTCTCGGGCGACAATCGCGCCACAGGCGACGGCGTCGAAGAAGCCCCGGGGAATCTACCCGGGGATCTCCCGGCCGGCGAGGGCGTTGTGCCGAAGGCCGACGGCAGGCGGCCCAGTTCGGATCGCCTTCCGGAGAATCGCCCCGACTCGATTCTTGAAGGGCGTGTTGCCGTCAACGAAGCGGAGCATGATCTGGTCGCATGCGGGTAGTGCCCCAAAGCGTTTCGCGACGGCTTGCAGATGGTTGAGCCCGCAACGACCCTGCAACGCTACGGAGCCATAGTGGTCGTCGTCGAAGGATACGGCGGGCGAGGGACCGCCAGCCAGGTTGGCCGTCCGGCGGGTCGAACGGCGGCGGCCGTTCGCACGTGGGAGGGCGGACTCGGCGGCCAGTACCGGAGTTCGGCCAGGTGTTCCAGCAGGATCCGCCGCACCTCCAGCACCGCCAGCGGATGGCCGTGCACGGCCGTGTGGTCGGCGGCGACCGTGACCTCGCTTTCGACGTCGTCCATGCGGGCGCTTTCGTAGGAAACGACGCCGTCGCTGCCGGCCATCAGCGAGCCCAACAGGCCCTGCTTCGGCACCAGTCCGATGATGTTGTGATACTTCACCCAGGGCGCGCGTCGGGCCGAGAGCATCACGGGGAAGAACGGCGAACTGGGGGCCAAGGAGTCGATGCTGGTCTCGATCTTCAACAGCGAGTCGTCGCGGATCAGATTGCGGTTGTCGCGAAACAAGGCTTCCTGGCTGCGAATGAGCATGCCGGGCAGCCGCACCAGCTTGCTCATCAACCACTGCGTGGTGAGGTTGGAGTACTTGCTGCCCCGGTGCGGCGTGCCGATGGTGATCACGCGGCGGATGGAGGGATTGGGACGGAAAAAGAGCGTGCCGGA
>Ga0180438_10009811_pt1 | contig 11844 bp, 8 predicted proteins | sample SS_ome_12_FD_132455 | JGI IMG/M metagenome (GOLD analysis project Ga0180438, IMG submission 132455) | Hypersaline lake sediment archaeal communities from the Salton Sea, California, USA - SS_3_D_2 metaG | ecosystem: Environmental > Aquatic > Non-marine Saline and Alkaline > Hypersaline >...
CACTATGCCAAGGGCAATGACTACAGGATTCATAGCAACATTCCTCCTCTCCGCCGATGGCCTTTCGCTAACTCTTTTCTCTCGCTCTAACGCCTATGGCTGCAAATGGGACAGACGATCAATAGAATCGCTCCCCGACACCGAATGTACTGGGCGGCAGATGGATGTTAGATGCCTCGATTCGCTCGATGAATTTGGGCCTGATACCAGTGGGGCGAAGTCGTCCAATGACTTTGCCAGCCTCGATACCCGTCTGCTCAAAGACAAAGATGTCAGACATGACAATGACATCTCCCTCCATACCCTGCACTTCGGTGATATTGACCACTTTCCTCGATCCGTCTCTCATGCGCTCCTGATGGACGATCAGGTCAACGGCCGAGGCGATTTGCTCACGGATGGCTCTCAAAGGCAGATCCATGCCGGCCATCAAGCACATGGTTTCCAGGCGGGCCAGGGTATCACGCGGGCTGTTGGAGTGGGCCGTGGTCAAAGAGCCATCGTGACCAGTGTTCATGGCCTGGAGCATGTCCAAAGCCTCCCCACCACGGCACTCGCCGACGACGATGCGGTCGGGGCGCATACGCAGGCAGTTGATGACCAGGTCCCGGATAGTGACCTCACCCTTGCCTTCAATGTTGGGCGGGCGCGATTCCAAAGTGACCACATGTTCCTGACGGAGCTGAAGTTCAGCCGCGTTCTCGACCGTGATGATGCGCTCATCGTCAGGAATAAACCCGGACAGGATGTTCAAAAAAGTCGTTTTGCCCGAACCGGTGCCTCCAGAAACGATAATGTTGAGCCGACTGATAACGCAAGCCTTGAGGAACTCGATGGCTTCTGGAGTGATGGTCCCAAAGTCAATCAGGTTCTCGATCGTGAGGGGTATCTTGGAGAACTTGCGGATGGTCAGCACCGGGCCGATCAGAGAAAGGGGTGGGATGATGGCATTGACGCGAGAGCCATCGGGCAACCTGGCGTCAACATAAGGCGAGCTCTCATCAATGCGCCGGCCCAGGGGGGCAACGATGCGGTCAATGATGCGCAAGAGGTGCTCGTCGCTCTCAAAAGACGCGTTGACACCCTCTATCTTGCCCTTGCGCTCAATGTAGATGCTGTTGGCCCCATTGACCATGACTTCGGTGATGGTTTCATCGGCCAGCAAGGGCTCAATGGGACCATACCCCAGAATCTCGGCCACGATTTGCTCAAAGAGTCGCTGACGCTCAGAGCGGCTGAGGACAATGCTCTCCTGAGCCAGGATGGTGTCATACATCTCCTCGATGGTGCGCCGTACTTCATCGGTGTGGCTGATGTCCATCGTGGGATCGAGCTCGGCGATGAGCCTGTCCTGAATGCGGTTTTTGAGATCCATATAGGCATCACGAGGCGGGGCGATCACGGGCCTCCTGACACGCAATTCCTTAAGCCTGGAAGGCGCTTCGACGGGCTGTTGACTTTTTTCGATCCGTTTCAGTAGAGACATAGCTTATCTCACCTCTTGATTAAGGGATCAGACTATCTGGAGAAGCGAAAGCGAGGAGCGGGTTTCTCCTCGGCTGGTGCCGTGGCTGTTTCGGCTACTTTTTCTACCAAAATGTCTAGCAATTGGTGAGCCAGATTGATCAAGCTTTGCGCGATAGGGCTGTTGGCAGCGTTAATGACAAAAGGGGCACCCTGATTGGCGGCAAGCGTTGTCACCCGCTCATCCAGGGCCAGAATGGCAGCGACCGGATGCTTGATGCCGGCCTCGATATCTTCCGCTCGAATGCTACTCCGGCGGTCCACTTTGTTGATGGTTAAAAGTACCTTATCTGGCGCATATCCCAGAGCTTCCATCACTTCAAAAAAGAGTTTGGTGTTTTTAATGGCCGGAATCTCAGGTGTCATAACCAGGACGATGCGGTCTGAGACATCCATTATGGTCAGCACCAGGTCATGAAGGGAAGTCCAGGTGTCCACAATAACGAAATCAAAAGTCTTGGCCAACTCTTCCAGGATTCTCTTCATGTGATCTGGAACGATCAAATCGGCCATCTCTGGGCGGGGTGGGGCCAGCAAGGTTTTGATGCCCGAAGAGTGGGGAATGATAACACTATTGATCAGTTCCCCATCGAGCTCATTCATGTGCGGCACCAAGTCAACGATGGTTCGGACAGGCTTTAGATTCAGCAAGACAGCCACATCGCCAAATTGAAGGCTGCCGTCTACGAGAATGACCTTGGCCCCTGTTTCCATCTGCAGGGCGATAGCCAGATTGGTGGCGACGGTGCTGCATCCCGTCCCGCCCTTGGGGCTGAACACCGCGATGACCTTTCCCATCTCTTCTGGGGTAAGGAGCTGCCTTTGCGCCGCCGTAGCGAACGGCGGCGCAGGGGCCTGATAGCGGGCACGGTGGGCAGCGCCCAGTTCGTAGACCCGGCGGATACTTGTGACCAGTTCGTCGCTGGAGAAAGGCTTGATCAGGAACTCTCTGGCCCCGGCCAACATGGAACGCCGCAAGTAATCGGCCTCACCCTGCACCGACATCATGATGACCTGAGCGGTGGGCACCTCCTGGGAAATGGCCTCACTGGCCGTGATGCCGTCCACGCCCGGCATGTTGATGTCCATCAGGACGATGTGGGGCTGAAGCTCCTTGGCCATCTGGATGCCCTCTTCGCCGCTGATGGCCGCCCCGACGACCTCGATGTCGTTTTCGAAGTAAAGCAGCTTGCGCAGATTTTCTCTCGTCTCCGGGATGTCATCCACAATCAAGACCCGGATTTTCTCTTCAGCACTTTCAACCATCTACTCTGGTTTCCTTAACTATCTAAACGTGCGGTTTGCCCCAATACGGTTCAGAGTTCCAGGATTTAAATTATCCCAACTGCTCCCGCCGGATTGCCAAATCCGGCGGGTATGGCCTGGATTGCCAAATCCAGGCCGAGCGAAACGGGACAACTATTTTTCTGGAAATCCCTTAGATATGGGGAAGAATTCCCTTTAAGGAGCGGCCTCTTCTGGACTGACAAACTCCAAAGGAGTGGTCTTGATGCTCGTCTCCTCCGGAAACTCGGGCTTTTCGGGTACGAATTCCTCTACTGGCGGGACCGTATCGAGATAGTATTGAAGTTGCGGTGGGAAACTGATCGCAAAGCGTCGGATCATGTATTCCAGGGTGACAGCCTCTGTGGTAATGGGAGCCTCATCTCCAGCAGCCCGCAGTGCCAGGTCGAGGATAAAGTTGTTTTCACGGGCGTATTTCAGCACCAGGGCATCCTGCTGATTGATCACCAGGATAATCATATCGGGCGGTGGAGGCGGTGGCGGAGGGGGAGCCTCCTCTCCTTCTGCTACTTCCACCGGAGGCGGAGTTGGGGTTGCCCAGGCCCCTACCCTCAAGACCCCTGCGTTCTGTACAATCAACTGGGTGACGGGACGGGCCTTGGCCTCGAAGACGGGAAGATCAAAGGAGGCGCTTTCCACATTGGCGGCGGTCAGCCTCTCCATGACCTCTATCCGGAAATCAATGCTGTCTCTGGCGGATTGCTTTTCCTCTTCCCGATCAATGAAGCGAGCCGAAAGCAAGACGTCCACGTGGTCCCCGGCCTGAATGCCATAGCCCACACTGGAAAAGCGGGTGATGGGAAAGGCCACCGCTACTTTGCCTTCGGGAATCGCAAAGGCTGCTTCCGAGCCTACTACGAGTTCGGTCAGCATAGAGCGCACAATGGGCGCACCCTGAAAGATATCGGTTTTGGCTAACTTGCCGATCAGTTCCGCTTCGTCGGCGATGGCATCAGGAGGTTCGCTGCCGACAGCCCAGTCCCGCCGGGCCACGAGATCTGGTGTAATTTCGGAACCTCTGGGGATGTTCTGCGCCGCCACGATGATCTGGGTGGTCGGAATCGCCTCTGGAGGCGGAGCTGTCGGGGGGGGTTGTGCGCCTTGCATCATGACGTACAGGACCCCTCCGGCAGCCACAAGGCCGAGGATCACCCCTAGCACGATGAGCAGTCTGCCGCGTCCTCTCATTGCTTTCCTCCTGGTTCATTTGCTGGTGATGCTAATATAATAATACCATTTTATGGAAAAATGTCAAGGCGGCGTGTCCCAATTCAGGACTCAGCAGAACGCCGTCAGGCTCAGGAGGTCTGACGGCGTTCAACGCCTGCTCGCGGTTCCACCGGTCAGGCCAGGGGCCTGTTTCGTGGAAACCGGGGGGAACCCTATTCTACCAACCAGGGGGTGGCATCGGTGGTCATGGCCCAACCAAAGGTGTCGTGGGCACCAGCGTTATAGACAGCCTGGAGGAACCCACCGTAAAAGGTGTAACTGGGCTCTGAGGGAACGGTGAACACGTTATGATACCAGACGTTGTTCCCGGAAAGCTGGCCGTTATGATGCCAGTCGGCATAGGGCATCGTGTCGAAGAGGAAAGTGACCGCTTGAGCACCGGCGTCGTTATCGAAAGCGCTCACATACATCGTTCGCCCCGCCCACTCCGGGGGGACATAGGCCAGGGTGAGGGTCACCACTTCTGAGTAGTTAGAGTTCATGGGCAGGTGGCCGATGCCAAAGATGGTCGCCCCGGCCGAGGAGTGATAGTCGCCCGCGTGCATGATAATGTCCACATTGCGGGCGTTGACCTCGCTGGGCACCGTCTGGTAGCGTGGGCCGACCCACAGGTCAAAGCCGTTTTCGCTGGCTCCCTCGACTCCGCGGATATCCAGGAAAAGATTGCGCCTGCCGTCAGCGGGGTTGACGTAAATGTCGGGGACATCGGTGTCCAGATCTATTTCAAAGTTGCCGTTGCCTGTATCCCAGGCGAAACCGTAGGAGGAGCCAACCCAGCCATCGGGCACCGCTGGCGCATCGCTGGACAGGCTGCCGCCGGGGCTGACCCAGCGCATGTCGGTATCGCTGTCGCTCTCGGCCCCGCCTTTGGTATAGCGGGCCAGGTCGCGCCTATCCACGCTGCCGTCCCCCCGTCTGCGGTAGTAGTAGAGAGTGTATTCTGTGACGGTGTTGTAACCGGCAGTGTAGGAACTGGGCTCTGCACACTGCCCGTCTCCCGGTGGGCCTCCGTGCCCGCGGTTCTCATCAATGCGCACGAACCCGAAGGGGTTTTGAGGGTCCGTATTCGGGGAGGGCAGGTTCTTCAACACGGGGATACAGGGGTTTTTCCGGTTGGTGGTGCAGGAGGCCGTTATGGGAGAGCCGGTGACGGTATTGGTGATGGTGAGGCTGTTGTTCGGACTGTTGTAGCAATCAGGGTCCCAGATCTCAACGCGCACGATGTCGTTGGTGTCCGTTCCGCTGTTGTACCTCAGGGTGAGGTCAGTGGCCCTGTCCTCGTAGCCAGCGGGTATATCAATCTGAAAGTGATAGACACCGTTAAGTTCGTCGTACCATGGAGAGTTATAAGGGGTATAAGCATCGCCGTAAGAGGTACACATGCGAGGGCCAAAGATAGCCAGGTTGGCCGTCTGCTCCAGGCCATAGTTGCCCGTCTGGCTGGTGTACATGCTGACCAGAGCGTTGTACTCGGCCACGGCCGAATCCAGCAGGCGGACGTGGGTGAAATTGACCAGGGGCAAAAAGTACAGGTCCACCTGGTGGGTGGCCGTGACCAGATAGCGAACGGTCCCAAAGGCACCACTCTGCCGTGAACTCTGGAAAAAGGTGGTGCCGGTGATTTCCGCGGTGGGCCATATCTCGTTGGCCGCCAGGAACTGCCGGGCGCGCTCGTCGGCCCTGGTGGTGCTGGTTATGCTGCTCTCGTAGGGCAACTCCACCACGCCGGCCAGAGCCGCCGCGTCCACCCCCCGCGCCAGCCGCACGCTGCCGGCGTAGATGACCCCGGCGTCCACGGCCAGCCCGGCAAAGGCCAGCAGACCGACCATAGCTATGGCCAGGATGACAATGCTCTGTCCCTCTTCTCTCCCTATTCTACTCTTATGTATTTTCATTTCTTGGCCTCCAAACATAGATAATTACATTAGAATGACATCGCTTCAGGGTGGGCTCATCGCTGGCCGCAGCTCTCGTCCGTGTGGGAGAACTGCACACTGAGGCTGGTGAGATCGCCCGAGAAATCCACAGGGTTCACGATGGCGAACCCTGTTACCTTGTAGCGGCCGCCCTCGTAGCCGTCCCAGACGACCACCCGCAGGTAGACACCCCTGTCTCTATAGTCCGCTAGAATGTCGGTGACCAGGTGTTCGCTGCCAACCGGATCGTTGCTGTCCCAGACGCCATCGCCGACGTGCACCCCCTGCCCCCCATTGTATCCTTTGTGGGGGTCCTGGCTGTTGCCCGGCCAGGCCAGGGCTGCGGCCAGAATGGCGGTGTTGATGGGCTGGTGCTCCTGCCAGCGGAGCCAGCCGAACTGGTCCTCGCCAGTGCCGTTCTCGAAAGGCCCCAGGATATCCTCCCGGTCGGCGCTCTCTACGGCGCTGGCCGGAAGGGCGATGGGAAAGACGTGGCACCCTTTGGTAGGGGTGATGGCCACCCTCGGCGCACCGCCCGCCCGCATGACCGAGTGGGCACGAAGGGAGATCCTTTCGCTGAAAGCGGACAGAACAGGCAGGCCCAGAAGGGATTGGAGATCATAGTCGAAAACGGTGATGAGCAACTCTACACTGGTTGCCCCCCCTCCGGTCCCCAGCCACTCTTTGACGCTCTCGGCGGTGAAACCGCTGGCCTCGGGGCCATGGCCATAAGGGTGGGTTTCCTTCCACTTCTCTAATTGGCCAGCCGCGTTCAACCGGGCGCGGATAACATAGACGTTGGCCCTTTCGGGTGCCAGGTCCAACCTGGTCGAGGTCAGGATGACGGTGGCGATGTCCTGGTCCTTTCCCCCCGCTGCGCCAAAGCGCGCTCCCTCCCGGGCGGCGTTGGCGATCACCAGGTAGGTGGTCAGGGCATGGCTTACTTCAACGATGCCAGCCAGGATGATGAGCACGACCGGCAAAAAGATGGCCACTTCGACCAGGCTCTGCCCCCGCTCTCCCCTCTCTGCCTTTGTTGCCATTGTGTCCTGTAACCTACTCCTACTGACGCTCCAACAGGAGGTCAACCTCAACCGTGCTGCTCGGGGCCGTCACCGTCACATTTTCCTGGTCTCTGTAGACTGTTCCCGCTATCGTGACTGTTCCAACCAACCTGTAGCTCCCGGCGGCGACGTTGTAGAAGCGATAGTTGCCCTGGTCGTCGGAGTACGTGGAATCAACGACCTGGCCGTCGCTTACCCTGATAAGCCGGACGTACACTCCCTCCCAACGCTGAGTCCAGCAGATCCCAAAGCACCGCAGAATCCGCGTAGCGCCCCAGATGGTCGGAGTCCCCGGCGCTGGGGTGTATGTTGCCGTCGGCCCCGACGGGGTATTGGTGGCCGTACTGGTGGGCACACGCGTGCTCGTAGACGTAGACGGCGGTGTGCCCGTAGTCGTGGCCGTACCGGTCGCGGTGGGGGTGGGGGTAGTCGTGGTCGTGGGCGTATTCGTGGTCGTCGGCGTATAGGTCGGCGTCCCGGTCGGTGTGTTGGTCGGCGTGTTGGTGACCGTCGGCGTGTTGGTCGGCGTGTTGGTCGGCGTGTTGGTCGGCGTGTTGGTCGGCGTGCTGGTCGGCGTGTCCGTCGGCGTGCCGGTCGGGGTGGGTGTGCCCGTCTCTGTCGGCGTGGGCGTGGGCCCGCTCAGTTTCCCACAAGTGGTGTCCCACCTCAGAAATTGGGCACCGCGCATTTTCTTGTCCAAATTGGTCCAGATGAGCTTGACGATGGCAAAGGCTTTCACCCTGTAGGTGACGTTGGCCCCCCCGCCTGGGGCATCGCCTTCGCACTCTGTTCCGCTACCGTCACAGTGGGAAAGATCCCAAACCGGGAGGCGCAGGTAACGGCCTGTGTCCACATGGTCTTTCAACGCCTGCTTGACCCCATTAGAGTTGACGGCACCCGTGTGACCCCAGATCTCATCGCCGACGTTAACCTCGTGGTCGGTGGGGTCGGCGGGATTCGTGTAACCATCAACGGGATCCGTGCTGTTGCCAGGGTACTCAATACGGTCGCCCAGCGCATTTGAGCTTTGGCTGCCGGGGTTATCGTTCCAGGCCAACCAGCCAAAGTCGCCGTCTCCCGCGCCGTTCTCGATGTCCAGAAAGATGTCTCCCTCCCGGGCCCCAGCAAAGACGTCCTCGTGGACAGCGATGGGGTAGATATCGCAGCCGCCCGTCCGGCGCTGCTCGGCGCTGGTCGCCTCGTCAGAGACCTCCATGCGCATGACGGTGTGGGGGGCAATAGGAATGGACTCGCCCAGAGTGGAAAGGAAGGGCAGGGGCAGCATCGCCTCCTGCTCGTAGTAGGTCCAGGCCACCAGGGCCCTGGTGCTGGGCACACTCTGCAGCTCATTTTGCATCCTGTTCTGGAAATCAGCAGGTAGTGAGCAGGCGTGGCCGTAAACGTGCCGGTCATCCCAGGAGGAGATATTGCCGCTGCTATCGGTCTCGAGCCGGACCAGCCAGATGCAAGTGTTCTCATTGGTGACGTCCACTCCCTTGTTCTGCATGGCCCCGACGATGATTTCGGTAATGTTCTCATCAGAGGTGGTGCTGGATCCCACCATGACCCCGAATCGGGTCCCCTCGCGGGTGGCGTGGGCCACCGCCAGATAGGTATTCAGCGTATGGCCTACTTCGACGATGCCGGCTATGATGAGCAACAGGATAGGGAAGAAGAAGGCCATCTCGACCAGGCTTTGCCCCCGCGTCGTTTTGAGGGAGCGAAGGCGTCTACGGACAAGTTCAGACAAAGCTTTGATTTTCATGATAATAACTCCCATATTGAATCATTTAAGTTTCCAAAAGACAAGTCTGGAGGCTTTATTTGATTTCCACCACTGCGCCGGTGACGGCGTCTATAGATACGGTGTGGGCCAGGTCATCGTTGGCCGGGAGCCCAACCGCCAGCCAGAGCAGGGTCTCGTTTTCGACGCCAGCGAGCAGCCGCAGATGGACGTCGGCGCCGGCGTGGGCGGCCAGGAAATCGCGCCCGCTGTGCTCGAGAAAGAGGCTCAGGGCCTGGGGACTGTCTATGTTCCAGTCGGCCACCTCCAACAGGACCGGCACCCTGGGTATGTCGCCGCTTTCGACGACCTGCGCTTTGTCTCCCACCACCGAGATCACGCAGAACTGGCCTGTGGCGGGGGATACAAAGTGAAATCCCCAGGTGGTTCTCCCTTCCAGCAGTTCCTGGGAGGTCGCATTGCCGCGCCAGGCACTGCTGGCCATGGAAAGTTGCGCATCGGGCTGCCAGGCCCTGGCCGCCTCCCTGGCCAGAGGATAGGCTTCTCGGGCCGTAAGGGCCTTCCAGGCCGGCGCTGGGCGCGAGACCGCCGATTCAACCCTGGCCCCACCGCCGCGCGTGACGACCAGGAGGAGGCCCCCGTAAATGGCCAGGACCAGCACCACCAAAAAGATGAGTATCGTCCACTCTTTCTTGGAGAACATTTTTCTCATTTCTCTGTTCCGATGCGACCTGATGAGGATGGATAGACTAGGGCTAAAATGACTTGAAGATAATGGGCAGGAATGGGCCCTCCTGTTCAACGATGCTGGCACGGCTGTAGAACAAATCGTACCTGCTCGTCGGCTCCGGAGGCGCATTTTGTCGGGCCCAGATGAGATGAACGTACTCACTACTGGTGGCAATAGCCGGCGTGGTGTTGTTATAGTCCAAGCCCAGGCTGGTAACGTTCTGGCGGGTTCGCCAGGCCCCTCCCTGCTTTCTGGACACGTAAAAGATGTGTTCCTTGCCGTTGACCCCGGCGGTACTGCCATTGAAGGCCACGTGGAGCTTGCCGTTGGTGTCCACCGCTATGCCGGGTCTGAGGTATTTGGGTGAGTTGTCGTTGGCAGCGAGAGCCCCCCCTGAGATAGATTGTGAAGTGCTCCAACTGCTTCCCCCATTGGTTGACTGCCCAAAACGCACGTGTTGCTCGCCAGGGGTCTTGTACGCACACCAGACAACGTAGACATTGCTGCCCCTGGCGGCAATATCCGGCCGGTATCCGATTCCATTCACGTAGACACTGCCCTGATAAACAGTGCGGCGGGCACCGGACCAGTCGCTATTGTTCGTGTACATAATGTCCGTGTCATCCGGCGCAACCCCCTCACTCCATACCACGTGCACCGTATTGCCGTCCACGGCAATGTTCGGATCTTGCACAGACTTTGTGGAGTGGCGGACAGTGCTGGCCGGATCCCATGCTCCACCGGCAATATCCTTACCGCTGTACATGATGTCATATTTTCCCTGCAACCACGCCACGTGGACTTGGTTGCCCACGGCGATAACGGGTATGAGGGCCTCGTTGGCGTGGGCGATTTCCTGTATGGCAGAGATATGGGTGGAGGAATAGTAAAGGGTATAGCTAGGGGTTACCGTATTCTCGGCCCAGACAAAGTGGGGGGCACCGGTGCTGTCCAGGGCCATATCCACATTGACCGTTTTGCTGGTAGGTACGGTGGGCTGAATGTTGCGATCGAGGGGTCCCCACATATCCCCATCATAGATGGAGAAATTGTAATGGGGATCGTAATCCTGATCACCACCAGGGTCTACCTGCCGGCTCCACATGGCATAGACCCTGCTGCCTTGAGTGGCCAGGGCTGGAGAAAAGTCCATGCCTTTGGTATAGGGATTGAGTGAGACCTGTTGCCAAAAACCCCAGGCGGCAGACCTCACCGGGGCCTCAACCGCCCTGGGCGAAGCCCATCTGGCCCTGGCGGCCAGAGGCACCAGGAAGGCGGCCAGGATCGAAAGGGCTATGATGCAGGTCAGTCTCAGGGTAGCTTTGTTCAAGTTCTTCACCTTCACTTCATCACGTCGGGCATTCTGATGTATGGATAAACCACCCCTCAAAACTAGTACTGGGGCAGCAAAAGCAGGTTGACCCTTTCTGTGATTCCAGCACTCACCGAGATCCCTGTCGCGGTGTCCATGTACAGGATTTCATCAATGTGGGTTCTGCCAATCACCGTATAGGGACCGCCGGGGGGGACGTTTTCCAGGACATAATGGCCATAGGCACCGGAGGTCGTCTGGGCGATCAGGCTGGAGCCGTCATAGCAATAGACGTCCACCCGCTCCTGGAACACAATCCCCACCCCCGGGATAAAGAGCCTGGTGTAGCCATCAATGGCCCCCAGACGCGAGCAGGGTATGTAATAATTGGTTTGCAGGTTCAGGGGGCTGTTGATGGCCTGTATGGCGTGGGTCCCGTCATCCGTATCAGGGGAACCGCTCAGGTTGATGACCCGGCTCCAGTTCACCTGGCTGGGGAAAGAGTCTATGGGGGTGCCATCATACAAAAGCTGGATGTCCCCCGTATTCGGCCAGCCCTCCCCGCGGACGGTGACGGTCATCGGCACGCCCGGCTGGCTGCAGACAGGGTCAAGGGTCAGCGTGGCCGTGGGCGCCGTGCCGGCGGTGATAGTCAGCGTCAGGGGCTGGCTGGCGTTGTTATGTTCGTATGGCGTCTCGTCAATGTTGTCGCGGGCATCCACGTAGCCATAGACGACGCGGGTGCCAGGGTCGGTGAAAGAGTAATACAGCACGACCGTATCCGTACCTCCCGCGCCGAGGGAACTGACGGCTTTCCAGGTGGCATCGCCCTCGGACTGGCCGGCTGTCGGCGGGCCCGAGTTCTCGGGGAGGTCATACAGGTCAACCCAGAAGAGGTTCAGGGCATCGCCCTGGCCCACGTTGATGATGCCTATGGTAAAAGTCACCGGCACGTAAGCGGCGATGGGCGAGCTGGGGTTGGCGTCAATGCTGGTGATGCGCAAGTCAGGGTGGAGCGG
>Ga0180438_10009814_pt1 | contig 11841 bp, 11 predicted proteins | sample SS_ome_12_FD_132455 | JGI IMG/M metagenome (GOLD analysis project Ga0180438, IMG submission 132455) | Hypersaline lake sediment archaeal communities from the Salton Sea, California, USA - SS_3_D_2 metaG | ecosystem: Environmental > Aquatic > Non-marine Saline and Alkaline > Hypersaline >...
ACGACCTCTCTGCCGGCGGCCTCGGCGCCCTCTTTGACGGCGGCCAGCTCGGTCTGGAACCGCTTGACCGAACCGGCCAGATCCGCCTCGCTCTCGGCCAACTGCCGCCGCTCGAACGCCAGTTGGGCGATCGCGTTGGTCAGGGCCAGCTCGCGAAGCTCGAGGTCGCGAAACAGCCGGGCACGGCGGTCGACGACGGCCTGGTAGGAGACCTCTTCGGGCGGGGCTTCGTCGGGGGCCGTCTCGCCGCCGGCCGCCTCGGCGGGCTCCACGCCCTGGGCCGCGGCGACCATGCGGGCGAGCTTCTGGGCGTCCAACCCCCAGGCCCACCAGAGGTATGCCGCGACGATCGCCTCAGCCACCAGCGTGGCGGCCAGGGCGTAGACCAACAGGCTCGCCGCCATGTCGAGCAACCGTCCGATCATGGGCCTTCCTCCCCGCCGCGCCGCTGCGTGGCCACTTCGTCGAGCCGTTTGATTTCCTGCCGGCCCTCTTCCTGGCGGTGGCGCTCTCTCTGCTTGTCGCGCAGCGTCTCGAGCACGCGGACCTCGCGATTGGCCTCCACCACGGCCTGGCGGCGGCGATCGATTTCCACGGCGAGCGTCTCGTGCTGCTGCTCGGCAACTTGCTGCTGGCTGCGGAGCACGAGCTCAAAGCGGCGGGCGTCCAGCAACCGGTCGACGTTGACCGCGCCCGGCGCGGCGGCCTCACGGCTCAGGTCGTGCAGCCGGGCCAGCTCGTCTTCGATCTGGCGGCGGCGCTCTTGGAGGATCGCTTCGGCCTGATAGGCCTGCGCCAATTCCGCTCGCCGCTCATCGCGATCCCTCTCGCGAAGCCTGAGAAGCGTCTGGAGGCGGAATTTGAATTGGGACACGGCGAAGGGACCAGGGGCTGGGGGCTAGGGACTAGAGTTCCAAGTTAGGGTAATCACACTGATTGTCATATTGCCGCTCACCACTCACTTCCTCGCTTGATCGCGGAGGGTTAGAAGGCCGAGGCGGGCGTCTTCGAGCGTCGAGCGATCCTCGACGCGCTGGCGGAGATAAGCCCGAACCGGCTCGAGCATCTCGATCGCCAGGTCGACCTTGGCGTTGCTGCCGCGGCGGTAGGCGCCAATCGAAATCAGGTCTTCGTGATCGCGGTAGGCGGCCAGCAGCTCGCGGACGAGAAACGCCGCCTGCTGGTGCTCGCCGGAGGCCACTTCGGGCATCAAGCGGCTGAGGCTTTCGAGCACGTCGACGGCGGGGTAGTGGCCCTGCGAGGCGAGCTTTCGCGAAAGCCACACGTGGCCGTCCAAAAGCCCGCGCACGGCGTCGCTGATCGGCTCGTTCGGGTCGTCGGCCTCGACGAGCACGGAATAAAAGGCGGTGATGCTCCCGGCGGGGCTGCGGCCGGAGCGTTCCACGAGCTTGGGCAAGAGGGCGAAGACCGAAGGTGGAAATCCCCGCGTGGTGGGCGGCTCTCCGGCGGCCAGCCCGATCTCCCGCTGCGCCAGGGCGAAACGCGTGAGCGAATCCATCAACAAGAGCACGTCGCGGCCGCGGTCGCGGAAATACTCGGCGATGGCGGTGGCCGTGCTGGCGGCGTGCACGCGGACCAGGGCCGGCTCGTTGCTGCCGGCGACCACGACCACGCTCTTGGCCAGTCCCTCCGGTCCCAGGTCGCGCTGGATGAAGTCGTTGACCTCCCGGCCGCGCTCGCCGATCAATGCGATGATGATCACGTCGGCCGAGCTGTAACGGGCCATCATGCCGAGGGCGACGCTCTTGCCCACGCCGGAGCCGGAAAAGATCCCCAGCCGCTGGCCCTTGCCGCACGTCAACAGCCCGTCCACCGCCCGAACGCCCGTCGACAGCGGTTCGTTGATCCGTGGCCGCCGGCAGGGGTGGGGCGGCTGGCGCCAGAAGGCGGTGCGATCGAAGAGGGCCGGCTGGGGCTTGCCGTCGATCGCCCGCCCCTCGGCGTCGACCACGCGGCCGAGGAGCTCCTCGCCGACGCGGAGCCAGCGGGTGGTGCGGACCAGCCTTACGCGGTTTCCGTGCCGCACTCCGGCAAGCTCCCGCAGAGGATATAGAAGCGTCAGGTCGTCGTGGAAGCCGATCACCTCGGCCAATACGGCCCCGCCCGTCTGGCACTCCACCTCGGCCACCGCGCCGACCGGCGCCGGAAAGCCCGCCGCCGAGACGGTCATGCCCACGGTGCGGGCGACGCTGCCGACCAGCTCGGTCGGCATGACGGCGTGTAGCTGTTCGGCGAGGTTCATGAGAGACGAGGGGCTAGAGGCTAGAGGCTAGGGGCCAGGGTTTTTGCACCAGTGATATCTGCAAGGTGCGTGCGTGTTGGGAATCCGAAATCCGAAGCACGAAATCCGAGACAAATCCGAAGCCCAAATATCCAAGGCTCCAAACAACTGCAGCGGACCGATCGGATCTAAGTGGCCCTGTGTGGGAAGTTTCAGGCATTTGGATTTTGTTTCTCTGGATTTGTCTCGGATTTCGGATGTCGAGTTTCTCAGTCTGGCTGCGGCGTGGCCGCCTCGGGAGTCACATTCTTGTGTCTGCTTCTTGAGAGCCGGCGGATCATGTGAGTTCCTCTTCGATTCGGGCGAGCTGGGCCTCGAACTGCTGGTCGATCTGGCCGAAGGCGGTTTCGACGCGACAGCCGCCGGGGCTGATGCCCGCGTCGGCCACAACCTCGGCCTGGGCCAGCCCGCTCAGCTCCTTCACCAGCGTCTCGACCTGGCGGGAAAGGGCCTGGTAGTCGTTGGGATGGAGCAGGATCCGCAGTCGCGCACTGCCGGCGGCCAGCTCGAGGGCCTCTCGAACCAGCTTCAGGGGAATCTCCGGCTGCCTGGTCAGTTCGCCGCGGATCAGCCGCCCGGCGATCTCGGCCGCCACGTGCACGGCCGATTTCTCCCAGTGCGTCAGCCAGGCGTGCTTGGCGTCGTGGACTCCCCGGACGGCTTGCCCGAGGGCCGGCTTGAGCGTGGCCAATTGCTCTCCCAGCCGCTTGTCGACCATCTCTTCAATCGCCCGCATCCCCTGGCGGCGTCCCTCTTCTTCGGCGCGTCGGCGGATCGCGTCGGCCTCCTTCTGGGCTTTGGCCACCAGCGCGGCCGCCTCGCCGCGAACCCGATCGAGGTAGCGGCCGGCCCGCTCGGTCATGTCGTCGAAGTTGAAGGCTACCTGCTGAACGGCAAGGTTGCGGTCGCCGGCCTTGATGATTGCGGGCATGAGGAACAGGGGCTAGGGACTGGAGACTAGGGGCTAGGCAGTGGGATTTGGGTATCAGGCTGCCGGTTCCAGCACTGTGGTGGGGGGATATTCTGCGGCGGCTTTGCCGGACCAGCGGATGCGGCCCTGGATGGCCATGCGGCGAGCGAGCTGGGCGATGCGGCGTCGGGCTTCGGTCACGTCGCCCAAGCGAGTAGGGCCGGGCTGCTTCAACTGGCGACGAATCCAGGCCGCCTGCGGCTGGCTGAGACACTGCAAGAATCGCTCGGCCAATCCCGGCGGCGCGCCGACCAGGGCCAGCAGCAACAGTTGAGCGTCGGCGGCGTCCAGCACGGCCGCCAACGAGGCGCCTTCGAGCCGGACCAGCTCTTCGAACTCCAGCGGCTCGGGGCCGAGCCTTTCAGCCAGCGGCTGATCCTGCGCGGCGAGGTTGTCGAGGATTTCCTGGCCGGCCTGGCCCCCGACGGCCTCCAAAATGCCGGCCACGGCCGACAGCCCGGCCACACGGCGTCGCTGCATCTGAACGTGCTCCGAGAGCCGCTCTTCCAGCGCCCGCTCTACCTCGCGGAGCACGTCCGCATCGGCTTCCTCAAGGTCCACCAGCCGGCGGACGACCTCCGCCTGCAACCGCGGAGCCAGCCGCACCAACACGCCGCCGGCCTGTTTCGGCGGCAGGTGAGAAAGCACCAGGGCGGTCGTCTGCGGCCGTTCGCCGGCAAGAATCCTCGCCAGCTTCTCGGCCTCGGTGTCGCGCAAGACGCGAAACGGCGGATCGCCGGCCGGCTCGGGCTTTGCCTCGGCGGGCCGACGAGCGGCAGGCGGCGACGGGGCCGAAAAGATGCGCGGCGTCGACAGAAGCCGCCGGGCAATCCTGCCGTTGAGCTCGATCCCGGCCGGGTCCCGCTCGGGCACGAGCGGCTCGAGGCGGAGAAACTCGTCGATCACGCGGCGCTGCTCGGCCGCATCGACCTCGCCGAGATCGACCATCGTCTCGCGGACCAGCCGGGCGTACTGCGAGCCCATCTGCTCGAGCAACAGGTCGGCCATCGCCTGGTCGAGACAATCGACCAGGATCGCCGCTTTTCGGAGGCCTTCGTTTTGGGGGTTCATGTTCTACGGTGTGTTGCCGATCCAGTTGCGAAGGATGCTGGCCGCCGTGTCCGTGTCGCTGCCGACCAGTTCCGACAGCTCGTCCCTGAGCGACGCGCCCGACGTGTTGAAGCGGCGGCGTCGCTCGGTCTTGGCGGCCTCGGAGACGGCCTCCTCGGAATCGGAGTCGGAAGGAGGTTTGGGCGACGCCGACGGCTCCGGGGCAGCGGCCGGACCGGAGCGAATCATCGAGCGGAGCATCAAGAGGCTGAAAAATGCCAGGGCGATCATCCCCAGGGTGCTCCAGGACTGCGCCAGCCACGCCAAGGCGGCCGTGCCCGTGTCCGATTCCGGCAGCTCCTCCGCCTTGAAGTCGGGAAAGACGGTCACCGTGACCAGGTCGGAGGGGTTGGCGCCGTCGGCCAGCGGCGGGAGCACGCCCGCCACGCAGGCGCGGATGTTGGCCACCTCCTGCGTGCGGATCTGCTCCAAGGCGGTGGCGTCGGGCGTCTTGGGCTCGACGCTGCCGTCGGCGCCCGGCTCGGGCGGATTCCGCTCCTGCCATACCTTTTTGAAGTAGCTCTCCGGCACCGCCACCGCCGCGCTCACCCGCTGGACCGGATGCGCCGCCAGCTCGGTCTCCGTGCGGACGCTCGACAGCGCGCTGATCTGCTCGCTCTCGGTCGCCTGCTCGTCCTCGGTCGAGCCGGAGGATTGGGCCGTGTTCAGCGCGGCCGCGGCGTTGGTCACGGATTGGCTGCGATAGCCGGGCACCCCGCCGGGGCCGGCGCCCTGCTGCGTCCGCCGCGTCGTGCTCTCGGTCACCTGGTAGGCAACCGGTTTGGGGTCGTGCTTGATCTCCTCCTCACGGCGGATCTTCTCCTGCTCCAGTTGGACGCTGCACGTGACGATCGCGCCGGGCACGTAAGAGAGCACCTCGAGGATGGCTTCCTTGTAGCGTTTCTCGTGGAACGCCTTACGGCGGAGGTAGGGGTCTTCCATAGCGCTGGCGAAACCGTCCAACGGGCCGTGGAAGCAGCGGCCGCTGTTGAGGTCCGTCACGGCCACGTCTTCCGACTTCAGCCCGGCCACCGCCGCCGCCACGAGCCCGCGTATCGACGGCACCAGCGACTCATCCAACGATTGCGAGCCGACGGGCCGGACGCTGACGCTGGCGGTGCGGACCTTCTGCTGGCGAAAGCCGCCGGCGCTCTGTTCGTCGTAGAAGACCATTGCCGTGTCGATGCCGGTCATCGCGGCGATGGTCAGCGAGAGCTCGCGCTGGGTGGCCAGCTTGGTCCGCTCCTGGCTGCGCTGAGGGTCTTCCCAGACGCTGCCGCTGTCGATCGCCCGCTGGAGCATGTCGCCGAAACGGTGCGGCAGGGCGCCGGCCTCGGCCAGCGCGGCCATGTAGACGTGCTGCTGGCCGCGGGGAACGCGGATCCTGCCGCCCTCGAACTCGTAGCCGCCAAGCTGCGCCTTGGCGAAGGCCGCTTCGACGGCCGGCAGATCGCCGGGCGGGAAAGCCTCGCCGCCCATCAGGTAGGCCCCCGAGCCCGGCCCCTGGTGCATCACCAGGTAGCCCAGGCTGATCACGACCACCGCCAGCAACAGCGCCGCGGTGATGCGCGAGCCCGGGGTCATCGACTGGAAAAGGTCTTTCAGTTGCGCAAACGACTTGTTGAGGAAATCCATCCGTGGAATCTCTTGTTGTTTCAGCTATCAACCATCAACCATCAGCTATCAGCCGTCAGCCATCAGCTATCAGCCGTCAGCTATCAGCTTTCAGCCATCAGCTTTCAGCTCTCTGTCTTCAACTGTCCGCTATGCACACCGCTGACGGCTGACGGCTGACTGCTGATGGCTCTCCTACACCCGAATATTCTGCACTTCCTGGTACGCCTGGACGATCTTGTTGCGAATCTGCATCATCATGCGGAAAGCCAGGTCGGCCTTCTGCACGGCGGTGAGCACCTCGGCCGGGCTGACGTCCTGGCCGGAGGCCAGCTTCTCGACCGCCTGGTCGGCGGCCTGTTGCATCGAGTTCACTTCCCGGATCGAGTTGACGAGGAAATCCTTGAACGAGCCGTCCGGCCGGGGTCCGGCGGGCGCGGCTGCTTCGAACCCCCGCAAGGTCATCGGGGCGGGTACGTTCTGGATCGGATTCATCAAGCCAGGATCCTCAACGTCTGCTGGGCCAGGTCTTTGGCGATCTCGATCGCGCCAAGGTTGGCCTCGTACGCCCGGGCCGCCTCCATCGCGTCGGTGAACTCCGTCATCATGTTGATGCCGGGATAGGCCACATGGTCCTTGTAGGGCCCTTCCCTGATGCGGTCAGGGTGGCCGGGCTCGTACTTGTAGCGCGGCTGGGCATCACGATCGATCTGGACCGAGCTGACCTCGACGCCCGCCGCCCCGTGCGCCCCCACCGTCGTGTCCGTCTGGAACACCACGTACCGGGGCTGGTACGGCTCCGGTTCGCCCACCTCGTTGTGCGTCGTCGACATGTTCGCCAGATTGCTCGAGATGGCGTTCATTCGCACCCGTGGGGCGACCAACGCACTGGTGCTCACGTCAAGGGAAGGGAACATGGCAGGGGCTGGGGGATAGGGGTCAGGGGTGACACGCTGAACTCTCAACTCTCAACTCTTCTCACTAATCGCCGCCTGGAGCAATCGGAACTGCGCGGTCATGATCGAAAGCGCCAGATTGTGCTGCATCTGGTTCTTGACCATTTCGGTCACCTGGTGCTCCAGCCCGACGTTGCTGTCGTCGTGGTACAGGATGGTCTTCGTGTTCTCGGCCACCTGGGCGAGCGGTCGCTCGGGCAGCGTGGTCAGCTCGCCCGGCGAGGTGGCCGAGCGGACGCGATGGTGATCGCGAATCGCCTCCGCCAGCCGCCGCTGGAAATCCTCCACCGACACGTCCCGCACGCGGTAGCCCGGCGTGTCCAGGTTGGCGATGTTGCCGGCGAGCACGGTGTGGCGGGCTTGGGCAAAGCCGACCACCTGCTCGAGGATCGGGATCGTGCTGGACTGGAAAATGCTTTGGTACATCGCTTTAAGGTCGTTGCGCTGTTCGCATGCAAGCGGCGTGCCGCGCCGCTCCGGCAGGTTGCCGCGGCGGCCGGGCAGCCGGCCTGCTTCCATGACGCAAATTGTTGCCTTGAAAGGTTTTAGTTCCCCGTGAAGGGGACATCGGCAGCTCGCGGCGCGCGCCGGAATCCGCAGGGCCGTTTCGCAAGCGGCATTTTTTGCCCGTCGCCCAATCGGCCGATTCTGCCGAAGCGGCTCCCTTCTGTCTGACTCATCCTGCCTTGGAAAATGATTTTTCTCGCGGGGCATAGCCGTATTGGCGGAGCTTTCCGGTCAGCGTGCGAACGCCGATGCCCAGCGCCTTGGCTGTTTTCGCCCTGTGGCCGCCGAAGTGCTCCAGCGTCGCCTCGATCAGCTTCCGCTCCACGTCCTGGAGGCTCAGGCCGACGGGCGGGCAGCGAATGAAGCTCGGCTCGTCCGCCGGTGGGTCGCCGTAGAGGTCGTCGCCGTCGGGCAGCCATCGCCGCAACTGGTCGGCCGAGACGGCCGCGCCGGTGTTGAGCACGCTCGCCCTGGTGATGATGTTCTCCAGCTCGCGGACGTTGCCCGGCCAATGGTAGTTTTCCAACATCTCGCGGGCGGAGGCATCCAGCGCGCAGGGCTCGCGGCCCAGCCGCTGGCCGCAGCGGGCGAGGAAATGGTCGACCAGTTGGGGCACGTCTTGGCGGCGATCGCGCAAGGGCGGCACAAAGAGCGGCACGACGGCCAGGCGGTAGTAGAGGTCTTCGCGGAACCTGCCCGACTGCACTTCCGCGCGGAGGTCGCGGTTGGTGGTGGCCAGGACTCGCGCGTCGACGAAGATCGTCCGGCTGGAGCCGACGCGCTCGAAGCTCTTCTCCTGGAGGACGCGGAGCAGCTTGGCCTGAAGGGGCAGCTCGATCTCGGTCACCTCGTCCAGGAAGATCGAGCCGCCGTGGGCCAGCTCGAAGCGACCGGTGCGAGGGTTGTCGGCGCCGGTGAACGCGCCCCGCTCGTGGCCGAACAGCTCGCTTTCCATCAATTGGGCCGAGAGCACCGGGCAGTTGAGGCTCACCAGCGGCCCGCCCCTGCGCCCGCTGGCGGCGTGCACCGCCCGCGCAACCAGCTCCTTGCCGGTGCCGCTCTCGCCGTGAATCAGCACCGTTTCCGGCGTGGGGGCGACCTGGGCGATCCGCTGCCGGAGTTTCTGCATCGGGTCGCTGTCGCCGATCATCGGCGGCGCCTCCGCCGCGGCGGAAGAGCTTCGCTCCAGGCGCTCGGCGGCCACGAGGCGGCGATGTTGCAGGGCACGGGCGACCAGCTCTTCGAGCTGTTCGATACCGAACGGCTTCTCGATGTAGTCGAATGCCCCGTGCCGCATCGCTTCCACTGCCGACGTGACCGAGGCGTGCGCCGTGACCATTACCACCTGGGCGTCGACTTGGCGCCGCTCGAGCTGCTCGATCAGCTCCAGGCCGCTCATGCCGGGCATTTTCAGATCGGTGACGATGCAGTCGAAGCGCCGGTCACGGAGCAGGTCGACCGCTTCGGCGCCGCTGGAGCAGCACTCCACCTGGTGGCCTGCATGGCGGAGCACGTCGGCCATCGACTCCCGCGCGTGGAGCTCGTCGTCGACCACCAGCACGCGGCCTGCGGCGGGCGGAAAGCGGCCGGCACGGGGCGAAGCACGCTCGGCGGGCGGGGCGTTGGTCTCTCGTGGCGGGCTCATGCGGCGACCTCCCACGGGCGGCGTGGAATTTTCAGGGTGAAGGTGGCTCCCCGGCCGGGCCGGCTGTCGGCGAAGACTGCACCGCCATGGACCTCGGCCACGCGGGAGACGATTGCCAGGCCCAAGCCGGTGCCTCCCGCCTTGGTCGAATAGAACGGCTCGAACATCCGCCGCCGCGCGTCGGCCTCGATGCCCTCTCCGCTGTCGGCGATGGCCAGCTCGACGCCCTCCTGCTCTTCCGAGATGCGGAAGCTCAGCGTGCCTCCGGCGGGCATGGCGTCGAGGGCATTGAGCACGAGGTTCAATACCGCCCGGTAAACCATGTCGCGATCGGCCGTGATCGGCGGCACCGCGCCGAAGCGGGTGACGACTTCGATCCGCTGGGCGGCAAGCTGCGGCCCCAGCGACCCGCACACGGCCTCGACCAGCTCGGCGAGTGAAAACCGTTGCACCCGCGGCTTCCGTTCGGTGGTGAAGCTCAAAAGGTCGTTCACCGTGGCCTCCAGGTCGGTGAAGGCGGCTTCGATCTTGTCCAGGACCGCGGCGCTTTCGCCGTCTGCCTCGATCCTCCGCCGCAAGAGACTGAGGTAGAGCGTGACGGGCACGAGCTTGTTGCGGACTTCGTGGGCGACGTGGGCGGCCATCTGCCCCAGGTCGCTGAGGCGGTTTTTGCGGGCCAGCTCGCGGTTCTTTTCCTCCAGCTCGTCGGTGAGCCGCTGCACTTCGGCGCGGAGCGCCTCGTGCGTCTGCTCTAGCCGCACGGTGGCCGTGTGCCAGGCGGCCAGCACCGTTTCCAGGCTGGCGGCGGCATCCAGCACGCCCGCGTCGGCTTGATCAAGACCCTTGCTCATCCAACGGTTCCTCGCAAAAACTTTCTTCCGGCCCTTAGGCTTCGGACAAAAGATCGAGCTGGCCCGCTGCTGGCCGCGGCGAGGCCGCATACGCCCCCCGCGCGCGGAGCGCCTGGTGCACGTCCTCCAATTGGGACGCTACCAGGTCGCGGCGACGGATCAGCTCGTCCTGACTCTCCTTTTCCTGGCCGACAACCTCCGCCAGCAGCGACGCGCACTGTTCAAGCCGCCGCGCGCAGCGGCGGCGGGCTTCTTCGCTCCGCCAGGTCCGCCCGCCGGCGTCCTGGTCGCGAAACGGGTCAAGGTCCCGCTCGATCTTCTGGAGCTGCGCAAGCACCCGCTGCTTCGCCACCAGCACGTCCAGCAGTCCCTCGACCGCGCCCGCGTGCACCAGCTCAAGCTGGCGCTCGCCCATCTCGCGAAGCTCGCAGAGGCAGTCATGCTTCTCGCCGATCAGTCGGTCCAAGAGATCGGTATCCATGGGGAAGGGCTGGGGGCTAGAGACTAGGGACGAGAGACGAGGGGCAAGGGGCGCGGAAGTCGCGGATGAAGTAGAATAGAGAGCATGGAACCGCCAATATTGCATGGCGAGCACTTCGCACTTTTGCATTCCCGGTTCGACATTCGATATTCACGGACTCCCGGCTCCTAACTCTTGACTCCTAACTCTTCCTCCAGCTCCTCAAGCAGCTCCGTCCACTGCTGCCTTCCGTAGAGCGTGGTGACGGCGAATTGATCTTCGGCGGAGATCCTTGCCAAGGCGGCCTTGGCCTGCTCGATGGCGGCGCGGGCGTCCACGGGTCGATCGAGCCGGCGGAACGAGCGTGCCATCTGCACGTAGGCCTCGAGCACCGACGGCGAGTCTTTATAGCGGCCCACTGCGGCGAGGTACGCCTGGATCGCCTCCTCGGAGCGATCGAGCTGGAAGAGGACGCTGCCGACCGCAAAGCAGCAGTTCCGCAGCGTCGCCGTCTGCTCCGACGACAGCCCGGCCGCCTGCTGCCGGTCCAACAGCGCTTGCTCCGAGCGGCGGAACCAGTCCAGCGCCAAGGCCAACTGCTGCCGGACTTTCTCTGCGCGGAGCAGGCGGTTGTGAGGGATGGCCTCGTTTTCGAGCCTCTGTCGGTTCTCCGCCGCCCTGGCAAGGTAGCAGTGGGCAACCAGGTAGCGTGCTTCGAGCGTGGCGGGCTCGTCGGGGAAGCGGGCGACCACTTCCTCCAGCCGAGCCGTCGCCTCTTCGTAGCGGCCCTCGTTATGGAGCAGTCGCCCCAGCGCGAAGAGGCTCGCGCGCCACTCGCCGCTGTCCGGCGCAAGCCAGTCTCCGCTGAGGTTCTCTTCCAGGAGCCGCTCTGCTTCGGCGGCCTCGCCTTTTTCGACGCGAGCGTTTGCGGCGACGAGCCGGGCGCGGAACGCGGCGGCGTCGCTGGGATGGAATTCGATGCATTCCCGCAGGGCGTCGATCGCCTTGTCCGTCTGGCCCAGGGCCAGCCGCGCCTCGCCCAGCCCCAGAAGCGCGCGGGGCCGCCGCGCCCGCGACTCGTTCCTCAAGTACCGCTCGAAAGTCTCGGCCGCGGCGCCGTAGCTTGCGCCGGCCAGGTAGCAGTCGGCGCTTGCCCAAAGGTCTTCGGGGTACTGCCGTGTGGGGGCGCGGATCTCGGCCAGCCGCCGGTAGACGCCGCCGGCGCGGCGCAACTGCCGGCGGCCCTCGCTCCAGAGCGGCTCGGCTGCCGCCGGCGGCAGGTGGTCGGCCGCCGCCAGCCGGTCGGTGCCCCAGGCACGGTAGCCGTCGGCGACCAGTTCGAGCGTTCGGGTGCGGGAGAACGTCGGATAGAAGGGCTTCGCCAAGGCCAGCGCCGCCTCGAACTTCGCCGCCGCCAGGTACTCCC
>Ga0180438_10009816_pt1 | contig 11837 bp, 9 predicted proteins | sample SS_ome_12_FD_132455 | JGI IMG/M metagenome (GOLD analysis project Ga0180438, IMG submission 132455) | Hypersaline lake sediment archaeal communities from the Salton Sea, California, USA - SS_3_D_2 metaG | ecosystem: Environmental > Aquatic > Non-marine Saline and Alkaline > Hypersaline >...
CAAGATCACCAGGATTGCCATGCAGCAGCTTGCCGCCGGCAGCATGGGCAGCTTACGAGCGCCGCAACCCAATGCGCCACCACACAGCCCCACGGTCCTGTCCCCCGAATTGCCGGAAGTTCCCCGCATTCTCATCTCGAACCGTCCAGAAACGGCCTGAAATACGGTTTTCTCGCCTAGGTAAGTATAGGCAACCGCGGCAAGAAGAACGATCGAAATGGACTCCGCTCGTCAATTGTAGCACCGTTTTTCCGCTTAAACGGGTGTAGAAAGCCGCGAACGGCGGTCGCGCCAAACCGACCGGCAACCGGTGACCACGCATCCTTTGCGCAATCCCTGATTGCGAAGCACCGTCGCGACCAACGGTGGGGGCTTTAGGCGAGCGGCAGGTGAGAGTTCAACATTGGCAGGGACCAGGGATTGGGGGTTACGGATTGGGGATTGGTATGGTTGAAACGCCCCGGCACCGCGCTGCCGGGGATGAGGCCGACGGCCGACAACTGAAAACTGACAACTGAAAACTGAAAACGCGAGGCAGGTAGACTTCCATCCGCCGCTCGCGTTATAGGGGACTCATTCCCTCCAGCAGCGATTCGGCGCACCGCCGGGAGAACTCGGGATCGTTGACGTTACAGTCCAGCTCGATCACCGGAATGTCGTCGCGGAGGTTCTGTTTCAGTGCGTCGAAGAGGGCCTGATTCGCCTCGGGCCACCAGAACGGCCCGCCTTCCGAGTCGATCACGCTGAGACCGCGAAGCGGCAGCAGCACGCTCACCGGGGCGGTGCTTTCATTGAGCTTTTCGGCCACGATGCGGCCTAGCCGGCGGCATTCGTCCGGCGTGGTTCGCATCAGTGTGATGTTGGGATTGTGCGGATAGAACTTGCGGTCTTTGAACTTCTCGGGCACGGTTTCCGGCGCCCAGAAGTTGACCATGTCGAGACAGGCGGGCGTGACGATGGCCGGCACGCCGTGTTTGGCCGCCGCTTCCAGGCGCCTCGGACCGGCGGTCAACACGCCGCCGACCAGCTCGTCGGCCCATTCCGTGGTGGTGATGTCCAGTACGCCGGTAATCAGCCCCGCCTCGACCAGGCTCTCCATCGTGCGGCCGCCGATGCCGGTGGCGTGGAAGACCAGGACTTCGTATCCGGCCTCTTCGAGGATCGCCTTGGCGGCCTCCACGCAGGTGGTCGTGTTGCCGAACATCGACGCGGCCACCAGCGGCTTGTCTTCTCCGGCAGGAACTTCGCTCTCCACCATTCCACAGACGGCCCCGGCCGCCCGGGCGAAGATCTCGCGGCTGATGCGATTGATGCCCGAGATGTCGACGATGCTGGGCACCATCACGATGTCCTTCACGCCGACGTAGCCGGAGACGTCGGTTCCGGCCACGGTGGAGACCATCACCTTGGGCACGCCCAGCGGCAACGTCCGCATGGCGGCGCAGGCGACCGAGGTCCCGCCGCCTCCGCCCAGGGCCAGCATGCCGTCGAACCTCTTCTCGGCATAAAGTCTCGGCACCAGCGCCTCCGCCCCGCGGCTCATGGCGGCCACCGCATTGCCGCGATCCTGGGCGTCGGCCAGTACCCCCGCGTCGGCGCCGGCGGCCCGGGCCACTTCTTCCCGCGAAACGTCCGGCTCGATGGCCGGCGGATCGAGCACGCCCACGTCGATCAAGAGCGTCTTGTGTCCCCGGGCCTCGATGCATTGTTTGACGAAGGCGTATTCCGGGCCCTTGGTGTCCAGGGAACCCAACAGGGCGATGGTCTTGGCCATGCGATTTCTCCTCTATCTTCAAAGCTCGCAACACGCGGGCAACTGGACGTGGTCGGAAAACTCATTTGCGACTCTTGTACGACGGCTCTTGTACGACGGCTCTCCGAAGCCGTCGAGCCCCGGCTTGCACTCGACATCGAACCACATTGGACGGCTTCGGAGAGCCGTCCTACGGATTTTCCGGCAACGCCCAGTCGACTCCATGGTGTAGCAGTTCCGCCCCCACGACGCAATCCCCCGCGGTCAGCCCTTCGGCACTTCCTCACGGCGACGGAATCCATCGAGCCAGTGGCGCAGGGCCAGCACCGGATGCCGCAGCAGCATCCGCGGCCCGGCGAAACGCATCACCGCCCGGGCCTTGCTGCGCATCGACGGTTTGTAGCAGTGGACCGGGCAGTTGGCACAAGTGGGCTTGTCGGCGCCGAACGGGCAGCGGTCCAGCCGCCCATAGGCGTATTCGAGCAACTCACGGCACTCGCCGCACAGCTCGCCCGACGCGCCGTGATGCGCCCGGCAGTAGATGCCGACCATCGCGGCGATGGTCCGTTTTTCACGGGCGATGCGTGGCGGGTCGCTGGGCGTCATGGAATTCGTGGCAGATGAGACGACATAAGGCCGAGTCAAGACTCATTGATAGCCGATTTCACGGGAGAGTGATATGCCCACCGGCGACGAGAGTTTACGGAGGGAACGGAGGAAACTGAGTTTTCGAGGGTTCGGGGTTCAGGGTTCAGCACTCCTGTTCAGCATTTGGCCCGAGTCCTGATCCCCAAATCCCAGCCCCCAATCCCTAGCTCCTACATCCGATACCGTTCAATTAGCGATAACGGCTGAGCCCACGGTGAGTTGTGGCGTCGAGTTCTTATAAAGCCGCGACCGGCGGTCGCGACGGAAACGCCGACGAGTGGTCGCTTGCGCCCGTTCAGCGCGACCACCGGTCGCGGCTTTATATACTGAAGCAGACACTGAAGCGCCAGTGAGCATTTCGATGACGGCTAATTGAACGGTATTACCCCCAGCCCCCCAATCCCTAAGCCCCAACCCCCAACCCCCAATCCCTAATCCCTCGCAACGTCCTCGGGACACAGCCACACCAACCGATAGTGCCGCGACGCTCCGTCGGCATCGGTGTACACGTATTCGGTCAGCGTGAACAGGCCATCGGCGTTGGCGGCTTGTTGGGCATCGGCCAGGCGGCTGAGCGTGGGGTCGTATTGGATACCATCGCCCGAGAGGGTCTCGGCCAACAGCAGATGGGTGAAGCCGGCCTCGCGCAGCCGGTCGCTGAGGGTTCGGGCAGGTGAGTCGAGGGGGGCTGCCCCATTTTCGCCAACATCGGCCGGTGAACCGAGGGGGACAGCCCCATTTTCGCCAGTATCGTTCGGTGAGCCGAAGGGGACAGTCCCATTTTCGCCAGTGTCGTCCGGTGAGACGAGGGGGACAGTCCCATTTTCGCTGCGCGAAAATTGGGACAGTCCCCGGTGGAGTTCTTGATCGTAGTGCGTGTTCCGCCGGTAGATGATCTCGCGGGTGACCCGCTGGTTGAAATAGAACGCCCGGTAGTCCTGGCTGAGCAGATGGGCGTCGTCGTCCAACAGGGCGTTAGCCACGGCGGCCGCTCGATAGGCCGGCTCGTGTCGCAGCAGGTACTTGTCGCGATCCTCCAGGCCGACCGCCACGGCCAGCTGCTGGCGCGGGCGGACCACCGCCACGACACACATGGCCGCCAGGATGCATGCGAAGGCAGCGCCGGCCAGTAGCTTTGCCGGGCGGGGAAACCGCCGCAGCTCGATCCACACCCAGACGACCGCCACACCCAACGGCGGCACGGCCGGAAAGAGAAATCGCACGTTCTGCCGCAAGACGTACCAGAGCAGGCCATAGCCCAGCCCCACCGCCAGCAGCGTGCCCAGCCCGCGCAGCCGTCGGACCAGCAGCAATCCCGGCAGCGTGGCCAGAAACAACACACCGAGTTGATGCCCCCGGCCGCCGAATTGCTCCGGGTGCATGGTGACCTGCCACGGGGCGATGGCCAGCCCCAACGGGCCGCGGCCCAGCGGCGATTTGCTCTCGGGCAACGTCTGCTTGGCGGCCGCGTCGCCGGGGCCGAACACTTCGCCGAGGAACGGGAAGACCGGGTTGCCGCGGTGCCAAGCCGCCCGGGCATACCAGGGGCCGCCGACGCTCAGCGCCACGACGGTCACGACCGCAGCGCCTTGCAGCAGACTGCGGCGACGCTTCCCGTGACGCACGAGCATCCACACCCAGGTCGCGGCGACCGCGAAGGCGAAGACCAGCGCGAGGTGCTTGATTCCCAGGGCCCCGCCCGCCATCAAGCCGGCCACCAGGAACCAGCGGCGGTCTTCGTCGTTCACCGCGGCCTGCCACCAGGCGGCCAGCGTAAGCGTGGTCATGGCGGTCAGGGCGACGTCGTTCAGCGGGGCGGTCATCTGGTTGGTCACGCCGGGGGTCAAGACGACCACGGCCCCGGCGATCCATGCCCAAGGCCGACCCAGGATGGGCGTGGCCAGCACGACGGTGGCCAGAGCCAGCAAGACGCCCAGCCCCCAGTGGACCAGTTGGGCACAGACGCCGCCGTCCAGCGCCAGGCCCCAGAGATACCACATTTCGGTCAGCAGCGGGAAGGTGGCGTTGTCGTGGTGCGGCAGGTGGAGGATCTGCCGTTCGAGCAGGAACCGCTTGGGCAGTTCGAGGTGGTAGCACAGCGCGTCGCCGGCGGTGGGTGGGGCCAACGCCCCTATCAACGATCCGGCGCAGGCGATGCCGGCCGCCGCGACGATGGCACGCCGGACCCAACCCGCCGGTGGAGCCCACGGCGATTCGTCCGGCTCCTCGGCCCGCGGTGAAACCGCGTCGTGCGCCGGGACGTGCACGGCGTTCTGTATTGGGTTGGGCACGGGAAACGCGCGATGTTGTGCCGCTTGCAGCCGGCCGCGCAGGGCCTCGCCCAGCCCCCAGCAGCCGGCCACCATGGTCAGCACGCCGATCAGCGGTCCGTAGAGCGCGCCCATCAGCCCCAGTGCCAACAGCAGCAAGCCGGCCGCGATCAGCCCCAGGGCCAGGCTCCACACGATTACCGAGAGACGGTCGTCCTCTCCCACGCGCAGCCCTCGCAGCAGCGGCCGCCCCAGGCCGAAGGCCGCCATGGCGAGGCAACAGAAAGCGAACAGGGAGAGGAGTTGGTGGAGCATGAAGGGGTAGTGGATAGTGGTTAGTGGATAGTGGATAGTGGATAGTGGGTGGTTTGGACGAGCGGCGGATGAAGCTTACCTGCCGTGCGGCTTCAGTCGTCAGTCTTCAGTTGTCAGTTGTCGGCCTCATACCCGGCAGCGCGGTGCCGGGGGTGTCAACAAGCCCAAGCCCCCAATCCCTAGCCCCTAATTCCTGGCCCCTGATCCCTGTCAATAGTAAACTCCTATCTTCCGCTCACCTTAGAACTCGTACAGAAACAACTTCCCGGATTCCGAAGGGGACAGTCCCATTTTCCCTGCGGGAGAATCGGGACAGTCCCCAAATTATTGAAGTACGAGTTCTTAGAAGGCATTGAGCATGGCGGCGGCGTAGATGGTGATGACCAGGGCGATCCAGGCGGTCAGTAGCCAGGCTCGCCAGGCGGAGACCGAGGCGGCCGTGTCGGCCGGGTGGCGCGACTTTTTCAGCAGGGTGGTCGCCACGACGCGATGGGCGCGGCGCAAGCGCCGCAGCCGGCTGCTGTCTTCCGTTTGCCGAAGGGGTGCAATCATGGCTGGATTCCTTTCCGAGGAGTGTTCTGGCCAGGGTTCTCAGTGGGCAGTTCTCAGTTGTCGTTTCTCACTTCGATCTGCAGTGGCTAGGAATGTGACACGTCCGTTGCTCCATTGCCTCGTACGCAACCTCCAAGGTGCGCCAACCTTCAACCACTACCCACTACCCACTTCCTATGCCGCCAGACGCTCCGCTTGCCGAACCGCTCCGCCGCTTAGCTCGCGCTGGACTTCGCCGGCCACCTGCGCGGGCGGCAGTTGCTGCAGGCAGGGATGGCCGTCTCGGGGGCATCGCTCGCGATGGCAGGGCGAGCAGTCGACCTGGCGGCGGACGATTGTGACCCGATCGCCGCATGGTTGCCATTGGCTTGCGTTGTTGGTGCCGCTGAAGAGCACGATCGCTGGCGTGCCGACGGCGGCGGCCAAATGGGCCGGGCCCGAATCGGCGCCCACCAGCACGTCCGCCCCTTGCAGCAACGCGGCCAGCTCGACGAACGTCAGCCGGCCCGTGAGGTCCGTTACGCCGGGCCAGGAACGGTCGCCGAGAATTGCCCGGGCAATGATACGGTCCTTGCGGCCGCCGACCAATGCGACTTGGGCCCCGTAGTCAACGAGGATTCGCCCCAGCAATTCCCGCCAGTGTTCCACGGGCCACTGTTTGGCCGGCGTGCCGGAGCCGACGTGCAGGACCACTCGGCTCGTGCAGCCGGTGGTGTCGGCCGGGTCGCGGCCCGAACCATTCGCACACCGTTCGTAGTGACCGCATTCATGCGGTCTTGTCTTGGTTTCGCGCAGTCTTGCGTTGTTTTTCCCGAGTTTGACCCGATGAATCGGGTCACTACAAACGCTTGTCGAGTGAATCGGGTCACTACAAACGCTTGTCGCTCCTTCCGGATCACCGGCCCATCGTTGGTCCATTTGCCGGCGGATGGTTTCAGGCGGTTGCACGCGGGGCCGCCCGGCATGCGAGTCTTCGGGAGCCGCGATACCCAAGGCTGCCAGCATGGCCCAGCGCGATTCGACCTCGGGCCGCCCGAACACGAAATCGACCCGATCGGTCAACAGGAACCCGCCGCCGCCGCAATCCCAGCCGAACCGCCGCCGCGCCCCGGCCAGCCAGAGGATCATTGCCACGGGAAAATCGCCGCGGACGTCCAGTCCCAGGTCGACCCGGCGGCTACGCAACCGCAGTCCCCACCAGAGCATCGCCGGGATCCAGGCGAATCGTGCCAGCCCGCGCGTGAAGCGGTTGGCACGCGAGACGTGGACCCGATCCACCTCCGGCGCCGCCTCGAACACTTCCCGATTCGCGGTCCCGGCCAGCACCTCGATCGAGGCTTCGGGGTATCGCCGGCGGAGTGCGGGCAGCACGGCCGTCGAGATGATGGCGTCGCCCAGGTGATCGAGTTGCACCAGCAGGATGACGCGGGGGTCGTCGGGCGGATCGGGGGCCGGGGGCGTCGGCCCCAGCAGATAGCGCCGCAGGCCCCGTGCGGCGCGAAACAGGGCCGTCCCCACGGAATCAATCGCGCCGAACAGCACTCGCCACCGCAGACGCACATAGCGATATCGCCCCAACGGTCGTTTCCGCAGCCGCTGCCCGTCGGTTCGATCGGCGCTTTCATCTCGCTTGGGGAGAAGGCTATTCGGCAACGAGTCATCCAGTGTATGGTTCATTCGTACTGCTAACCTCAGAGAGTGTTAAGTCGTTGATAAAGTTGCCTCGAAGGTTGGCCAGCGCAGGTTGCCTGCAAGGCCTTTCGGTTGAGGGTTCAGGGTTTGGGGTTCAGGACTCTGGGAGAATGTTTTCCCTGAAATCCTGAACCCCAAACCCCGAACCCTGAACCCCACTGCTTGACCCTCTCACGTTGGTTGCGGCGACGCCGCGTCGTGCACGACCCTCTCATACGCTTCCCGCGTTACGTTGGCCGCCCGCGACCAGGAGAAATTCTCGCGCACCAGGCTGGCCAGCTCCTCGCTGCGACCGCGCTGCAAGGCGCCCAGAACCGCCCGGCGGATGCCCAATAGGTCGTTCGGCCGGATGTAGACGGCTTGGGGCCCGAAGTATTCCGGAGCGCAGCCGCGCTGGGGCAACACCAGCGGCGCGCCCGACATGCCGGCCTCCAACGCCACCAGCCCCGGCGTTTCGTACCAACTGGCCAACACCACGCAGCCGCAAGCGGCATAGGCGCCGGCCAGCAACGGGTCGCGATGATCGATCCGCGGCACGAACCGCACGTACTCGCCGGCCGCCCGGCGACATGCGGCCAGGTAAGGCTCGTGTCCCGGCACCACGTCGCCGAGCACCACGATCGGCACGCCGGTTCCTCGCATCGCCTTGAGCAGATTTAGCTGGTTCTTGCGGGGTTCGATCCGCCCGGCACAAAGCACGAAGCGCCGCGCGCCGACCAACCGGGCAAACGGCTCCGGGTTGCCCGCGGCGAAACGTCGGTGGGCCCCATTGGGGACGATGTGAATTCGCTTAAGCGGCACCTGGAAGTATCGCCGGAGCTGCTCGGCCTCGGCGTTGGAGTTGGGCAGCAAGAGATCGACCGTGTGATACAGTCGCCGCCGCCAGGAGGGCAACCGCGGGCAGGCGGCCCGGGCCATGAACCGCGCGCAGGCAGCCAGCCGGCCGACGGTCGGACGCGGCTCGCGGAGCGTGTTGACCAGATCGAACCAGGCGATCGTCGAGAGCACCACGGGCACGTTCCGCTGCCGGGCCGCTTCGACCAGCGGCAGGTGTTCCGGCAGGCTGCCGAACAGGTGCAGACAATCGGCCCCGGCGACTGCGTCCTCTTCCGGCCGCCATAGCCGGACGTCGATCCCGGCCGACGGCAGCGCCTCGGCCAGCGCCAGCATCTGGATCTCGCCGCCGCCGGGCGCGTTCATCGCGCCCGCTTTGCCGGCCAGCAACACGACCGGTCGTTGGGAGCGAGCGAGACGGTGCGGCACCGTGCGATGCTGGGGTGTCGTTTGTGTGGTCTTCATAAGTTGCTCATGGGCTGAAGAGCCGCCGGCGGCTGCCGGTTCTCGGCGAAGCAGCGCGATTGCCAAAGCCGCCGATGTTCGTAGGCCAGGACCCACTGGGAAAAACCGCTTAGGAAACAGAAGGCCCAGCCGGCCGGACCGTCCAACAGGCCATGCTTCCAGAGCAATCGCCGAAAGACCTCGCCCGGCGGCGCGATCCACGCGTCGTGCCAACGCGGGCGGCGTCCGACCGCTACACGGGCCCGTGCCTCCAGCGTCGTGTAGCGGTGCATCTTGGCCAGGTAGGTCTCCAGGTCGGGCGTGGTTTCGTGGACCAGCCAGTTCGTAAGCCGCCTCACGCGCCCGGCGACCTTGGGCACCTCGTGGACGTGGCCGGTCCAATGGGCCGCCCGCCGCCGGAACAACCGCACCGGGCAATCGTCCTGCGTGCCCGAGCAGCGGACCGGACGACCGAAGATCGAGCTGCGGATCGGCACCCGATAGGCGTCGGCCCGGGAGTCGGCCATGCGGCGGCGGATCTCGGCCACCAGCCGCGGCGTGGGGCGCTCGTCGGCGTCGATCGAGAGCACCCAGTCGCCGCCGGCCAGCCGCAGGGCGTGGTTTCGCTGCCGGGCGAACGTGTCGAACCGCCGCGAGACGACGCGGCAGCCGTAAGACCGGGCGATCGGCACCGTGGCGTCGCGCGAGCCCCCGTCGACCACCACGATTTCGTCGGTCCAATCCAGCCGCGGCAACAGCCCGGGCAATTGGCGTTGCTCGTTGAGCGTAATCACGGCGGCGGTAATGGTCGGCCTGCGGCTCACGGAGTGGCCCCCAGTCGTCGCGGATGGAAGCGTTGGAAGAAGTGGCGTTCGCGCTCCGGGAAGGTCTCCGCGCGGTGGGTCGGCGATCGCAGCGCTCCCAAGCGGGCCAACGCCCCGCACAGCGCCCGGGTGAACATCCAGCGGCGTTGGCGTCCGACCCACGGGGCACGAAGGAGGTCCCATGCCAAACGCACCGGCAGGCCGACCATTTGCCGGCCCAGGTGCAGCGGGTGCCGCAGGTTCTTCCATTGGAACAAGAGCGTGTTCCGCAGCGCCAACTGCTCGCATCCGGCCCGGCCGAAGACGGGTCCGAACGTGCCCATGCCCAGGTGATACGCCACGGCTTCGGGGACGTATCGGGCATGATGGCCGCGGAGGTAGCCACGGAAGGCCAGATCGAGGTCTTCCAGCCGCCCGGGCAGAAACACCGGATCAAAGCCACCCAACTCGCAGAACCGTCGGCAATCGACCGCCAGGATCGAGCCGGCCGAGCCGGTCCAGTCCGGTCGGTCGAGCGTGGCCTCGTGGCCCGGGTAAAAGGCCGTCGCCTGGACCAGTCCCCAGCGCCAACGGACCGCCGTCTTCAGGCCCTCGTACGTCTTGCCGTCGAACCGCCGGCAGAGCGGCACGGTCATGAAGCACTGCGGCTCTGCTTCCCGTTGCGGTTCGACCAACGGCGCCACCAGCGGGTCGATGCAGTCCGCGGCAAGCTTGACGTCGTTGTTCAGCAGAATCGCCACCGGGCCGGCCAAGGCGGGCACCACGTCGTTGAACGAGCAGAGACCCCGATTCGGACGGCGGATCGTTGCGACCGCTGGAAAACGCTCCGCCAGCCAGGCCAGCGAATCGTCGTCCGATTCGTTGTCGATCACCACCACGTCGCACCGGTGCGACGACGCCCGGGCCGCGCGCAGCACCGACGGCAAACACTCGTCCAGCAGCCGGCGTCCGTTATGGTTCAGGACCAACAGGTGAACGAGCATGATAGCGCAAAACGGGTTGGGAGCGTATTCGGTACGCGCGGGGAACCGCGGGGACTGTCCCGATTTTCACAAAGCGAAAATGGGACTGTCCCCCTCCGCGCACCGGAAGCCATTCCTCTACGAGTCCTTTGGGCCGCACACCATACGGGCGTTGGGCCTTGCGGGTCAATACGACTCCTGTCCGGCAGTTTGCCCAGCCGTCCCATCTTGCCTCGCTTCAACGTTCCACCACCCGTCGGAGAACGTCAGGTCGTGGCCCGGCGGAACGCGATACCACGCGGCGAATTCCCGTTCGACCGAATCGAGGCATTGGGATCGGGCGATGGTCCAGACGGCGACGGCGAGGGCGACCGGTGCGGCAACGCCTAGGTAGATCTTGCCGATCAGCAGGTGCGTATCGCCGACGAGCCACTGAGCCAGCGCCGCCAGGGTCAGCACGTTAAGGATCACGTGGATCTCGCACGCCTTGCGGCCCGTCCAGGCGGCCAGGCGCAACGGGCTTCGGGGGATCGGCGGTTGCGGCTCGGGCCGTCCGCCGCCACCGCCGGCCACCAGCAGCCGGCCGCGGACCCGCTGAAGCCGTTGGATGAAGGCCTTGTATCGGGCGTCGTGCTGCAGCGTGATCAGCAGCAGCGAGACTCCCCAGACCAGCCCTGCGAGCGGCCAGAGCGGTTCGGCCGTCTGCACGAACAGCCCGCAGCCGATCCCTAATGGAACGAGCAGATTCACCGTATGGTGCATCAGGTAGTCCAACTGAACGCCGTCCAGCGAGGCGGTACCGCGGAGCCGGGCCAACTGGCCGTCGACGTGATCCAGCAGGTACCAGAGTTGCAGCAGCGCGGCGGCGGCGATCCACCCCCAGACGGTTCCCCAGCCGAACGCGGCCGCGGCCCCCAGACCGCAACCCCACGCGGCCAGCGTGGCCATGTGGGCAGAAACACCCCAAGGCGCGACTACACGGGTCACATGCAGGGCCGCCGGCCGGCTGACGTGCCGGGCCATCCAGTTGCCCACGCGACGATGGTCGGGCTTCTGGCAGCGGCGCTGGAGTTCGTCGAAAGGGAGGCGTTTCATGCGTAGGTCCGGTCGGTTGGGACCGCTAAGGCGAGCGGCGGATGAAGGTTTACCTGCCGCGCGTTTTCAGTTGTCAGTTTTCAGTTATCAGTGTTCAGTTTTAAGTTGTCAGTTGTCGGCCTCATCCCCGGCAGCGCAGTGCCGGGGCTTTTCAACCATGCCAACTCAATCCCCCAACCCCCAACCCCCAGCCCCTAATCCCTAATCCCCAATCCGTCACCTGCCGCTCGCCTACGGATCGCAAAGGCAATACGTGGGGCACGATTCCATCGTGCCAGGCACGTTGAAGACGTGCCCCACATCAGCGGCACTTTGGGGACGCGCCCCACCTAAACGGTTCTCCTGTTTCGGTTGAGTTCCTCGCGCCAGCCGCCGTGGTGCCAGCCGACGGCAACCGTGATGCCCCAAACGGCGGTGACGGCTGCGATCCGCGCCAGCATCGTCGTCC
>Ga0180438_10009817_pt1 | contig 11837 bp, 11 predicted proteins | sample SS_ome_12_FD_132455 | JGI IMG/M metagenome (GOLD analysis project Ga0180438, IMG submission 132455) | Hypersaline lake sediment archaeal communities from the Salton Sea, California, USA - SS_3_D_2 metaG | ecosystem: Environmental > Aquatic > Non-marine Saline and Alkaline > Hypersaline >...
AAAATCTCAGGTTACTAAGCAAATATTTAGCGGAGAAATCACAAGACAGATCTCATTAATAAAAGAGCCAATAAAAACAGGTATTTCATATTGCGGGGTTGAATTTCTTGATGATTGCGTTCTATACACACCAAATCTTAAAATTAACGGGTGGTCTTTGGCATGCATCATCAGTGGAGGGGCTTCCAATCCCGGAACGGTTCTAATTCCGACTAAATCATATCCTAAACCGCTTTCTTATTTCAGAACTATACCAAGCAATAGAATAAAGGTTCAAGAAAATTATATTGCTTTCAAAATTGATGTTGAAGATATTTATAAATTAGCAGTTCGACCCAACGATATTGATTTTTCGAGAAAAGCTAAAATTGGATACATCTTAAAAGTTCCTGATTCAGATTACTTTGGCTTATTAGTTAAATTATCAGATGACATTCCAAGATCTCAAGCAGATTGTTTCGATATTGCTCGAGATAACCCAGATGGCGAGATTGGTGTAATTCAATCATATAACTCAGAATCTCCAGAAAAACCTAATGTTCTAAAATATGGAGAGATTGAACTACAACTAAGTAAATTTGAAAATATTGATAATAGTTCTCATGGAAAAGCTAAACACCAAATTATTAATTATTTTGGAACAAAGAATGAAATATTAGACGTAATAGAAAAATATTTTGGGATTATTCAACCGATCCTTTTTGGAAAAGCTTAATATGCGCTCTATTTTAATTAAAAAATATAACTCTTTCAATTAGTTATTAGGTAATAAACATGACTCAAAAAAGAAAAGTAAAATATCAACAACTAATAATCATCTTTATTATATATATAGCCTTATGGTTAGTTCTGGTACCTATGATAAAATCACCCCAATTTCCATTAAATGTGGATGTTTCTTTAAGTGAGTTTGTTCCCGCTCAAGATATATTGACAGAGCTAGCTACAATTTTTATCATTATTCTTCCACTGACTAGTATCTTAAGTCTTCTTATAGGGGGCTACATACTAACACCAATAGTAATAATATTGCATAAGCTATTCTTTAGATCCAAGAATTTTTATGGTATTCAATATGAAAGCCATCTAGAAGAAAGACGTTTTTTATCCCTTGGTTTATATCCAGTTTTAATGTCCATCAATCTGGCTTCAATTTTTAATAGACCAGAGATATGGGGCTTCCTTTTAGAGTCTAATTTAATTGCTGATATTAATAATGTTTGGAGAATCCCAGCATTGACTCGTTTTTTTGCTATGACTATCTTGTTAATGTTTACATATGGCATTTCAATTTTTCTTTTTTCACCAGTCTGGTATTTAAGGGATTCAGGTATAATTTATACCAATAAACGAAAAATAGAACAATCTCAGGAATCATTTAATTTAAGGTCTCTAGGAGATTGGTTCCAAACCTTATTGAAAAGTTATGCCGGAATTGGAGCAATCTTAACCTATATCTTTATCGTTTATCTTATCACAACAAGCTTTATAAACGAATGGGATATTGCAGTTTTAATCTTATGGTTTGGACTTCCTTTTTACTTAGTGCTTTCAATGATTCCAGCTCTGATTTTTAATGATTTGATTAAAGGACATAGGATTAATTTCACTAGAAAATTAGCTTATAAAATGGGGATAAAGGAAAAAGCGATTACATCCTTTGAATTTAAAGCGATTGAGTAAAAGATTAAGAAATATTAGAGAACATATTTCTCTAATATTCATTAGATACCCTCTATATAAAATCTCTCCGTTGAATCTAATGAACCTTGAAGGGAAATTTTATAAGATTAGTTATTCAATTTTCATATTTAAAAGAATAAGGATTGATTTTTTACATAAAAATCTTGAATGAAATTTATTTATAAATTTCTTCAATTTAAAAACATTACAAAACAGAAAATAATATAAATATATTTAACGAAATCTTATAATTGCTTTCAATTTGGATATTATTGTTAATCTTCTTTAGATTTTCAAACAGGATATCATTTTTGGGTTAAATAATGCGCTATAACATTATTAAAGCTTCAGAAGTATTGGAAAATCCTAGCTTTCAAGGTGTACTTGAAATTGCAAAAGAAATAATCAACCAAAATAAAGTCTTAAATACTGAAATGTTATATAACATCGCTAAAAAGAAGCTGAATATCCCCCGAAAGGGATTACTAAGCATAATCCAAACTCTCCTAAATAGAAAAATTCTGGTTGAAGGTTCTAAATATACTAGAGATACTGTTATGAAAAATCCCTTTAGAAAGATGCTTTACGATTTTATTAAAGAAAATATTGGTTCTCATTTTTCATTAATAAGAAAAGAAATTAATTTTGATGAGAAAGGAAAAATAGCAAGTCCAGGAAGACTTATATGGCATTTAGAAATGCTTTTAAAGTTTAATTTTATTAAGAAAGTTAAATATAAGAATTATACTCTCTTTCTCCCTTTAAATATAATTGAGGAGGAAGGAATTTTTCATTTTATATTACGTGATGAGATAAATTTAAAAATCATTAAAAAAGTATATGAATTGAAATCAATTAGAGGAGCAGAAATTTATAAGGAAATACATGAAAAAAGAGAATTAGTTTACTATAGGGTTAAAAACCTTATTGATCTTGAACTTCTTGCAATCGAAGGAGAAAATAATGAGAATATAATTATTAATCCAAAAGTATATAAACTAATTACCAAAAATTTAACAAATTCATAACGAGTGTGAATAAATTGGCTCTAAATTGGAATCCCGAAGTTATTGTTGACTTTATTGTAGCAGCAATTGGAATTATTTCAGCTATATTGACCTATATTAAACCTAAGTCAAAAAAAATACCCTCGCTATTTTTCATAAGATTAGCAATCTGGAGTATGAGTCTGATGATGTTAATTGATGGTATATCACTTCTTATCGTAAGTGAGGAACTTGGTATTCTAACTGGAATATTTGTTGTTCTGGGAACTTTGTTTTTTATAATTGGAGTTAATTACATAATGAAAGAGAGTTACTATTCATTTGGCTTTACTTTAACATTAGGAATAAGTATATTATTTATATATTTAGGTTTTCAACCTGGAGCTATAGAAACGCGAATTCAGAGTGGTTATGTAAGACTTCCATGGATTGGGCTTTATGGTGATTTAGGTCTCCTTCTTATAGGTATATTAGAAATTTATATGTTATACTGGGGAGTGAAAACTTTTCACAATGCCCCTTTCTTATTAAAAAAGGAAGCATTATTATTTTTTATTGGAATATTGTTAATCTCTCCTATTACATTTCTTTTTTATCTCCTATATATTTATGAACCAATATATATTCTTGTTTCTGATTTAACTACTTTCATAGGAATTTTAATCTTATCGGTCTCCATTATAATTGAACCAAAGCTATTCTATATTCTCCCCTTTACAGTTTATCGAATTGTAGTAAAAGATAATAGGGGAAATCCTCTGTTCGATTATGATTGGTCTGAGTCAAATGTAAGTGAAAATGTTTTCATAGGATTTATAAACGCTGTGCAGCTTATGAGTGAAGAAATTATGAATATTGGAGGCTTACTAGATATCAATCTGAAAGATGGGATTCTAATCTTACATGAATCTGAAAATATTACTGTAGGATTAGTTACGTCTAAATCCTCAAAATTACTACGAGATTCAGTTATAAAATTTACATTTGATTTTGAAGCTAAATTTCAGAAACAACTTAAAGAATCTAGTCATGATATGAAGGAATATGGAGCAGCTTTTGAATTAATTGAAAAATACTTTTCCAATTTTCCCTCGAGAATTATTCCTCATAAATCTCATCCCTTATTATTAACGGATAAACTTTTAAAATTACCTGCTAGTTTAGAATCTGATTTAAAGGTTTTATTTCCAGATGAAGAAGAATACAATTACATAAAATCAGAGATTTTCAGAGCTCCAGAAAGCAGTGCTGAGAGTTTTATATCCCTTTACAATGAGATAAAAGAAGAGCTTGAAAAAAGAGAAAAAGAGCAAAATGGAGAACCTAACAATGTCAAAATGATATAATAATACCTTAAATTAAGCCATAATTAATAATTGATTTAGTTATTAACTAAGCTTAATCATAATTAATTTTTGTTCAGGTTTTGATTATCATACCATTCTTTAACTAGGTTTTTCTTATTTATATATCTAAGAAAATTTAAGGATATCACTAATAAAATTATGTCTTCAATAAACCAAATAAGCTGATATACGGTTAGGACAGCCTCAAACTGTCTCTGGCCTATAATAATGGTACCATAATCGATTATAGGAATCAAAAGAAAATCTGGAGATTGAAGCAAAAACCAGGGATATAATAATTCAATATACTCATGAGAAGGGAGATCCAGTAATATATGAGTTAATCCTCCTAAGAGTGCTGAATAGAATGCTATAATGAAAAATTTTTTATTGAAAGGTTTTTTCTTAAGGACATCCCAATCATCAACACCAAAGAACTTTAATGGTTTATAAATAGCGCTGTCTTTCTTTGCAATCTTAGCAATGTACGGACCAATATATCTATCAAATAATATTGAAAGAATAATTGCTAATGGAACAGTCCAAATAAGTAAGCCTAAAAGACTATGTGTTATATTTCTTAATCTAAATGAAGTAAAAAGATCGATTATTACATTCATATCGGGAACGAATGCACCAAAACAAATTGCAGTACCATCGATTCTTTTTGGATATTTTATTTTAAGAAACAATCCAGGTGCTTGATGTGAAATTACTGCGCTAGGCATGTCTCAATTCCTTTTCTTTATCGTAATTGGATCAATAATACGAGATAAATATATTTTTTGATTATATTTTAAACCTGTTTAGGTCGGTCAATACCGTTAAAGTATAATTTCTCTAACATATGCTAAGACGAGTTCGATTTCTTTATTATACCGATTTTTTTTAACCAGTCTTCTTTAGAACCCCTAAATGATGGTCTGGGAATATTTATTCCGCTAGGATAACCTGTTGCTTCTTCCGGTCCCAAAATCACAAATGTGGTTGAATAGACTTTATCAGGGAAAGATATTTTAACTCCTATATTATTAATATTTTGAATGTTTACGCCCTTAATAATAAATCTTTGTTGTTCCATCGGTTTTTTGATAACCTTTACCTTCCAACCAGATGGGACTTCTAAAAGAATATCAGAATTAAGTTTTTTATTACCTCTTTTTAAAGAAATCCCCAATGTTTTATCAATATTCGATTCTATTATGGGATCTCCCATATAATGAACTATAATCTCAAGATCTTCTAAATTTAAAACACTCGTTTGAAGATCTAAATTAAACAACTCAATTACTTTTTCATTTTGAAACAATAATGAAAATAAGTTGTCAGGTAGTACTGTCTTATTAGAGAAAATAATATTATTAGATCTTTCTTTTAAGAAACGATAAGCTATAGAAGAGATTCTATTCGCCAAATCAGCAATAGTTTTGGGAATGTTTTCTAAATGTGCTTTCTTAGTTAATAAATGAATAATTATCTCTTGTCCAATAGGATTAATCCATTTTTCAGGAATACTCTTGAATCCATTAAGGATTCCAAGAAGCGCTCCTAGAGTTGCTGCAGTGCAATCAGTATCATATCCACAGTTTACTGCCTTACACAAGCAATCACCAAAGTCTACCCCAAATAACCATCCTATGAGGGTAAAGGCATGATTCTGAGGAGCATGACATGGTTCATTATGACCATAAAACAATAAAACACGTTTTCGTGTTTCAATCCATGATACATTATTTTCAAAACACCATGTTACTTCACGTGTTACCCTGGAAATCATGGAAGAAATAGGGATCATAGCTAAACCTATAGTGATTAAAAGTTTTGGATCCTTTAAGACAAATGCTGCACTTTCAAGAGCTGCCCAGAACATTTCTCCAAACATCCCCTCCCCACCAGTGTGATCAACTGTAGAGTCTTTCCATGCCATCGAAGCAGCTAATTGGGGATCACCAGGGGCAATGCAAGCCCATATCTCACTGCGAATGGGTGCACCCATTTCATCAATATAATAATTTTCAAAGGATCCCGATATTGGAGGCAATAATCCACGCTTTAGGTTTCTTTGTGAGAATCCATATTCATTCCAAGGGTAAGCAAAAGCATATCGCTTCCAATAATTCGCAAAGTCTTGTAATGAAGGATTTAGCCCCACGTCTTCCATCATCTTGAGCCATATAAGCTGTAAGTCTAAATCATCATTAGGTGCTGGTTTTTTTGGAATAGGGTCATAATACGTTAGCTTATTCATAGACTTTTTGGTTTCATAAGGCGCTCCAAGTGTTCCTCCTATATTTTTTCCCATCCAACATGCTAATACTTTATCAAAATATTCTTCTTTACTAATGTAAATCTTGTTCATTTTAGGGACCTTAGGATTAAAAGACAATTTATTTATCGTTTGTTATGATTATTAACAATTTGCATATCTTTTTTAATAAGATTATCTAAAATAATACTTAATTAATTATTATAAGCAATAAGTAAAATAATCGAGTCTTCTACAATTATGTCAAGAAAAAAATTAAATAATGAAGAGAGATATTCCACTAAAAAGGCATTGCTTTATAGTTTTGCGGGGCTTACAGATGTCATTAACTTTCAATTTTTTAGTTTCTTAATATTTACATTCTATTGGGCCGTTGTGGGTCTTAATGTCAATTTGATTACGATAGGATATATCATCTGGTCAATATGGAATGCAGTTAATGATCCTCTATTGGGAGCATTATCAGATCGTACAAAATCGAAATGGGGGCGAAGAAAGCCATATATAATTGCAGGAATTTATCCTTTGTGTATCATAACCATATTTTTATGGACACCTATAAGAACTGATCAAATCAGTTTATTTCTCTATTTCTTAATCATTATTATTATATGGGAATTTTTTTATACAATGTGGAGCTTGAATCAAACAGCCCTTTTTCCTGAAATGTTTAAAAATTTAGATGAGCGGGCAAAAGCAAATACCGTAATTCAAATATTCCAGGTAATATCTCTGCTAATTGCATTTATACTTCCGAGCGCTTTCATCCCCAAATATGATGATCCTCAGTATGCAACAGAATATATTTATGCAGGAATAGCAATAGCAATCATTTGTGCAGTTACAGCAACTATTTTTATAAAATTTGGATTAAAAGAACGTATAGAATTTTCAAGAGATCCTGAAACAGCACCCTCATTATTTAAATCACTTAAATATTCATTGAAGAGTAAAGCATTTCTCACCTATATCGTAGCAAATTTTGCATTATGGTATGTATTTGGTATGTTACCTACGCTTACCCCACTTTATGGAGATTTTGTTTTGGGTATTGAAGATTCCTTCATACTTTCTCTATTACTAGCTGTAGCTTTTATTTCCGCAGCATTCTTTATCTTAATGTGGCGTGTGGTTCTGTTAAAATTTGGAGCAAAGATTACTTTTATCTTGGTTTTGATAGTATTTATAATTACTTTATCTCCACTGATGTTTGCATCTGATCTAACTTCAGGTTTTATTGCATTCTTTTTTGTGGGAGTTGGTCTTGCAGGGGCTCTTATGATAAGAGATGTTACGATCTCTGCTATAATTGATGAAGACGAATTAAAAACAGGAACCAGAAGAGAAGGAGGCTTTTATGGAATTAATGCCTTAATTGTTAAATCAGGAAATATATTCGTATTTTTATCTATTAGCTTGGTGTTTAATAGTGTAGGTTGGGCTGTTTTTGATCCGGTTGGAACTACAGAACAGACAATATTCGGTTTAAAAAGCTTAATGTTCATTTTTCCCGCGGTTGTGCTACTCATTGGCTTGATTTCTATGCTTTTTTTCCCAATTAACAAGGAAAGATATCAAGGATTAACAGAAAAAGCGAGAGAATTACATGCTGAGAAGAAAAGTAAAATTCAAACAAATTAATTAGATTTTTTCTGTTCACTAATTAATTTTTTTATAACTTTTTATAAAAATAATTAATACAATTTTAAAATCAAAATAAAGAAATTTAAAATTAGAAAAAAATAATGCTTATAAATTTTTTTTAAATTGTTAAAAAAGGTCCTACTAAATATCTTACAGCATACGTAAGGATAGGGACTAGTGCTGCAACTATCATTTTATTTACCAAATGCTTATCTAACGTTTTCTTTTTGAGTTCTGAATTCATTTCTTCTGTATATAGGTAAGCAATAACTGCTTTTAACATATCATCAGTATTGCTTTCCTTCCCTTCGAGTATATTTTTAGCTACTTCATGAAATTTGAGATGTTGAAATTTTTCCACTATCATGAGTGCTTCCTTTTTTTCTTTATCTATATCTTTGGCTATAATTGTTGGAGCGATAATTGTCCCAACTAAGAAGATAATGAAAACTACATACATAGATATAGTGTCACTCCACCATGGATCGAAAAAGGTTTGATATATGAATTTAATTGCGACAAATGTACCCAAAGGTAAGAATGCAAAAATAGATTTAGTCAACAACGTTTTGTGCTGTTTCTGCTGTACTACAACTTTAATATCATCTTTCCATTTCGTTTGTTTAAGCTTAGCTCTAATAAAGATTATAAAAGAGAAAAACATCCAAATAAATGCTCCCATAAAGAACCATGGTACAATCCAGATCACCAACCATAATATTGAGCCGAAATTAATTCCATTAGTAGTTTCTGATATACGAGGGTACCAAGAATCATCTAGATATTTAATATCATAAAGCCATCCTTGGCAATTATCAGGACAACCTAAATTTAAACCAAAACCTGTAATATCATATATTATAAAAGGTAATGCTATCAATATCGAAATTATTATCCCTGGTGCACCATAAAGTGATTTTACTAGACTTTTTTGGACTTCCTTATCAAATCTTATTAGTTCATTTGCTTTATTAATTGTCTTCTTTATAGCAACATCTGTCCATGTCATTAAATATACCGTCACTGGGATAAAAAGTGCCCAGAACAAATAAGATATTATCGCATTATCGATTTGATCTAATGTTGCTAAGATAGCGGGTTCTGTAAAGATACCAGCAAAAAAACCTGAAATTAAGAACGCTATTGTTATTATGAAAGGAAAAAGCTTACCAAACCATCCCCAGCTACGAATATAGAATCGTTCAAGGTAAAATCTTTTTTGTTCAAACTGATTAGTGCTTAAAACTTCATTCATGTATAATTCCTACTTTTTTTTATATTACTATAAGATAATTTTAGTTAACCTAACTATCGTATTTCATATTTTAATGCTTTTAGTTTCTTCTTTCAAATGTATTTGGATCTTGTTAAAATAGTTTTAAAATGATATGTAAGATTATCATTGTTTAACTAATAAAATTCTTTACAAATCTGTATAACACTTAAATAAGATCATATACTTCTATCCTTAAAGAAATCAATTAAAGTATGAAGATACGCGCTAATTCAATGATACCCAAACCAGAAGCTCGAGAATGTTTTGAAAAAGGCCGAAAACTCTGTGAGATTAAACAATATAGTGATGCTATATCTCTCTTTAATGATACATTAACAAATCAATCAAATTATTTCAACGCTTGGAATTATAAAGGATTTGCTCTTTATAAACTTAAAAAATACTATGAGGCTCTCAAGTGTTTCGAGAAAGCTATAGAAATTAAACCAAACTATTTGAACGCATGGATTAATAAAGGTAAAGCCTTATATCGACTTGGTAAGTTTGAACAAAGTATTGAATGTTTTAATTACTTAACGACTTTAAAACCCGAAAGTGATATTGCATGGAAATATAAGGGATTAGCCTTTAAAAATGTTGGAAGTTTAAAAAACGCTTTAGAATGTTTTGAACAATCAATTAAAATTAAAGAGAATTATGCTCAACTATGGAAGAAGAAAGCTGATAAATTTTTAAATGAAGGTCAAGCTGAACTCGCAAAAGAGTGCCTTCAAATCGTAAAAAAAACTTTAGGTTGCAATTGTAACCCCTTAATCCAAATCTCAGAAATATTATGTGAAACTGGGAAAATTCAAAATGCAATTGATTGTATTGAAATTGCGATAAGATTGAAACCAGAAAATGATAAACTTATTAGTAAGAAAGAAGCAATTTTGAAGAAATATAGCAATGAAGTTGAGAATGAATAGTAGCAAAAATTAATTAAAATTAATTAAATATCTTTTAGTCTAGGATCTAATGCATCTCTCAGTCCATCTCCTAAAAGCATAAAACCAATGACACTAATTAATATCATAAACCCTGGCCAAAGAGACGCCCATGGAGCATCTATAATATGATATCTTGCACTACTTATATCAGCTCCCCATTGTATTAGACGATAATCTCCATACCCTAAAAACGATAATGCTGCTAATGATAAAATTATGCCTCCTATATCAAACGTTAACGCAATAATAATAGGTTGTATACAGTTAGGGAGTATATGCTTAAACATTATTCTCCAACTACCGGCTCCAGCAACTTTTGCGGCCTCTATGTATGGTAATGCTCTAGCGTGAAGTACCGAACCTCTAATTAATCGAGCATATATTGGAATCCCTATAACTCCATATGCTAAAATAATATATTCCATCCGAGGATGCCAAATTGAAAGAAGAATCATGGCAAGCATTAATCCCGGGAAAGCCAATAAGATATCTCCTAATCTCATGGTTATTGAATCAATCCATCTTCCATAATATGCCGCGATCATCCCTATTACTACGCCAATTATCACACTGAAAAAAATCGCTGGAATTGCGATAATCAAAGCAGAGCGTGCGCCAAATATGATTCTTGAGAGCACATCTCTCCCGTATGTTTGACCTAAAGGATAATTTGAAGAAGGAGGTGACCAAATATTTCCATAATAATAACTTGCTTGTTCAAAAGAATAAGGCGAAATCCATTCCGGAAAAACCGCCAAGGTAACGATGAGGAAAATAATAATAATTCCTATGATTGTTAAACTATATTTTAACCTTCTAATAAATCTGCGTTTGCTTATAGTTTTTTCATATTCAAATTCTCTTACCATTAAATCTTTTATTTTGTATCCTGGAATAAGCAAAAATTTTACGTTCGATTTAATCCATTTTAAAATTGCTTTTATGGTTATTTTTTCCTGGGATTCCTTATTAGAAACTAACTTAAGCTCAGTCTCTTCCGTCATGAACTTTTCTCTTATTTGTCCATTAAATTCTCGTAAAAGAGGTTTATTTTAAGATCAAAATTAAAAGAAAACTTAAAACTTTACCACATATCAAACAACTTTTTTTCAACCTGAAAGAATCGAAACGAGATAAATTTATTGATATTACGGAAGATCAGGTTCTCTTAATCCTTCTTTAGCTCGTAATTTACGCATAGCGTCTAAATCTTGCCGATGCTTTGCTTCTTCAAGTTTTTTCTTTGATTTTTCTTTCCTATTTTTTGGTCTTCTTTTGAATTTCATTTAATAATCACCTAATTTTTTTAATATTAAAATACATATATATAACTTAAGGTACTTTAGAAATTTCTATTCTTATTTTATTATCATCATGATGTAGAATAAAAAAGGGAAACAGATTGAATAAAAGAGAGCTAGAGAAATTTTTTAAGAGATTGGATGAACTATTACAAACTAATGGCTGTAATGCCCGAGATTTGACGAATGCTCAAATCATATTAAACGAAATGGATATTCCTACAAAAGAACAAGAAGAATTTTTAGAGGATTGCAGAAATGCTGGTGGATTTTGTGATTGTGAGATTTTTTTAAACGCAGAAGAATATTTACGAGAAAAGTATGCAGATTAATTTGATATATGTTGGGATTTTTACCTATATTC
>Ga0180438_10009818_pt1 | contig 11837 bp, 8 predicted proteins | sample SS_ome_12_FD_132455 | JGI IMG/M metagenome (GOLD analysis project Ga0180438, IMG submission 132455) | Hypersaline lake sediment archaeal communities from the Salton Sea, California, USA - SS_3_D_2 metaG | ecosystem: Environmental > Aquatic > Non-marine Saline and Alkaline > Hypersaline >...
TAAGGGTCTTTTATTTGTTCTGGGGAATAATATTTTACTTGAACCCAACCTTCACCTGTTATTGATTTCATTTGTCCTAATTCAGTGCAAAACAATTCTTGTTTATTATCTTCCCAAATACTGTTTAAATAATCAAAACTGTCTTGCCCTTCTTCATTAACAGATTTTTTTCTAGTATCGTTATCAGTTTTAAAATTAAAACCTCTACCAAATTCAAAAGCTATAAATTTATTAACATAGGTTCTACAATAATTCTCCGTAATTTCTGGTTTATCTTGTGCAGGAATATCTTCCCAATGAAATCCGTCATAAAAGTTAAATGCAATTCTCATTTTATTTAACCTTTCATAATCCTCGTTACTAATGTGGGAAGATAAAGCCAACATAGATAAGTTATTTAAGTCATTGTAATTATACCTTCTATTAAACTCCATAATAATCCTCCTATCGTCTTCTTGCAGTTATATTATTTCTTTTTGAATAAAACTTTTTAAAATTACCAAAGTTCTTAAACACATCTTTTTTACTTTCAGTTGTAACCTGTGAAACTTCTGTGGCATCTCTTGATCCCCATACAGCTAAAGCCCATGAATCTGGATAATCGTCATGTGCATTTTTTTCTGGTGGGTGAGAAACTACCATATGTACTCCACTATAAGTTTTCTGTAATTCGCCTAACTCTTTTATAAACTTTCTATACTCCCTAGTTTGTTTTGTATCATCATCAGCAGGAACTCTTGATCTGCCCGCCTTTATTTCTACATTCAAATGTTTATACATTTCCGATTTTGAAGAAGTGCCAAATATAAAAGGAATTACCTCGAAATCCATATTGGCTCTTAACCTGTGGGATAAACTAGCCTCTTTAGTTGCATCGACTACAAGTTTTTCAACTCTAAAGTTAGATAAATAATCCACTATCTCATGGTATTGCTCTTCATAATCATCGCCCATAATTTCAAGCCAATCTTTTATATAAGTATTAAAAGCAGTATAACTTTCCTCTACACCATCATCGCCTTTTTTAGTTTCACATATAACAGGGTTATCCCAATCCACTTCTATAACAGTAATAACAGTTGCATCTTTTTTACCCGCAACATCTATACCTACTATATGGGGTTTTGTTATATCATAAAAGACTCTGCCCATAGCTGTTTCTAAATTCTTTTTCTCAAATAAATCAATATCAACAAACTGACCTTTCTTTAATATCCACTTTAACTTATAGGACATTTGAAATTCATCCGATTCTTCGCCTAGTCTATATCTCTCTTTTTCTAAATACTTTGCGTATTTTGGGTTATGCCTAGCCACCACATCACAATCATACTCATAATGAGATTTTCTATTTATCTCCGCATTGTCATACCTCTTTTTATTCCTTTGTATAACTTCATAAAAATCTCCTTTAAAAGTAGTAGAAGTACCTATCTTTATTATAGTTGCGTTATAAGCCGCCCCCATTGGGTGAATACTCTGACCACTAATGATATTGGTATCTACGATAATATTATGAATTCCTTCGGGGTCTTTATCCATATTAACACAGTAAGTTTTTTCTCTGCCTCTTTTTATTATATTTTTTACTTTACAAAATCTCATAGTGTTAGGGTAATATTTTGACCTCTCTCTGGATTGTCTATCTTCATGGTACTTACTAGCTTTAATCAACCTAGTTTGTTTCATAAATAACTTAAATTCTTTTTTAAATCTTAGTACATCTACGCCACTTTTTATATGTATAAAATGAAGTGGGTAATTTTCACCTTTTCCAAAAGCTCCTTCTTTATTATTATCTCTAGTAAAATAAGTGGTGTGAACACCAAATCTAAAAAGTAATTCTCTTAATTGTTTAACTAAGGTTTCTGATATTCCTGCAAAGGATATTAAAGGTTTTTTGTCTATATTCTCTACACTTCCGTCTGTCTCTATAAGGGATTCAACTAAACCTTTATAAAAACTCTTTGAATAAAGTACCTCTTTAGGTAAGTGTTTATTCGTGCTTTTCTTATCCCACATTTCATACAAGGCAAAAAATTTCTTTAACACTTTAGGGTTAGAGTATTTTACACTAACAACATTGCCTTCTCTATTAACGTTAGTTATTTTCATTTTTATATCTTTAGTTTTTAAGACTTTTCTGAATAGAGAAAGTATTCTACAGCAAGTTATTACATCCCCAATGAACTGAACTGATCCTCCTCGTGTACAACCATCACCTAAAAAATATCCCATTAAAAGCCCTTTTTCATAGTCTAAATCTTTTTCCTCGTGAAAGTAGGGTAATTCTTCAGCAACACCTACTCTTAAAGGACGATCATTATTTAGGTTATTAATAATTTCTTCTACAGTCCTGAATTTTAGTTTTTGCCCTCTAGTTTTTTTGTTTAAGGTATAAAATTTATGGTTTAAGGTGGCAGTTACTTTTGCACCATTGTCTAAACTCAATTCGTAAACATCTTGAATGCCATTGTCATAAAATTCATAAGGTACTCTACTTGTAAGATTTTTCATCTCTTTATCATAACAAACTAAACTGTCTTTTCCGTCCCTTACTATATCCTCTACGCTTTTATACTCTCCACTTTCCAATAAGATTCTCGTGTCTCCCGTTAAGCATTTACGGATCTTGAATGTACTTATATCCTGTGCTTCTTCACTTATTATTACTTTAAAAGATTCTCCCTCTATATTACTTCCCTCTGAAGCCGATATAGCAGTAGCAAAAGAACCATTGCTCAAAGAAACAGTTTGACCATTAGAACAGTCAAAATACAATCTAAAATCTGGATCATTTAAAACCACCTTAGCATTTTTACTTTGTAATCTTGATCTCATTCTTCCGTAAGTTATTTGAGCCTGTCTTTGAGAAGGTGCAAATATTCCAACCCACACTCCATCTTTAAAACTTTCTAATCTTTTATCTCCTGCAAACATAGGCATATTTGCGAGTTTAGGAAGTAAAATCATCATACCACCAACAATAGTTGCTATGGTTTCTGACTTTCCACTATTATGGACTTTAATCCCACCACAAATAAACCAACCTTTTTCGGGAACTTCAATATCCCACACTTCTTTTTTACCTACACTTTTTATAGAAATAACCTTTGAATATTTAAATATTTCCTTATCTAAATTTGATATAGATAACTTTCCGAGTTTATTCATTCTTGTGTAATTTAGATTTGGCATTTCTTTACCTAGTATTTCTCCGATTATCTTTCTAAATTTTATGGCATTTCTTTGACCCCCTATTACTATTCTGTTAAACTTAGTTCCATCTTTATTCTTATTCATTAATTCAGCTTTTACCTGTCCTGATAAACCTAATTTATTTAAAAGTTCTCTATGAAAATCGGCAAAAGGATAATTGTTACCGCAAGATAGTCCAATCTCTATGTTTTTTTGATCTTTTTTTAGATGTATATAACCGTCCCCTGCCCACATACCCCTAAAATACGCACAAACTTGTTCTTTTGTAAAGTAGTTTAACGCTTTAGGGTATCCAGATTCATCATAATTCAAAATCCTAATAAAAGTCTTTAAGGAGTTAAATCTTGATTTTTCACCTGTGGTAAATAAAATATCAAAACCTTTACCCTTAGCATATCTTTTAGGTGTTATATCCTTAAAATATTTTTTAACTAAACTCTCTACCCTATCTAAATACTCTGTATTAATGTTCGTAAATTTTATTGATTGACCTTGATTAAAACTTCCATCCGAAGTTAACCACCCTACTAATTCAGCTAATTCTTCATTCATAGTATATTTCCCTGTTATATTCTCTGTGCTATGAATATTTACATACCTTTCAAAAGAATAAGGTATTATTCCGTCGCCAAACTTATTCCACGAATGTAAAACTGAAACTTTATCCCCAACTTTTAAATCAACTACATTTACCCAACCTCTATTAGTGTGAATAGGATGTTCAGCAGTAGCATAAACTTTATAGCCACCTTTAGCTTTAATCTCAAAAACTTCTTTCTCTTTGAAGGTATTTATTGCACCTTCTACTTCTTCAATTTTCTTTATTTCACCCGATCTAGTATGGATCATAGACCCTTTCATTATACACTGTCTTGAGAAGAGAGCAGTTAATTCTTCCCCATCATTTTCTAAAATAGATCTTGCTACTCTTCGTCCAAATTGTTCTTGATAAGGATAAAAAACTATACCAGAGTATAATTCACAAAAAGATACAACTTTGTTTACTAACTCCGTTGTAGGGATTCTGGATGCGTATATAGAAATAGATGTGCTTTTTAAGAACCTCGATAATTCTCTTTTAATTTTTTCTAATCTATCCCTTAACATTCAATACCTCCTTAATTATAAAAAAATAAGCTACCTATGTATAATATTATCATACATAAGTAGCCTATAACAATTAAGGTACGAATTATAATTAAGGGTTTATATGATCTTCCCAAGTACATTTCTCTGGTGCTTTATCTTCTCTAATCCTAGAAAATCTAGGGTGTCTTAACTTTCCTGTGTCTAAAAACATTTCATTAGCAAGTATTTCTATCGTAGTGCCTATATAATCTTCTTTATTATCACTAAGATGTTTTCTCATCTCTTCATCAAAACCAGAACATTCTCCAACCTCTAAAAACTCTTCTCCATATACTTGAACAAATTTAAACTCTTTCGCTTTTTTACTTTTCAGCAGTTCCTCTTTTTCTTTCTTAGTTATAATGACTCCAAATCTTATATTTCCTACCCAATCTTCATAATAATATTTTGAAATAGGTTTACAGGTTTTGATTTTTTTAACTTCAGCCAATTGGTGAGGATCGGAAGTATTATATTTTTTGTCATTAAAATTACAATCTATCCAATAATTCCACTTTTCTGGTGTAGGGAATTTCCCTTCATACTCTGGAGTAGGATCTGTAAATCCTAAAATGACTACATCTTTAGTTAAAAACTTTTTAACCTTAGTGTATTCTCTTCCCCTTTTATGATAGTATTTACCTTCTTTATGTTTTAACATTATTCCTTCTTCGCCATTTTTTACTACATACTCATAATATTCTTTTTTATTAAATTCTTTTTGAGCATGATCGGAAGTATTAAAAACTATAACCTCGTCAAAATAATGAACATCTTCAAAATAATTATTAACCTTGTATAAAAGCTTATTTAGTAATTCTTTTCTTCTCCATAAAGGCATACGAGCAACATACACACCTTTATAATAAATAACATCAAAAGCATTGAATACAGCAAATCCTAATTCAATCTGTCTTTCAATAGCTTTATCCCATTTACAGTTCATAACACTTGCTATATCTTTAAAAGGTCTGTTAGGAATCATTAATTCGCCATCTATTACAGTACCTATTAATTCTGGAATAACTTCCTGCAATTGAGGTAACGAATCCGTGTTTTCACAAAACCAGTTTGTTTTTTTACTAACTCTTCTACTAAAAACTCTAGTACAGTCCTTATTAAAATGAACTGTGGCTCTTGTGCCGTCTAATTTTAATTCTGCGTAATAGTCTTTACTGTTAAACATTTCTTCTAACTTTTCTTCCCGCTCTTCTTCTTTTGCTGTCATAGGCTCAATCCATTTTATATTTGCTTTTTTATACTCTTCATAAGTCCAATCTTGATATTTAGGCTCTATAATTTCTCCTGTTTCTTCTACAATAAAATTATCGTTATCCTTAATTATCATTTAAATACCTCTCTTCAAATAAATCTAAAACTTGATTCCAAGTAAAAAATATACTTCTCTCTTCTTCTTTTGTTTTTAAATCATAAAATCTATATTTCATCCCTTGACTATCCCAATCGGCAAAACCTTCATCATAAACGGCAATAGTTACACTACTTCCACCTGTTCCATACTCTTTTTTCAATTCTTCTATCTTTTCTTTTTTTGATAAATTACTTCTAATAAAATTTAATATTCTTTCCCTTCCACCTTGTACGTTACCACAGTAACTAACTATATGCTTTTCTACCGCCTCTTTTAAATAAGGGAACATTATAATACCTCCTATAGTATATTTATACTTCTATTATACTAAAAAGAGGGTATTATGACAAATACCCTCAAATGTATTAGTTAAATGTTCTTACATACTCTACAAAGTTATGACCTAATCTCTTTAAATCTTCTAAAGATCCTTTATTGAAAACATTATAATCATATTCATAAGTAGAACCCACTGTTTCTCGATCTGAATTATTACTTATTATTAAATCTTTATTTGGATCTAAAACAAAAACAGTTATTGCCCCAAAAGCTTTTTTAACTCTCTCAATTTTGTTTACCTCTCTTATATGTATAAAGAGAATTTCACATTCACATTTTGAAGAATCCATAAAAAAGTCATAGATAGATTCTAAATACTTAAACGAATGATCATAATAATCATCGGCCAAAGTTTTTAATTCACTTAGAAATTTTCTATCTTTTTCTTTTTTCTCCACACAACCTAAGATCTGTGCAACTTCTTTTACTTTGTCGACTGAACTAATGTTCATAATATTAGCTTTTTCCTCACAGAACTTAATAAAAGTATCTTTACCATGTTCAGCAGGACCGTTAATTATAACTACACATTTTTTCATATTATTACTCTCCCGTAGATCCTATTCCGCCTTTTCTTTCTTCCCCAGAGTTACAATTATCAGAAACTAAAAATGGTTGAAATATGCCTTGTGCTATTCTATCTCCCCTTGATAAATTAACAGATTTCTCCCCACAATTTCTTATACATATTCCGATGTTACCCTCATTATTTTCGTTGTTATAATAATCACTATCTATTATTCCAACAGTGTTAGCTAACCTTAATTCTAGTTTTATTCCAACAGAACTTCGTGGATATAAAGCTAAATATTCTCCATCTTTCATGTAAGCCTTAATATCTGTCCAGATAGTAATTTGTTTATTAGGTTCTATTTCAACATCGTGAGGAACAAAAAAATCATATCCTGCTGATTTTATAGACCCTCTTAATGGTAATAAAGGCTCAAAATCATTCTTTCTAAATCTTCCCCTAGACACTTTTTCAAAACCCCTTATTCTTGTAGGTTCTTGTTTTGGTTTATGAGTAATATCCTCTACTCTAAAATTCTTAGTTGTTGTTAATTCTGACATTAGTAATCTACTCCTTTTTTATATATTTTCTGATTTGTTGTGGCTAACTTAACTCCGTACTGAATATAGTTATCTGCTTTAAATTCTTCTAAATATCTTCCGCATTTTATATAGTCTGCTTTTTCTAACAAAATTTTAGGTATATCCTTTAAAGCATATCGGGTATAAACCCAAACTTCTCTATCAAAAGTCTTTAGTTTATGGATAAAAGCCGAAAGTTCATACAATTCTTGGTCTAACGGTTCTCCTCCTAATATAGAAAACTTTGTTATAATGTTAGGATAGGTGTTAACCTTTTCTCTTATACTATCATAAAAGGTGTTACTCAACAAAATACCTTTTGAAAAATCCCAAGATTCTGGGTTATAACAATTCTTACAATGAGGATTACCTTTACACCCTGCTAAAAATATATCTATACTATATCTTTCTAAATCGTATTGCGTAGTTAAAATATTCATATTACTCCTTGTAAAACTTTCTATTTGGATAATCTTCTTTTCTTCTTTCTTTCGCCCAATGTTTAGTATTCGTAAGAAACCCGACCACTCTCGTATAGTTATTTTCTATCTTACTTCCGCACTCGCATACATCTTTTTTACCTACTGAAATATGTCCTGCTGTACATTCTTGTAAATTATAATTAACTCCTGTGTATCTTACTCCCTGTTTAGCAACAGACTTTATTAGACTCTTCAACTTTTCCTTATCTTCTAGTCTAGTTTCAACATTTAAATGGCATATTGATCCTCCACTTAATTGTTCATCATATAATCCTTGAAGTCTAATTCTATCAAGGATATCAGCCTCAGTAATTAATGGTATAAACTGATTAGAATAAAATGTGTATCTGTCATTATAACCTAAAACTTTATCTTTGTTAGCCAACTTAATAGAAGTATTTTCAGCAGGTATTTGTTCCACATTAACTGCAACTTCAAACTTTTTACCTAAAGCATTATTGACTCTATTTACAGCTTTTAAACATTCTTTCCCAAAATTTACTCCCTTTTCAGATAAAGGATCAAAACCTGCAGTTTCTAACAGTTCATTAAACCCATTTACTCCTTGGGTTAAATACTGCTTCTTTATTTCTATAAAACCTAAACTATACAGTGGGTGATAACCCTCTTCAATTCTCTTCTCTACTATATGTTTACGGATATAATTAGCCTTAAAACATAAAGTAGTTAATCTTTTTAATTCTTTTAGTATAGTTTCATGATCTTCTTTATACATTAATCCTAGTCTAGCATAATTGGTTGTTACTACTCCTAAACTTCCTATCTTACTACTTCCTGCACCAAAACTATTAAAATATTCATTTTCAAGATCAGATCTCAATCGACAGTTATGAGTTATTATTCCATTAGGTAAAGTAAAATAAGGTTCTTCTATATTCTTGACCTCAAAACAATAAACTTCGTTGTCTTCTAATTCTATTTTAGATATACTTTTAATTTTAAAATAAGTGGCATTATTAATGGTAATATATACATCCTTCATGCATCTTTTATTTCCTGACTCATACCATCTGATACAATAAAGAGGATAGTTCCTATTAAAACATTCATTTCTTATAACTACCTTCTCGTCAGTTCTATCCGAATCATTAATAACTGAAATTTTCCCCAAAGAGTTTAATAAAATCTCTATCTGGTCAATAAGATTTTTAGATGTGGAATAAATCCTATTACTATTTCCCCCATCAGTTATATAATATCCATCTATTATACCTTGTCTAAACTCCCTGCTTTGTAATAAACACTCTAAATTTAATTCCTTAGAATAAGAGTAATCTCCCATGACATACTCTCTTATAAAGTCTGCCAATTTCACTGAACTTATACCTAAAGGATGTACATTATGATAAGGGGTGTACTCTCTTACATTAGGCTCTAACCCTAAAATCTCCATAGCATCTTCAAAATGAGAATAAAGTAAATCCCTCTTTGTTTTATTTAAAGAAAATCTTACTTCTCTTCTATCAATACTGCCATCACCTAAATATGCACCTATTAATACTCCTTGGGAGTAAGTCAGTCCTTTATCTCTTTCTGGTACACTATCCAAAGGTAAAGAGTTAAACAGTAAATAATCATCTACCTTTAAATCCTTAGTTAATTTATCCCCTCTGTTTGTAACATTAATATGATCTTCCGTAACAATTATTTTTTTATTATTAACAGTTACTATTTCATATAAATCCTTATTTTCTCTTGGAACTTTTACCGTCTTACCTTTTACCCAACTTCCATTATGGAATATAGTAAAATTCTTTTTTCTATCTTCCCAATTACTTTCATATAAATCTTTAAAAGATAAATAATTTACTCCATTACTGCTTTTAGAAAGAGTTAACTGACTACCAACAAAACAACAACTAGAAAGTGTTGAAGATTTTCCCTTAAATAAATTCATAAATCCATACTTCAAATTCTTTTCTGCTATAAAATCTAAAAACTTTTCGTCCTTAATATTATTATTTAAATCAATTGAATGACAAGCCGAGGTAACAGGAAAAGTTAAAGGTGTCCTATTTAATTCTTCATTTATAATATCGATATAAATTTCCTGCAATTTTCTAACTACTTCTAAATTTAGGGCAGTTCCTCTAGTTGGGTGTATATAGTCATTAGATAACTTCCTAAGGAATACATCATCAAATATAGATATATTTGTGAATGGGCTATTTCCCGATATAAATATCTTACCTTCTTTTCTAAAAACAACCACTCCATTGTCTGTGGTTGGACACCATACTTTTCCTTTATATTTAACCTTAGTCTTACTAGAAGCATACTTTGAAGTCCTATGGTAAGGGCATAGGTATATTGTGGGGTTTACGTTACCTTTTTTAAGCCTCTCTATTATACTACTGCCTCTCCCCGCTAAAAAACATACGTGTTGTAATTGATCCACTATTTTATAGGAATCACATTGACACCTTTGTTTATTGTAATTATCCTCCTCTGTAGTTCCATCTAACTTAGCCCATAAGTCAATAACTAAGTTTGCCTGTCTTTGGCTTAATTCAGAAAACCACTTAGGTAGTTCCGTTCTGTTATTATTAAGTAGATCTACAACACCTTCAGAAGAATCAGCAGTAAGAGTATATACCTTACATATACCCCCAAATTCTGAATCTACGTACTTAAATGTATAATCCAACGATAAGTTCTCCAATGTTTCTTCAAACTCTTCTATTCCCCATCTCTTTGGGGATTTAAAAAACTGTACAAGAGTTCTTCTATTACCTTCCCCTTGTTTAAGATGTCCGTCAGTTAGTATAAAAACACAAATCTTTAGCCAATCATCACTTATTGGATAGTCTTTAAATAAATTGTCCATAGCGATCGGTATATTTAAAGGGGTTTTACAATTAAAAATATTCTGTGATTCAGATAAAATGACCTCCTGCGAATTATTTTTCTTATGTAAAACCTTATGGTTTGGAGTAACAGTTTGAACTATATCTCTACCTCTATACTCATGTAAAAATCCCTCGTAATCAGAAACACTAACCGCCCTAACTTTTTGTATTTCAGCAATACCTTCTTTCCACGTATATATATCATCCCCTACTTTTAATTCATAGTATTTCTTAAATCCATTAGGAGTTAAAACTTCGGTATCTTCCGTAACACATTGCATAGATCTCATAGGTTGATTTAAAGTGTATATCATTGAAACTAAAGTTTCTTTTATATAACTCCAACAATCTTCTTCACTAGCAAACTTAAAGTGAGAATCCCCTTTGTTATCTAAAATATCTTCCACATAAAAAGACATAACTAAAAGCAGATCAGCAAGACCAGTGGCTCCTAGAGTTGAATTACTAGCTATTACAACAAATTGTTCTACCTGCGATTTGAAAGAATAAAGGTATTTAGGTCTTATGGATTTTATAGATTTAACCATAGGTAACCCTCTTACAGCAATATCGTATGTACTATAATTAAAACAATAACTTTTTCCAGAGCTAAAACCGTGGAAATCATTTATATAGATATCTCCTCTTAGTTGATGTTCTACTATATCATGTGCAGTTTTAATACCAAAAAACTCTCGCCCATACTTCCATAGTAAATAATAAGAATCTAATTTTTCATACGGTTTAACCATTTCTAGAGGGAAAGATATTACACTTTTGTCCGATACGTTAGAATTACTATCAACAGAAACATCTGCCGTTGTAGTATTATTAGTGAAAAACTTTTTACTGAAAGCATTAAAATCTAATTGACTTCCTACTCCTTCTAATTCAAATAATTCTTTTGGGTATTGTCTTTTTAATTTACTCCAAAATCTTTCAAACTCTTTTGGATAACTTATATTTATCTGCATATTTAAGTCACCTCCTTGAGAGTTATTACTTCCTCTTCGTTTAAAATAATAGGAAAACTTACAATGCCTTTTTCTTTTGCTCTATCTAGTACGATAACCTTTTCTTCTTCATTTAAATTCTCAAATAACTTATAGTGATACTCTAACCCTTTTTCTTTTAGCACATTGGCAGTAGTAACACACTTACCGCAATTTTTTGCTCCAATTATAGTTATCATGCTCGCACCTCTTATTAAATTTTTTCCACTTTCTTAAAAGTAGATAATATAATCTTATCGAACTCCCTTAGATAAGTAAAGAAGTTTAAAGATGAAATTTCTTCAAAACATCCACTTTGAGAACTATTAGTAACATTAAAATA
>Ga0180438_10009819_pt1 | contig 11836 bp, 9 predicted proteins | sample SS_ome_12_FD_132455 | JGI IMG/M metagenome (GOLD analysis project Ga0180438, IMG submission 132455) | Hypersaline lake sediment archaeal communities from the Salton Sea, California, USA - SS_3_D_2 metaG | ecosystem: Environmental > Aquatic > Non-marine Saline and Alkaline > Hypersaline >...
CAAATCGGAGTTTCGTATATAACCTCACTATTGCAGGGGAATCTCGATCAAGCTGTTCAAGACTCCATAAAAGCAGCAAATGCATCAGTTCCAGATCCTGATTTTTCATCACTTGCAAGTAGTGATTCAGCATACCCAACCGTGATAGGAATTTTTGACAAATCTCTGGCTCAATTATCTTGTGAAGAAGCTGTTGATATGATGACTCGAGGTGTTCAAGCATCATATGAAGTATCTGGAGAATTACGCAACATGGTTGAGGGAGATTTTACATCGAAATCAATTACTCGTGTAGTTGTCAATTCTCTTGGAATCAATGAAGCCAGCTTAGAAACGCAGGCTGAATTAACAGTATACTCCGCAATAGGAAGTGGTGAAGATAGATGCTCCAGTGGTGATTATCAGAACACTCGTACACTAAGAGAAATCGATCCTGAAAAAATTGGCATGTCATCAGCTCAAAAAGCACTTCGCCTACGTGGTGCCAAATCCATTGCCAGTGGCGACATGCCATTAATTCTAACTCCATCTGCATTGAGAGCTGTTCTTGGATTCGGATTTGCAGAAGCCCTTGACGCAAGACAAGTTCAAGATGGCGAATCATATTTGGTCGATTCCATTGGTTCAGAGATAGCATCCACTGAATTAGAAATAGTCGATAATGCACTATTGCCTGGCGCCATAGGTTCACGACCTTTTGATGCAGAAGGAACCCCTTCACAGAACACACCGCTAATAGTCTCCGGTGTTCTTAGGAACTATCTTCATGACTCATATAGTAGTTCGAAGACTGGCGTGAAAAACACTAGTAATGCATTTCGTAGTTCCTATAGAGTTATTCCCAGGATTAAAGCCTCTAATCTGATTGTCCGACCAGGGACAACTACGCTTGATGATATGATTTCTGAGATGACTGAGGGCGTGCTTTGCGTAGATACATTTGATAGACCAAATATGGTGACTGGTGAACTCAGTGCAATGATAATGGAGGGCTTTCTTATCAAGAAGGGTGAGGTAAAACATGCACTAAAGAGCACACTCTTTGGAATTACTATGCAGGACTTGCTAAAGCGAGCAACTATGATAGGATCTGATGTAGAAAGTAGGGGTTCTGTATTATCGCCTTCAATCCTAATCGATTCTGTAAAGATTACTTCCGGTTGATAAGTTGACAATAGAGGTCTTGCTGACCAATCTGACTAGATTGCTGCCCCTAAGTCATGATTTTTTGCATTAGAATCAAAGTCCATACTATTAAGATTGCCAGAAACAATGGCTCCATTCTTGATAGGACTTGGATTATTTGGTTCCACGCTAAAATTCGACATATGTGAATTCTAAAAAGGAAAAAGATGAAGAGAGAATCTTGGTGTGGAAATGAGTCAAGTGCGACTTCAACATGGAAAGGGTAGCTTTTCTGCTTTCACTGTTCTTGCTTTTGCAATCCTTACGTTATTCTTCCTTCAGGCTGCTGGTATGGCATTTATTCAGCTCGGTATTCCTATGTGGTTGGCAATTCTCATAATTCCTGGGTCACTCCTTGGTAGTGTGGTCAATATTCCCCTTTATACTATCAAGTCTGACTCCGCTCCATGCATAGAGGACTCACACTTTCCCTACTGGGGGGTGAGCTATCAAGTCTTTCAACCTGAGTGTCCCGGCGAAACCGAGATAAGCATCAATCTTGGTGGTGCAATCATCCCCATTTTTGTGAGTGGGTACCTCATTCTCATGAATCTGACTGCAGTGGTACAGTTTCTAGTGGCAACTGCAATTGTTGCGATTATTGTGCATAGGGTCGCGCGAATCGAACCTAGTGTTGGTATCCTCACTCCTGGATTTCTCCCTGCACTGGCTGCGGTCTTCATGACAATTGCAATTATCGCAATCGCTCCTGGTCCTTACAATGCCTATGCGATTGCTTATGTTTGTGGTACACTTGGAACCTTAATAGGTGCAGACCTGTTGAATCTCAACAAACTATCAATGTTAAGAACAGGAAAGGCATCAATCGGTGGTGCTGGAACCTGGGATGGTGTTTTCCTGACAGGGATTTTAGCAGTGTTTCTCCTGTAAATTAAGATAATAAACGAGAACTGATAGATTGAGATTTTTTTAGAACTCATCTAGTCCCTCATGGTCAATCCATGTCCTATAGTAGGGATCAAAGGACCCTCGGATGCCACTGGAGGCAATTAGACCTGTAACAAATTCATCCAAGGATTTAGAGAGATTCAAATAGTCCGAATATCCTTCCTTTCGCAGTCTATTGCTCTCCTTCTCCACCTCGTCTGGCTTGACCTTCATCTCATTCAATAGGACTGCTCTGATTTCCTTGTAGTCTTTGATATGAATAGGAATTCCCAGATATTTTGCCCTAAGTAACCTGAAACCATTCCCAGTTCTCCAGAGTCTAGACGCATCCACCCATTCCTTTGTCAAAGAAGGAAGTGCATCATCTATTTCTTGGATGACAAAGATGGTCTCTCGGTATCTAGCTTGGATTAGGTCCGATGTAATGACTGCGGATCTAGTAGAGGAGATTCTATCAACGTCAAAGAACAGTGTAGAACCACCACTATTGAATTGAGTCTTGGCTACATCTATCAAAAGTTCGAAGAGGGAGTTCGATGCATGAGTCATATCCTTGGGAACATCAAGTGAACGAAGCTCATCGAATAATGGACTGTCTATGCCAAGAAGCTCAGACACTCCGAAGATTGAGAGAACCATGTGATGTGTCTTCAACCAATGTTTCTGATAGGTGTCTTGGCAAGCTCGCTGAAGAAAGCCAACCAGTTCTATCCAGTCTTCTTTGGAATGGACGTTGGTGGTCAGGACCTTGTCAATGGTCGATGCTAGACCTTTGGACTCATCATTCGCGAGCAGCTCGTAGATAGTTTCTTTGCTGAGCTCCATTGTTGAACTGATAGACGTAGTAAGACTACTTCTGGTTTGTGTTATTGGAAGGGAGAATTATTAGAACATTTATTAGAAGACCTATTGATAATTGCTCCATAATACAGGGGTATCACATTGCCCGAGAGGAGAGGCGAGACTGACGGCCCAACCTCGCTTGAGCTTGACATCATGCGCTCGTTTGGATGGGCTGTAGTAGAGATGGAGGATACACTATATCAGAGATATCTCCATTTTTCTGCAGCAAAGTCATTGATGGCTGAGGAAGCTTTCAGGAAACACCTTCGAGAGATGGAGGCTAAGGGGTATGTTGAGTCCCTGAAACTCCATGGAAAACGTGCATATCGTCGTCTGCTTGTTGGAAAAGATATAGGAAAAGAGTTGCACCCTCAAGTACCACTCGATGAGATGCGTCTTGCATTGGGAAGTCTGAAGACGAAACCCAAGTTTGGGAAGAAGATACGTTCAAAGGTCACAACCGAGGTCATTGAGGATTCTGACACTGTGGGTAAAGAGATACAACGTGTGCTTGAGAATTGGATGCTTAAAACCGCAGGTCGAATAAGCAAAGGCGCGGTTCATGCTCATGTTGCGAACATGATGGCAGCTCTCAATGAATCAGAAGAGGAGCTTTTTGAGTATGTCCGCATCGAGCTGCCTGGCTTATTGGCTGAGATAGGTCAAATTCTGAGAACCTACGGTTCGGACTTTCTCCTCCTCACTCTACGCCTTACTGAACAGAAGGTGAGGAAGTATAGGTTTTAGGATGTCTACCTATGTATTGGTTGGTAGATGTCCAGACTTCTAATCAATCTGCAGGGAACTAAGAAACACCTAATATCAACTGAATAGTCCGCTCAAAGGGGCTATCTTACCAAGTTTAGATTGGCTCTAGTTAGGATTTCCTTAGTTGATAATATGGAATAAAGAACAGGATGAAGAACATTGCCATTATTATCATATAGAAATAAAGAAACCAAGCTGGGTAGCTCCCCGCGAGCAGTGTGATGATTCCACCAATTATTGCTACTGGAGTGTAAACAAACTCCATTTCAACAAGAATCTTTACACTCTTCCAATCTCCTGCTCTGAAAGCTAAAATCGAGGTCAGTCCAATACCTATGAGAAGGGCTCCATATGCTATGTTGATTGGATCTGCAGGTACAGTATGACCAACGAATGTGTTAAACGAGTCTGGTAATGCAAAGAGCCAGATTCCAAAGAACCATGCGACTAGGAAGTGAAGCAGGAAAATGTATTTCAATATTGATGGAATTTCTTTCTCAGTTCCCACTACTAACCACCTCATTGCTAAATGAGTCAATCATGATTGTTTAGCTTTTCTTTAAATCTTTTGACTGCCATTGTAACAAACAATTCTGGTGCGTTATCCAACTCATTGATATCGCACTTGCATGCAATTGGATAGGTGAATATGATAATAGAATGGTATGAAGACGATCGAAGCAAGGTACGGTCACTCTTCGACACGCACAAACATGGTCGCGCAATCATGTTTCCCGCTCTTGATCATGGGCGAGGTCGGTTGTGGGCTAATTCTCTAGAAACACCTACAGTAGCAAGACTCCAGCTTGTAGTGATAAACGCACTTGCAGGAGATAGTAGTAGCCCTGATGCAGTGGAGCTAATACGAATGATTGAGCCCCTTCAGCTTGTCTTTGGTCCAGATGAAGAATGGAGTAAGATAATCAAGGATCTCTGGGGTGAACGAATAGGCGTTCAACAGAGAACGCTATTCTCACCAGACTCATTGGACCTGAATCATCTGAGGCAGCTTCGCGATGAGGTACCATCAACCTATATGCTTGAGAGAATGGATCTTGAAACAATAAGGCGATTGGACAAGCGAGAAGCCTTGCATATACCAACCTTCTTTGGTTCTTCTGAGGATTTCTACAATCAGGGAATCGCTTATTGCGTAAAGCATCAGGGCGAAGTGGTCAGCATGGCTTCAACATTCACGCCCTTCACTAACGAGTTCGAGATACAGGTCGATACACCAGTTGCGGAGCATCGAAGAAAAGGCTTAGCGACGGTCGCCTCCGCTGCTCTCATTATCCACGCTCTGGAGGAGGGTATCACGCCTCACTGGGATGCTGCTAACGAGGCTTCTATTCACCTTGCACTGAAGCTTGGATATACAAACCCAGGCCCTTGGGAGGTGTATTATCTGAAACCTCCGGAGTAGACCAGAAAATCACCTCTTTCTCTTTAATGCAACAACAAGAAGGATAATGATCACTCCTCCGGTTAGCACAGTGGAAACCAGAACAATGTCAATTGGTCTAGTTGGTTCTACTCCAACTTCAAAGATCTCGATTTCCTTTACGACCTCAAGAGTGGAGTTGGTGTCCTCAACCTCGATATCCACCACATATTCTCCTTCTTCTAGTGCAATGAAATGACCTGTGTAATTTCCAACGTGGTTACTGTCGGTCAGTTCTATTGTGTCAATTAGTGTTCTGTTTCCATAACCATAGATTTGCGCAGTCACTTCATGGATATCAGTTGATAGAATGTCTCCCAGACTAGTATTGAGATTACTGACCATAGCAGTTATGCTGAAATTGGTGCCAATTGGTCCTCTAGCAGGCACGAGCGATGCTCCTGTGACTCTGGATAATCCAAGTGCCTCTCTGACAACTTCTGCACAGACCTCGGATGTTGGGGCTTCTAACCAACCTTCTCCACCAGTTCCACCCCCACTTCCACCAGTAATTATAACTCCATCTGCTACTGAATCAACACCCCAGACTGGTGTTGCTCCAGCAAGAACCATTTGTGGGCTACTAAGCCAGAATGAGATTACCTTGCTTCCGTTCACAATACCATTTGATTCTGCGACAACCACGGTACCTGTACAGATTGATGCGATGGTGAGTCCTAACTCGAATGCATCTGAAATGAATGCCAAGACAGTCTGACTACCCACCATGGTTGCCCAATGACCACCTGAGGTTATGAAGAGACAATCATACTCGGAGATCATTTCTGGAGTCATCTCTGAGTGGAGATAATCAGCAATCGTGAAGTTCTCTGGTCTGTATATACAGGAGCTTACATTGTAATCAAGTGCATATGCGACAGTCGATACATTGACTCCCCACGCCTCAAAGTGCTCTACTACATCGAAGTAATTCCACCCAAATCCATCAGTGATCAGAATCAACACTTTGACATCAGATGTATCAGGAAGGTCCAATGTTGAAACAACCGATGGGATTGAAAGAGTTAACGCGCACACAAGTAGTGATGTGACCAGTACGAATCGCCATCTCATGGTAATCGACAATCAGTCGTTATCCTACTATATTAGGAATAGGTTTAGCGCTACGGAAAAAAAGGAGAGCCTGGAGCTGCTCTTTCGAGTCTCCAGACTTTTTTCAACCAACTACAGAAAAGTCGTCGAAGACAAGAGTTGGGACATTAATTCCATATCGCAGGAATTGATTATTGTTCCCAATCTCTCGGAGATTCATATAACCCTCATAGAAGTTGCCTGCAATTGAAACAGGCTCAACTGAGCCCTTTATTTCTCCATTCTTGACAAGATATGAAGATCCAGCAACACATGAGAATTCACCCGTTGATACACTTGAGTGAGCAATGCCTAGTGGAAAATCTCTGATGAGAATGGCTTTTCCATCTATGGATGCGATAATCTCTTCCTCAGACTTCTTACCTGGAGTTACCTCTAACCATTTGAACGAAACAGTTGGCTTTGATTCATAGGGTGCTGGCACACCAAAGATGTCCACGCCGCGAACACAGCTACCTGTTGATTCAAGTCCATATGCCTTGCCATAGTAGTTATCGAAGAGATAGTTCTTCAAGATTCCTTTCTCAACAATGGTGTTATCTTTTTGAGGAAGTCCTTCAGCATCAATCGCTTCGGTTTTGAGACCTCGAGCATCCTGACCCTTATCTGTCAGAGTGAATCTTTTCGATGCAATCGTATCCCCGATTTTATCACAGAGCGGAGAAACTCCATCTACAACTGCGCTTCCCACGCTTGATTCTCCAAGACTTGAAAGAATAAAGAGTCCAGCAGGTAAAGGTGTCCAGATTGTGGTCATCTTCTCTGTTATATCTAGTTTCTTGGCACCTAGAAGATTGATAGCTCTTTCAGCAGTAGTTCTTCCTATACCCTCAGGGTCGACCACACGTTCTCTAGAAACAATATGGTGGGATGAGCCTCTACGTTCTTCGTTCTCAAGGACCAATACATCTGTTTCACAGCGGCTGTCACCGCTCTGCGTTGCCTCCAATATCCCTCGTGTGTTGCCAACAGCGTAACCTCTCCAAGAAACCTCCGCTTCTGCAATGACGACATTCACTCGGGGATCGACAACTCGTGCCTCATCGATTTGTTGTTCACAGGATTTTATGAGGTCGTCCGTTTCAATAGATAGGATCTCTTTGGGGAAGGCTCCCTCTTTTCCTCTGCCTTGTGGATCAGAGAATCCCTCGAATCTATTGTCTTGTACGTTAACGCTACTGACTATAGATAGTGCTTCCCTTGCGGCAAGTTTTATTCTCTCCGCAGAAACGCCAGTTGCCACAGCAAAACCGACACGCTTGTCCTTAGCTGCTCGCACTGCTGTTCCAGCATTGGCACCATCTTTAGCTGTCACTATCCCTTGGTCAATATTTGCTAACATCTTGTTCTCGTAGAACACGAAGATTTCAAACTCTGCAGATCTATCCAGGGATGCTGCATATTTGAGACCAGTATCAGTTGCCGAGAGCAGTTCATCTTTCAGATTATCGAATTCCATTCATGATCACTCCTTTGTTCAGGCCTCTCCCCCGAATCTGACCTCGCTGATGAGTAGTTGTGGTCCTCCCAAGCCTACCGGTAATGGGGATTGTCCACCTTTCCCGCAACCTCCAAAATACCCTGACCTTATCTTCAAGTCTTTTGTTCCACCCTCAACTTTTGAGAGGAGGTCCAATATATTGCCAGACAGAGCAACTTCTCGGATAGGATATTGAATCTCTCCCTTCTCAACCCAATAACCACGAATTGCTAAGAACACAAAACTACCATCACCCTCAACTTGTCCTCCTGAAGTCTGAATGGCATGTATTCCAGTACCCAGCTGGTCGAACGCTTCCTCTTCGTCTAGGTTTCCTTGTTGGAAATAGGTATTTGTCATTCTTGGAATAGGTGGAAAGACAAAGCTAACTGCGCGTGCATTTGCAGTGGTTCGTTGTTCAAACTTCTTTGCTGTTCCTCGGTTATGGAGGTAATTTTCGAGAACTCCTTTGTTTAGTATGGTGGTCTGACTCGAGGCAATTCCTTGATCATCATACGGAAGCCAGAGGCCTCCAAATTTCTTGATATCAGGAACTCCTCCATCAATAATTGTAGCGTGTTCAGTTCCCAAGCGCTTTCCGATTTTCCCAGATAAGGGAGAACCTCCAGAAACCACAAAATCCGCCTCACTCAAATGCCCGAATGACTCATGTGCAAGAACACCAACTAAGTCCTCTTGGATGAGTGCACGGAATTTACCAGCTGGACATGCCTTGGCCTTCAGTTGTTCCTTTGCTCGAGATCCAGCTAATTCCCCTAGCTTCTCTGGTGCACATTCTTCTCTCTCAAACTCCTCTAGACCGAATGTTCCTCCACGGCGTTCCGCTCCTTCAACCATAGCGCCTGAATCAGTCTTTGATGTAACAAGAGTCACGAGATCGCAAACAAGAAACTCCCAATTGATTTCTGAGCCATCGCTATTGGCTAGCATCTTTGGACCATATAGTTCGCCCCAGAGTGCACGTACACTTCTAATGTTCTCTCCAAATTCTCGAGCAGATTCAACAGAGCGATTCACCATATCAATTTTGTAATCAAGTTCTTTGTTTCGAGGATGGACTCTCACTTTCGGAGTGTCTGATTTCTTACTCTTTACTGTAGAACCTCGATCAAATGGCAGCTTTAATTTCGCTGCACGAGAAGAGGCTTTTGCCATTTTGTAGGCTTTCTCTACAGCTATTCGAAGGTCATTCCTTTCCTCGCTTGGAGTAAACGAAAAGCCTGACACGCCATCCACGTAAGCTGTGATTGCAAACCCCATCCGTGATTTAACCTGAATATCTTGCCAAATATCATTGATACGCTGTAAAGCCCTCAATGTCAGATCGTCATACCTCGCCTCAACAAAATCCGCACCAAGGTCTTCGCCAATACGAACACATTCCTGTAGTCTATCCAACATGTATCTGATACCTCTCTCATTCTTGCTCAGTGAGATTGAAACTGGTATCACTGTTGTCAATAAAAAGGCAGTTGCTAACGCGAGAATTCAAATTTCAATTTCAGTCTTCATATATCCTGTACCAGTAGGTGTAAAGTGTCTTGAAACCTATTGACTCGTAGAGTTTCAGAGCTGGTCGATTATCCGCCTCAACTTGAAGAAAGACCTGTTTGGCACCATGATCTTCCCCCCACATTGCCAGTGCACAGTTCAAAGACCAAGCAACTCCTCTTCGCTGAAACTCAGGCATAGTCCTAATCGAAAACAACCCTAGCCAGTCCCTCTCGACCACTCCCAATCCAACTCCTGCGATATTGCCATGCATCAGCACTCTTGCTATGTTCTTTTCTCCCCTAATCCGATGGATAATCTCTCTTCGCACCTCAATGGCTCTTTTATCCCGTTCAGACCTGTGCATAAGGATATCAAGAGATTCATCGCTGACCTTGAATAGATCAACAGGATGATGAGGATCCAGACATGATATATCTCCAATTTGGACTGTCTGCACATGAGTGATCATTCTCTGTTCAAATCCCCTCTCAATCAACACATCGTCAAGACCCTGAGGTTGACTTGCTGGCGTTATCTTAAACGTTGCAGGGGTGTCTTTTTCTCTATACAGTTCAATAACATAGTCTATCACATCCTCAACATGTACGTTACTCTTCCACTCATGTGGCAGAACACTGTTAGCTCTCCATGTGACACCATCATTCCATTGAATGATCCATCCCTTATAGTTTACAATCTCCCTTGCTGGCCAACAATGGGATGCGAGCAGCTCTAGCTCTGAAATCTCTCTCTCGGTCACCATACCAATTATGATACCATCACCACCTAAAATATACGGTCTCTGAAAGTGATTCTAATAAAAAAAGTCAAGCAAGCAAAACATCTTTGTGACACTTCCTTAACTGTGATTTGAGGATGTAGTAATGAGAACAGGACTGAATGAGACTGCAATGTCAATTCTAAGTGGTCTCTATGAAACCCTCTCAAGTACTACATCCCAGAAATCATGTCATTCATTGGAAATATCGGAAGCCGCGAGACTTGCTGGACTCACATATGTATTGTCTACCAGACAGCTTGATACACCTTACTCATTTACATCCCTATCATACGAGGCTGAGAGGATGGGCATTTCACGACATAGGGTATCAGAGATCTCTACTGAGGCTTTAGATTCATTCCAGTACTCATTTCCCATGGAACTGAGTTCTGATGACACTTCGGCGCTCCTCGGATTGATTCATGCCTATGCTTGTTACTCACTTCCACTTGCACAGAACAGGAGCACCTCACGAAAACCAATAGGTGCTTTCTACACACCAATGGAAGTTGCAGACTACATAGTTTCTCTTACAATCACTCAAACGCTGGAGAAACTAGCCTCAAGGGCGTCGTCCAAGGGTCTCTCGGCAATTACTGAAATTCTGTCAATGAAGGCTCTAGATCCTGCGTGCGGCACTGGTGTATTCTTATTGTCCGCCTTTCATGCTTACAATCGTTCTGTCAAGACTGCAATTCGAAATGCTCTTGAGAGTGGAACAAGTCGTTCTACCCTTAGAAAAGCTGGTGTATTAGACTATGGACGGACAATCCGCCATAACCTGTATGGAGTTGACATCGATGCTGGCGCCCTTGAAGTCGCTGATATTTCACTCCGCCTGCTTTCTCAAACGGATTCAAGTGATCTTGGTGATACATCTTTGGGTCTATCCCTTAAAAGAGGCAACTCATTGATTTCTCTAAGGGGAATGAATGGGACATCGAATCATTCCCATTTCTTTTCAGATACAGACTCTCGTCTGCCCTTTGAGTGGGGAAGCGAGTTCAAGGAGGTCAAAGCCGAGGGTGGGTTTGACTTCATTGTGATGAATCCCCCCTATGAACGTCTGAAACCAAATCTGGCTGAGTTCCTGAGAGAGCGCCTTCTCACAGGAAACCGTGAAATTCACTTGGAGAACTTCTCAAGGTATAAAGAGCGATTGAATGAGGATGTACAATATTTCCGAAACTCAGGTGAATTCCAATTAGGAAATAGGTACACTATAGATACTCATCGTCTCTTTGTTGAACGAGCCCTCCATCTAGCCCGTCAGGGAGCAGTGATTGGTTTCATTGTACCATCGACTATTCTTGGTGACCTTTCCTCCTACCAGCTACGCACTTCTCTCATTCAGGATAACCAAATATTGACAGTGGATGAATTTCATGAAACTTCCAGACTGTTTGATGGCGTCACTCAATCAGTATGTGTGCTAACATTCAAAAAAGGAGGGAGGACGCGATCCTTTCAGGCTCGTTTTGGTCTAAATGAGCTTTATGACCTAAAGAGTCAAGGCCATATTCTGATTTCAGCTGAACAGATTGAGAAGACTGTTGGACCCACTCTCGCTATTCCTCAGGTGAATGATATTGGCTGGCGGCTCATGTCCAAGCTCCATAGGCATCCGTCAATTTCATCCTTAAATTGGCTGACAGTTAGACGTGGTGAGCTTGACCTTACTTTGAATAAGGATTGTATCACATCAAGCCGCACAAGTTTTAGATTGATTAGAGGTTCGAACATCTCTCGATACTCAATAATTGAGACTTCCAGATCAGGCAGTGAGTTTGTTGATATCAAG
>Ga0180438_10009821_pt1 | contig 11835 bp, 8 predicted proteins | sample SS_ome_12_FD_132455 | JGI IMG/M metagenome (GOLD analysis project Ga0180438, IMG submission 132455) | Hypersaline lake sediment archaeal communities from the Salton Sea, California, USA - SS_3_D_2 metaG | ecosystem: Environmental > Aquatic > Non-marine Saline and Alkaline > Hypersaline >...
ACATAATGCTCGACATTCTGGAGACCGGTGATCGTGTAGTTGCCATCCGCGTCCGTTTGGACCTCCCCGAACGAGCGCACGGGGCCTCGGCCATGGGCCCGGACGCTTGCACCAGCAACCGGGTTCCCGGAAGCGGCCGTAACCCGTCCCGAGATCGCAACCTTTGAAGCCGTACTGTAGACCAACCTGAGGTCGGTCTTGTGCTCGCCGACTTCGAGCGTGATCTCCGTGGCGGACTCACGATCCCAACCCTGCGAGTTCGGCCCGGTCAACATCAGGTGATACGTCCCGTCCGCAAGGCCTGTCAGCGTGAACTCGCCCCCTGCGCCGCTCCGCGCTTCTGACGAACCGAACGCGTAGCCGTAATCAGACGTCGGCCAGGCCAAGACGCCCGCGTTTACGACCGGCGCGCCGTCGTCATCGACCACCGTGCCCGAAATGCTGCCGCCCCGCGCCAAGACTATCTCCGCGTCCCGCTTACCAACAGCAAAAAACGGCGTTTCCAAAGGCGCATAGCCGTCCGCCTTCACGAAAAAGCGCCAATTCCCCGGATTGACGTGAACCGAGAAGTGGCCTTGGGCGTCCGTGAGGCCCCGAAGTTCCTGCGCGCGCAGCCCCGGCACAGGGCCTTCCCGTCCTTCCTGCTGCGAAGGGTAGAGCGAAGCGTCGGGAATCGGTGCGTTGGCCTCATCGCGCACCCAACCCTCGATGGGACCCCCTTCTTCAAGCCTGAAGTCGACCTCGATTTCAGGGCGTGTCCGGCTGAGATAGATCCGTTGCGCGCTGAATTCCGTCGCCGTTACCGCCTTGAGTTGGTACTGTTTGTCGACCGGCAACTGCGTGGCCTCGTACTTCCCCGTCGAGTCCGCGTGCACGACGCTCCGATGCACAACGCGGAATCCGCTGCCAACGCCCGGAGACGCCTCGGCGATCAGCGTAACCGTGGCAGCAGCGGCGGGCCCGGCCCCACTGTGCGTAACCACGCCACGGATTACGCCGTTGCCCGCAAGATCCTCCTCGAGCCGACGCGCGGTTTGCGGTTCGTCGCGCGCCGTCCGCGCAGAGGAGGCAACACCGTGCTTCTTCTCCTGTCCGTCATCGACGTAAACGCGAGCCGGCCGGTCGCGCCCCGCGGCAACCGATTCGGCAACCCTCGAGGATTCCCCTTCCCCCTCCGCCGAAGGCCGATCGCTCTCCGAGCCATAGTCCCCGAGCAACCACCAGGCGGCCGCCACGAGAACTACAAAAAACGCGGTAAGCAAGTAGAATCGTAGGTTCGAACCCATGGGCCCCTCCCACCGGACTCGCTGGCAGCAGAAGTCAACATCCTCAACCTTTTCCAGGATACAAGACGCCGTTCCAGACGCTCAAATCGGCGAACCGGGGTTCGCGCTTCCTGGAAAGAACGCCGGGGCACGGCTTTTCCCAGCGAGTACACGCCCCCGTCGTTCCCAGCGCTCCGCTACCCGCGTTTTGACAGGACATCCGCTTCGTATTGCCTGACCTCGTTGATCCAGGCCGGGCCGACGGACACGTCCTGTTTCGCGCAGTAGTAGTCCCAGACCGCGCCGAACGGGAGGCTCTTCAATTCCTCGAGCAGGGCGAGCCGGGCCGAGTAATCGCCGTCCCGCTCGAGTTGACGCAGCATATCGGTGGGTTCGAGCAACGCGATGAGCAGCGCCTTGAGCATGGCCCGCGTACCCGTGACCCACGCCGCGATACGGTTAATGCTCGCGTCGAAAAAGTCGAGCCCGATATGTACGCGCTCGATGTACCCGTTGCGGACGATCTCCTCGGCGATGGCCCGCAACTCGTCCGACAGAATTACCACGTGGTCGCTGTCCCAACGCACCCCCCGGCTCACGTGGAGCAGCATCTCGTCAATGTAGATCAAAATCGACGAGATCTTGTCTGAAATGACTTCCGTCGGATGAAAATGGCCCGCGTCCAGGCACAACAACGTGTTGTGCTCGACCGCGTAACCCAGATAGAACTCGTGCGAGCCGATCACGCAGCTTTCCGACCCGATGCCGAACAGCTTGCATTCGATCGAGTCCAGGTGATGCCGTCGATCCAGTCTTTCCGCGAACACCGCGTCGAGCGATTCCCGCAACAGTTCCCGCGGCGTCCTGCGATCCACCGGCGTGTCCTTGAACCCGTCCGGGATCCACAAGTTCGTCACACACGGCGTCCCGAGTTCCCGGCCGATATGCGCGCTGATCCTTCTACACGCAATACAATGCTCGATCCAGAACTGCCGCACCGCCGGGTCGTAGCTCGCCAACGTGAACCCCGAGTTCGCCATCGGATGCGCGAAACACGTCTGATTGAAGTCCATGCCCAGCCCGTTCGCCTTCGCCCAATCGATCCACCGCGCATAATGCGCCGGCTCCAACGCGTTCCGATCGACCTTCTTGCCCCCCGTCTCCGCGTACATCGAATGCAGGTTCAGCCGATGCTTCCCCGGGATAAGGCTGTACGCCTTCTCGAGGTCCCCGCGGAGTTCGTCCGCAGTCCGCGCTCGGCCCGGATAATTCCCCGTCGCCTGGATACCCCCGCCGTCCACGGCGTCCACCGCCTCGAACCCCCCCACGTCATCGCCCTGCCAACAATGCAGCGAAATCGCGATCCCCGCCAACCGCCCCAGCGCCTGCTCCGTATCGACCCCGTACGCCGCATACACTTCTCGAGCGTTCGCGTACCCCCGCTCAACTGAATCCTCCTCAATCTCCGGGAACATAGCCGACTCCTTCTCCAACCGCTGCCAATGCACCTTCCCCAAGAAAGACGCACCATTGCCCGTAATCGCCCCGTAACCCGTGCAGGGTGGCACCTTCAAACTTTGTTTGGAGGTGTCCCACAGGCGCCCCTTTGCCAATTCCACCTTCATTCGTCGCACATGGCGAAACCCTCGATCTTCTCTTTACAGCGTTCCGCCGTGAGCTCCATGAGGCGCTCTACGCACGGGTACAGCACCTCCAATTGCCTCCGGGCTATCATGAAATGGGGGTCATAGCGCGCCCCGATGTACGCGTAGTCGAACAACTCTACGAGATCCCGATCCATTCTTGTCTCGTTCGGGAACAGGCCGCAGAACGCTGGGTCAAGCTCGCACGCCATCTCGCCCAGCACTTGAATGAAATGCTCGTTCGGAATGTAATTCGTGAAAACCAGCAGGATCGCCTTGTAAGACGACTCGGCGGCTTGGTGAAGATAAAACACAGCCTTTTTTGAACTTCTTCTGTCAAAAGCGTTCCGAGAATCGATCATGAACTCCCGGGCGCTGTCAAACCAGCAATCGAAATGAGCCTGCGCAATACGACTCCGCTCGGCGGGCTTCAGCTTGCGTTTACGCGGCAGTCTGTATTTGCCCGAGTCATAAAGCAGCCGGCCTTCCTTCTTGACGTCCGAAAAGAAATACTGCCCCTCGGCAAGCTGGACCCTCAGAAACCCGATGTCCCGCGGGATGACCCGCACGTGCGTGCTCAAGTTCGCCTCCGCGCATTGCTTCGATACCGCGTCCCAGGTATCCCCATCCTCCGCCGTCGCTCGATCCGTTGTCACCACCAGGATATCATAATCCGATACATGCCCGGATCTTCTGTCGGGGTCCAGGTCCTTCTCCTCCCGATAATCCCCTCGCGCATACGACCCGAACAGAATAACCATCTCGACCTTATCGCACCCATAACAAACAATCGACGCGATCCGTTTCAGTTCATCCCGCTTCCGTCTGGGCAAATGTGCGAGCGACGTCTTCATGCCCGAGAGTATACACGAGCCAGCACGCTCCGCCGCAACTATATCCAGGGCAATTGCACCAAAATACTGCGACCAACAACCGATCTCGGCAGAGTATTCGCCTGGAGAGGCGATAGCGGAAGGGGCCTGCTCGACCGTTTTCGATCTCGATGGCCCTCCAACCCAAGAATAAACCGGACACCACCCCGATCACGCGGACTAAGGCGGATCCAGAAGTGACCGCATCCGTAATCCCTTGCTGAGGATGAACAATAAAAAGGGATTGACGCAAGCGACTGACCCCGCCCCGGGCGGGGAAGCGAAACGTGTCCTCTTCTTGTGCAGGTGGGCTTACAGCCTCTTTGAATGGATGGCTGACATACGGCGCCAGGGTGCTGCCTTCAAACTTTCTGGAAGTGCCCTCTCTGGAAGTGGCGCACCACTATTCGCCTGCGGCTCATGCCCACCTACCTGATTATCTTCGCGCGACACGGCTCAAGATCCCTCACGTCCTCATACGTGTTTCCCGGTGGCCCACCTTTCACCCAGCCATTAAGGGCGGCAATTAGTTACTTGACACGGGGCACAAATTTTTGCCATAATTCGCGGCAGTGATAGGTTGCCAGAATTTCCTTGGCTATCAACGTATCCACGCGGTCTTGGCTGTCGGTCCTTTCCGCAGACTTATGAGCGCCACGAACAGGCCGCTTGTCAAAATGGCTATCGGGCCTAGCTATCAAACCGGCTCTTTGGGAGGTATCATGTATGGCTATTGACAGTTGGCCTTTCTATCCGGACCGTCTCACGGACATCATGGGGCCAACCCCCAAGCAGCGAGAGGTCGCACGGGATCTTTTCCGTTTCATCGAAGCAGCCAGCGCCATCCGGTTGAAACGCTCAGTGGCCATCATTGACCGGGGATTGGAACGTTTTGACCCCGAGATCGAAGGATTCGAGTATGAAGCCTTCTGCCATTACTTTCGCCTCGACAAGAGCGAAAAGGGTAAGAAGGCATGTCCCGGCGGCGACGAACGTTGCCGAGAGTGGGACAGACGCATAGCGGCGAAGATACTTAAGATGGCCTACGATAACAAACTGCAAGGCGATTGGGCAGCGTTTCCGTGCCATCTCAACGTTGTCGACATGTGTGCGGTGATTCGTGTTGTCTCTGCTCCCATCGCCGCATTGTTTGCGGGGCAGTTTCTGCCTCTCAAGGACACGCAACAAAAGGCAAGACAGGAGGTACTTGACGGCATCGAGCAGCTCGATAAGCCGCAATATGACGACCCGCTGCTCGAAAACCTTCCGCTCGTGGAGCTGTCGCCCGAGGCCAAAAGCAAACTCATATCGCTCACCGACAAGCTGAAGCCGGCCTCTGAGGGCTTTGAAAAGACCCTCAAGACCCAGGCGAAGATCATTGGAGACATCGCTCAGGAGTTCTGGGAGCGCTACAAGGCGGCGCAGGAACAGTCTTTCATCAATTCGTTGCGCGAGCGAGGCGCAGTACTGGCGCCCGAGCCTACCCATGCCTGGGTCGCGGAGGAGTTGTCAAAACAACTCGGATCGGTATGTGCCTTCTGCGGCGTCGAGTGGATGGCGTTCTTCGCCGATTGGGCCGGCGAAGGAAACATACTCGATCTGGTTGCTTTTCACGGCATCGATTTCACGGACCAAGATCAACGCCCGCACTTCAACTGGAACAAATGCAAGGCCAAGTACAAGAATCTGCCGGACGAGCGTCCCAAACGATCCGACCTGAGGCGTATCATCGAACGAGGACTCCGGTGGCGAAGAGGGATGGACAAAGACATCCATCGTGAATTCGAGGAATGCTCGCTTGTGGTTCCGCAAGAGCGAGGTACAAAGCCGGAGAGAACCGTCATCGTTTTCGGAGCAATGAAGCGCGATTTCCAGTACGGGCGCGAAGTGGCCTTCCTCCGGCAGACCTGCGACATCCTCGCCGATGATTTCCGACATCGGAACCGGCTCCTTAGGCTTTCCCATGGTGAGAAGCAGTGGGAGGAGATCGTCGATTTCCTCACGCATCAGGTCAGAAGTGTATTGGATACTATCAAGTCAACCAGCGACTACATGGCAAAGAAGTCGCGGGCCGCCGGTAACGTCATCGACGAGGACTATTTGTACGCAGCGACCATTCTCCAGACGCACGTCCAGCACCTCGCTGCACACAGCAAGCTGACCTTGGCCGCTGCTAGGGACGCCGTAGACCTCATGCTCAAATACGTGCCGGAGGACTTTAATGAGACGGATTTGGCTACCTTAGTAAGACAGTATGGTAAGCACTATGAAGGGGCCGCCGCGAGACGTAACATAGCCATTCGGTTCGGGGACGGACTCGTGAGTCCAAAAAAGGCCGAGATTGTGCCCGGTGCGTTCGAAACGGTGCTCATGAATGTGCTGCACAATGCTGTTAAGTACGGGCGGGAGGGCACCTACATCAAACTTGATATTGAAATAGATGAGTCGCTTGCTTACTACGCTGAGAACTTAAAAATCGTTGTTCGCGACGTCGGGTGCGGTATCCCAGCCGACGAGCAGTCGAAAGTTTTTGGGAAGGGGTTTCAGGGGACTCGCCGGAGCGACGAGGCGGGCGAGGGTCTCGGGCTCTATGAAGCCCGCGAGATCATTGCCGCCCATGGAGGCAGCATATGGTGCAATAGCTACCCTCGTAGTTCCGGATCGGGTCTCGACGATTGGTTGACTGTGTTTATCATAACGACCCCGACCCGGCAGACAAGGAGAACATGAGAATGACGGACAAGATTAGATGCCTCTATGTCGATGACCAAGTTAGTGATCCGGCGCTGTGGGCTCGCGTGCAGGATCTAAAAGAAGCTGAATTCGAGTTGGATACCGCAGACAAGCTCGAGACTGCCGAAAAGAGCCTTCGTACAGGGGGCTACGATATCCTAATCCTCGACATTCGAATTCCGCCTAACAAAGGAGGAGGAATTGACGATATGCCCTGGCAGCGCACCGGTACGGCTCTTATAAAGCGTATCCGGAAAGGTCTCTATACCGGCAAGGGACAGCTCGGCACACCCAAGGACGTTCCTATAATTGTCATCACGGCAGTAGCCAACCCCGCCGCGCAGAAAGACATACTCGAAGCGGGACGCGGTAAGGAGGGCCTCGAGTTTGAACTTGTCCTCTTCGAGAAACCAGCGGACAACGGGGAAGTAATCCAGAAGATCAAAGAACTTGCGGCAGAGAAGAAGAAAACTGCCTCTTCGTAGGAAGAGCGCGAGCGACGATGGTTGAGCAATGACGAACGCCGAGAACCAGCCGGAAGGGAGTACCGTAACCGACGAAACCATCATCTTCCTTGAACGGTTTATCAAGAGGTGGTGGCGATTGGACGAGGGGATGCGTCCCGAAAGCACGACGTTTCCCACCCGCGTGCAGTTGCTGGACGAACTCAGCAAGTATATCGCCGAAGCCATCGCGGCCCCGATCAGATTCATTTTGTCTCCGGCCCCACTTTCTACGGGCAACCCCCAAGACAGCTATGTCGTCGAGGCCTACGAGGGACCCGTTCGCGCGCGCAAACGTGGCAAAGCCCTACCTAAAGGGGCAGCGGCCGCTGTACGCAGGATCGAGGGCAGCAACTGGCCAGTCAAAACCTATCTGGAAGGGCCTCAGCCACTGTTGAAGTGTTTCGGTGCTGACGCCCTGCTGCTCTTTTCCCAGTCGTTTGTTGACAAGACGTACTACGTCGGTTTCGGCCATAAGCGGACCGGCGACACCGACCTTGACAGCTACTTGAGCGCCCCCAAACGGTTCGCCGAGCTGATCCTCGAGCTGCAGGCCGTCGCACTCCGCACGCAAGACACTGAGGAGGCGTTTCAGGATTTCCTCGACGCCAGGTGCGAGGCTGATATGTCGGCCCTGCGCCGAGCATGTGAGCGCATACTCAAGGACGAACGGGCACGATTGGAACTCCGCAACCATTTGATTATGGAGCAGATCCATTTGCGCGGCACCATCGACCAGAGGAGGCATCTAAAGCGCCAAGCCGAGAGGCATCTAAAGCGCCAAGCCGAACCGATCTTGCACGGCCGCGAATTGGATGACATCCTGGTTGAGTATATTCGCACGACCCTGCATATAGAATGGAGCGCCCGCACGGTGCCGGGACGGGACACCCCCTGTAAGCATCCGCTTCGCCGCTTCTTCCCCGCTTGTAATCTAGCGAACGGTGCCACTCGCGAAAGTCTTGACAGTGGCAAGCTGCAACTAAGGTTCAGGGAACGCCCTGATACTCTTGTCAACATCTCTGTTGGAGCAGATTGCGTTCGAACGCTTAGTGAACTCTGCAACGTTTACCGCTTCCTTCAAGGGACGATATCGGCACACTGCGCTTCTCGAGAATCGGACTGTCCACAACCGGCTGAGCGCAATGCCGTTGACAGCGATGCACAAACGTACGAATCGATGGTAGCTACTCTCGCTCAGTACTTGAGCGAGAGATAGCGCCAAGGAGCGCAAGTGAAAGGCAACACACGTGTCTGGGTGCGGCGATTCTCAGCTTGTTGATTTGCGCGCAAGATGGCGCAGTTTCTACTTCAAGGCGGGGTTGTATTTGCCTCATCAACAGCGCAACCGGCTCGGTGCGACGCCGCAACTAATCACGGGACTATGGCAACAGTTTGTCGACAGGTTCGCTCTCGAAGCAACGCTCCAACTATTGACTGAACGTCTCAGATTAGCAGAGGTGTCTGCCGCTTCGGATGCCACGCCAGCCGAAGCAGAGGGCTTGCTCAAGATCCATTCGGACTGGCTATTGGTCTGGTTCTGCGCCGAGGCGCTCCGGGCAATACAAACGGATGAATTGGCCGTCCCAGGCGGCGAAGTAACGAACCAACTGGCGCGCGTGCGCCAAATTCATCGGATTACCGTGCTGGTGCTGTTTGCGCTGCATGTGCTCGAGTATCCCGACCCGAAGCGTCGTCCGGACTTCATCGACACGTCGCCGTTGGACTTGCTCACGCCTATGACGGCGCAGATCGAACTCATGGCGGAGTACGCCTACCGCGCGTTGGGCGTAAACCGTGAACTCGGCATCGAGGAGCATCTCAAACGCCTGGTCAGCCCACAGATACTCCTGTACAGCGCGAAGCACGCGTACCGGGAACACCTCTATCATGTCATCGACGTGTGCCTCCTCGGCCATATCCTTATCCTGCTCGACACCGGCTCGAATCGCCATTGGCTGTTCCGAAATGCGTGCAAGGGGGAGCGGCACGCCGACTACCTCCGCGAACGGCTCAAGGCGTGGTACGTCGCAGCGTTGTTTCATGATTTCGGCTATTCCCTCGCTCTCGTGAAACACGCCAAGAAGCAAATCGAACACCTTACTTCTCCAGAAATCGACGTGTACAAGGACAAACTCGAGTGTGGTTTGCAGGCCGCGCGGAAAGCCTTCGACACAACATTCCACTCGAAAGCGTTCGCAGAATGGCGCGGACAACTCCGCGACGGCGAATGTGCCGCAGACGATCACGCCATCGTCGGCGCGGCCCACTTGCTTGCACGCCTCAAAAAAGCAGGAAAAGAAGACACATTCCTCGAATGGCACAGGGAATGCCTCGACGCCATTTACCTGCATGAATCCTACTCGAGACTGATTGACGCGGGCACGCAGCCGCTCGCGTTCTTGTTGCTTCTCTGCGACCGCGTCCAGGAATGGGGCAGACCCCGCCTTCATATGGCCGACCTCTCACAGCGGTTTCTCATGGCGCTACGGTTCGAGGACTCGTTCCATCCCGAGTCCGAGAAGACCGTCCGGTTTCTCGGACTGAACCTCAAAATCGGCATCGACAAGAGCCTAACGCATTGGAGAATCACACTGGGCGCTGTGCCGTCCGCCCTCGAGGCGACCCGATATGCGAAGGGGCTTTTTCTCTTCCACATGCACGAACCCGCCCACTCGGAAAACGCTGCCGAGCCCGCGCCCGGCTGGATAAAGACCTATTCAGATTTCCAGAAAGTGGCCGAGTTCGACATGCTCGGCCTCCCCATAATCACGCTCGTTTCACACCACCCCTACTCGAAACGCCTCAGAAAGTTTCGATGGCGGGCAAACGAGATGGAACTCCTGCGGGAATTTGCCGCCACCGAAGAAGACGCCGCCTACCTGTACGAATGGCTTCAGCAAATCGAGCCGTTGCCGGAGGAACAGCCATTGCCGGCCGACCAGCCGGGAAAGGCCATCGGACTAACGCCAGTACAATATCGAGGGGGAGATGCACACGAGACACTGGTCATTACACTCAAGGACTGGTCCGAGCAGGGCTGCCCTGACGCGTTACCTAAGTGGATTGCGCGGCTACCGAACGATTACTACGCTAGGTTTGCGGAATGGAAAGCCGGACTCCTGGCAAAGGAACGGGCTTAACGTCGACTTCCGTCGAGGAATTTCAGTGGAATTTCAGGGACAAGGAATTACAGAGGAACTTCACGGACACATATTAAAAGTATGTTTAAATTGAATTCTGCATTAGAGATCAAACGAATACCCCTTGTTTCCCATGCGGATTCAACTGTCAAGTGCTTGCGCCTCGTGGCTCGCCGCGTCCCGGCAGGGCGTCGTTCGGGGTTGCGGCAGTGGTCTCGCTTTCCCTGCAATCCGTTGGCCCGCCGGATGTGGTGTCCGCCTGTATGTGGCGGCACCCTGGCCGGCCCGGCCTAGCCTGAATAGACCACATCCAATGTACTGGAGTGGCACATCTGCCTGCGACTGTTGCGTTGTGCTCGTGGGCGGCCTGGAAGCGTTTTCCGGCAACCGTGGCACGGGCTTCCAGCCCGTGAATCATGGCCAGGATGGCCATGCCACTTCTTTTCAATAGGTGGCACGCCTTGTATTTGAAGGCGTCTGCGTCGCTTCGTTACGGTTTCCTGTGAGGTCGTGTCGTGCACTAAGAGCACTGGCGGACGAGGCGCCAGTGGCGCCCGCGCACCCGCGCGCCGAGAACCGCGCGGTGCTCCGGTTCGGCGTTCGCGCATTAACGGATGTTGGGGTTTCTTGCGCCCTGGATCTGAGTTCTTCCGACCTGTTATGCTCTCCCGCCAAGGAGGACCCAACATGAGCAGTTCATCAAAACAGAATGAAACGCCGGCCGGGGGCGCCGGCAACCGGTATAGCGGCACCGTAGCGGTCTGGTTCACCTCCCATTACCAGGTCGATTCGCGCGATTGGGATAACATCGAGGAGTTCGGCGGGCCGCACCATCCGCTGAGCGGCTACTACAAGAGCGACGATCCCGCCATCCTCGAACAACAGCTTCGTTGGATTCGGCGGGCCGGTATCGACGCCATCGTCTACGACGTGTTCTCGACCGGGAAATGGGACCTGACCGACCTGCCCAAGGACCGGACCCTGCCGCAGTTGCTCGAGGCGCTCGAGAACCAGCAGGACGAGTCGCGCAAGCTCAAACTCATCATCTGGCTCGAAAAGTACCTGGGCTTTCCCACCGTCGCCCAGTACGAGTTCGCCCTCGAATACGTGCGGAAGAACCTGGTCGACAAGGACTATTACTTTTGGTACAACGACAAACCGCTCGTGGTAGCGTTCCCGAGTTGGGACAACGAGGCCCTTTCCGAAGTGAAACGGCGCACTCAAGACATCGAGATGCGGCCGATCGGGGCCTACGACTCCGACTTCTGGGACTATGTCGCCTTCTATCCGCAGAAGTTGAAGAAAGGATGGATTTGCGCAAGTCCGGGCTTCGACGCCTACCTCGAGGACGCGTACGTGGCCAAGCACATCCGCAAGGATTCGCCGCTCGACCTCGAGGCGGTCCGCGCCAAGGCGCCCCGCGCCGACCGCGAGGGCGGCGCTTTTTATGAACGGCAACTCACCCGTGCCAAAGACGCCGACCCGGACATCATCTTCGTGTCGGGGTGGAACGACTGGCAGTATGCCAACCAGATCGAGCCGGCCGTCGAATACGAGTTCCTCTATGTGGATATGACGGCCCGCGTGCTTGGGCGTCAAGACGAAACGGCGCCGTACCGCTAGCCCGCATCGCCCCCGGAACACGGATAAAGCGTCGTAACCTATTGAATACGGAC
>Ga0180438_10009823_pt1 | contig 11833 bp, 8 predicted proteins | sample SS_ome_12_FD_132455 | JGI IMG/M metagenome (GOLD analysis project Ga0180438, IMG submission 132455) | Hypersaline lake sediment archaeal communities from the Salton Sea, California, USA - SS_3_D_2 metaG | ecosystem: Environmental > Aquatic > Non-marine Saline and Alkaline > Hypersaline >...
CCATCCTCTGGTTGCTTGAGAAGATTTGTGCGGCGTTTGGGCCGTACGTATAATTGTGGTACAATTAGACGATGGAGTCGCCCGGCGGGAGGGAAAATGACGGCTAAACGTATCAAGGTATGGTTGGAGGAAACACGCGACCGTGTCGAAATCGAGCGGTTGTCGGGCGAAGGGTGGGTTGTCTGCCGGCACATCTGTGTCTGGCGACCACCGATGGACGTTTACGAGAACGACGAAGGACTGGTGGTACGGGTCGAGGTGGCTGGAATGCAGGCCGAGGATTTCTCGGTCTTGTTGGAGAAGCGCTCGTTGGTCGTTGCCGGTACACGGGTGGACCCAGCCCCGAAACGAACGTATCATCAGATGGAGGTCCGCTTCGGCGAGTTTCGCGCTGAGGTCTCCCTTCCCTGGCCAGCGGAGCCGGAGGGCGTGGAGGCTTTCTACGAAAACGGGTTTATGGAAGTGCACATTCCTCGCCCACTGTCGAAGCACGTGACTGTTGTTGAACGGGAACCCGAGGAGGATTAAGAGAGGGGATGTCTGATACGGAGAAGGAAAATAAAGGCAATATATGGAATATACTGAATCATCCGTTTGTTGCGAAGGGATATGCCGTTTCGCCGGATGACGATCCGGATGTCGAGGCGATTCAAGTCCCCTCGCATCTTCCGATTCTGCCGCTGCGTGGCCTGGTCGTTTTCCCGATGACGGCAGTGCCGATCCGCGTTGGCCAGCCGCGTTCTGTCCGGCTGATCGACGACGCGGTCGTCGGGAAGCGGCTGATCGGGCTCGTGGCCAGCCGTGATCCGGAGCTTGAGACACCCGGCCCGGACGAAGTCTACCGGATTGGGACGGTTGCCGCGGTTCACCGGCTGTTCAAGTCACCGGACGGGACGCTCACGCTGATCATGCAGGGGTTGCAGCGCATCCGGGTTGAGGAATTCGTCAGTGAGTCGCCCTATTTGACGGCGCGTGTGTCCATAGCGCCCGAGCAGGTCGACGCATCGTCCGAGGTTGAGGCACTGCGGCGGAAAATCGCGGAGGGTTTCGGCCGTCTGACCGAGCTAGCGCCCGCGGTCCCGGAGGAGGTCAGCACGCTGATCGTCAACCTGGAGGATCCGCTGCAGCTCGTCTACGCCGTCGCGAATCAGATGCGCACGATCGACCTCGCGGATGCGCAGGGATTGCTGGAACTGGATGACGTCACGGAGAAGCTGCGTGCGTTGCTCAGCTTGTTGACGAGAGAGGTCGAAGTGCTTGAGCTGGGGCGCAAGATACAGACCGAGGCCCAGTCGGAGATGGAGAAGACCCAGCGCGAGTACTTCCTGCGCGAGCAACTCAAGGCTATTCAGCGCGAGCTGGGCGAGGCGGACGAGCAGCAGATGGAGGTGGAGGAGTTCCGCGAGAAGATCGAGGAAGCGGGGATGCCGGAGGAGGCGGAGAAGGAAGCCCGGCGCGAGTTAGACCGGTTGAGCAAGCTGCCGACCGCTGCCGCTGAGTACGGCGTCATTCGCACGTACCTGGACTGGTTGACCAACCTCCCGTGGAGCGTCGGCACCGAGGACAACCTGGAGATCCCGCACGCGCGAGAGGTGCTGGACGAGGATCATTACGACCTGGAGGAGATCAAGGAGCGGATCCTCGAATACCTGGCCGTGCGCAAACTCCGAGACGAGCGCAAGGAGGAGATCGAGCAGCGGGAACCGACCGACCGCATCCGGCGTGAGCGAGAGGGCGTCATCCTCTGTTTCGTCGGCCCGCCTGGCACGGGCAAAACCAGCCTGGGGCAGTCGATCGCGCGAGCGCTGGGGCGCAAGTTTGTCCGCCAGTCGCTGGGCGGCATGCGGGACGAAGCGGAGATCCGCGGGCACCGCCGCACCTACATCGGCGCGCTGCCGGGCCGCATCATCCAGGCCCTTCGACGGGTCGAATCGAAGAACCCGGTCTTCATGCTCGATGAGGTGGACAAGCTGGGGACGGACTTCCGGGGCGATCCCGCGTCCGCCCTGCTTGAGGTGTTGGACCCCGAGCAGAACCGTGAGTTTCGCGATCATTACCTGGACGTGCCCTTCGATCTCTCGAAGGTGATGTTCATCACGACCGCCAACCTGCTTGATCCGATCCCCGCACCGCTGCGTGACCGGATGGAGATCTTGAAGCTATCCGGGTATACGGAGACGGAGAAAGTACGGATTGCCCAGGGGTACCTCATCCCGCGCCAACTTCGGGAGAATGGCCTCAGGCAGGAGGAGTTGAGTTTCACCGACGGGGCGTTGCGCCAGATGATCCGCGACTACACCCGCGAGGCGGGAGTGCGCAACCTGGAGCGGGAGATTGGGCGGGTCGCCCGCAAAGTGGTGACCCGCATCGCCGAGGGAAATGAGAAGCCGGTGCGGGTGACGATGCGCGACGTGGCCGGGTTCCTGGGAAAGCCCCGTTTCTTCCCGGAGACGGCGCTGCGCACCCAGTTGCCGGGCGTCGCCACCGGGCTGGGTGTCACCGTCGCCGGTGGCGATCTGATGTTCTTCGAAGCCACCAAGATGCCGGGCAACAAGGGGTTCACGGTCACCGGACAACTGGGGGAGGTGATGAAGGAGTCGGCGCAGGCGGCGCTCAGTTATGTACGGTCCAAGGCTCAGCAATTGGGGATATCGGACGACGTATTCGAGAAGAACGATATCCACCTCCACGTGCCCGCCGGCGCGGTGCCCAAGGATGGGCCCTCGGCGGGCGTGACGATGGCTACGGCGTTGGCCTCGCTGCTGACCGGTCGCACGGTGCGCGATGACGTGGGGATGACGGGAGAAATCACGCTGCGTGGACAGGTATTACCTGTGGGCGGTGTCAAAGAGAAGGTGCTGGCTGCCCACCGGGCGGGCCTCAAGAGCGTCATTCTGCCCAAGCAAAACGCGAAGGATCTGGATGACGTGCCTGAGGAGGTGCGCAAGAGCCTCAAGTTTGTTCTGACCCAGGGTGTGGACGACGTATTTGAGGCTGCGTTGGTGCCAGACGATCGAGATGGTCAGAAGCAGCGTGGTCCCACCAACGAATGAAGGACAGGGGTAACTGATGAATACGGTTGTTGTCGTAGACGACGACGAAGTCTTCAGCGGACTTCTGAAGACGGTCCTGGAGCTTGAGGGATACCAGGTGGTAGTCGTGCCCTGGCCGGACGACGTCCTGCCAACGGTGCGCCAGGTGGTGCCGGTGCTTCTGTTGATGGATGTGCACACCGGGCGTGGCGATACGCTGGGTGTCTTGCGGGAACTGCGGGCAGATGAGGCGCTGGATCGCGTGTTGGTGGTGATGACCTCGGGAATGGATCGGTCCGCAGAATGCCTGGACGCCGGCGCCAATGATTTCATCCTCAAACCTTTCAGCCCCTCCGAGCTGTTGGCAAAGGTCGCAGACCTGATTGGAGCCGGAAACGCAGCGGCGTGAAATCCGCTGCTGGCTGTGAGGCGGCTGGGGTGACAAGGTGGAAAGGAGGTGTGAGTAGGATCTGGGAGATTGTTGTTAGATACTTTATTTGATTGTGGACGACGACCGTGGGAATGGGATAGGGCGGATTTTGTGGGCGTTGATTGAACTGGAGATCGTCGAGTCGCGTTGATGCATACCTGCCCGGAGATTTGGCCGGCTATTTGCTGGGTTTTCCGGACGTGTTGCCGGTGGATCATCGGATTGGTTTGTCAGGTATGATGGGGTGCAAGAACGACGCGTATCCCAGGATTGGTTGATTCGGCGAGAGGTTGCCCCGGCGATATTCCAGCGGGGAACCCGCCCGTATTTGTCTGAGCTCCTGTCCCCCAATCGAATGGTTGACGAGGTCGTCGGACCTTTAGAATATCGAATCGGAGCGTATTCTCGATGAGTCGGGGAAGATGGCGTGTGTACAAGCGGCGAAGCCGCCAGCACACACCCCCTGCCCCCGGTTTTTTGAGAAGACGCGAATTGGAGTTAGATTCGAATGATTGGGGAAAGGAATGACAAGGAAGAAAAAGAGAAGAACGTCATCTAAATGGAGGCGGGTGGATCTGCACCTGCACACGCCCGTCTCTGCGGATTATCAGGAGCCGGACGTCTCCTACCTGGACATCTTGCGCCAGGCTGAGGCGAAGGGGCTGGATATCATCGCTTTCACCGACCATAACACGGTGGCCGGTTGTCGGGCGATGACGGAAGAGATCCATCAACTGGAGTTGCTGGAGCAACTGGGAAGACTTCGCGGCGACGAGGAGCAAAGACTCAAGGAGTACCGCCGCCTGCGTGAGAAGATGTTGGTTTTGCCGGGGTTCGAGTTCACCGCTACGTTGGGCTTTCACATTTTGGGTCTCTTCCCGCCGGATGCGGAGGTGCGCGAGTTGGAGTTCCTCCTGCGCCGGCTCAATATCCCCCTGGAGAAGATTGACGCTGGCAGCGGCGAGGTGGGGGCAACGAGCGACGTCTTGACGGCCTATCGGGTCATCAACGAGGCCGGTGGCATTGTGATCGCGGCCCACGCGAACTCCAACCACGGTGTGGCTATGCGTAGGTTGGGGTTTGGCGGGCAGACGCGGATTGCCTATACTCAGGATCCGCACCTTCACGCGCTGGAGGTGACGGACCTGGAGAAGAGAGGGCGACGCACGACGGCCCGCTTCTTCGACGGGTCGCGCCCGGAGTACCCGCGCCGTATGCACTGCATTCAGGGTTCAGATGCCCACCGGCTGACCCGGGACTCGAAGAATCCCAACAATCTGGGCGTCGGCGATCGGGTGACGGAGATCCTTCTGCCCGAGGTCAGTTTCGACGCGCTGCGGGACGTGTTCCTGGGCAGCGACTTCGCCCGTACCCGGCCGTATCGTGCGGCTAAGGCGCCCGTCGATTATATCCGTGCGGCACGGGAGGAGGGCTCCACGATCGTCCAGGACTTCCACGAGGGTTATACCCGCCGGGGTGGTCGCCTGTACGCGATCCTGGCCGACGTCTGCGCGTTCGCCAACACCAACGGTGGCACCCTCTACGTCGGCATGAGCGCCGAACCCAAGGAGCCGCCAGTTGGCGTGAGCAGTCCCTCGCGGTTGATCAAGACGCTGCAGGAGGAGGTCGAACGGCGCATCACCCCGCCGCTGTCGGTGACCGTGGATGGACAGGACACGCAGGGGGTCAAGATCGTGCGGGTGGTGGTGCCCCGTGGCGAAGATCCCCCCTATGCCATCGACGACAACAAGATCTACGTGCGCAGCGAGGCGGAGACGGGGCTGGCGGTGCGGGATGAGATCGTGAACCTGGTCCTGCGCGCGCAGGCCGGGCCGGCCGCCGCGCCGGAGGGGGCGGCGGTGGGTCACATCGAGCCCCCGCGCACCGGCGTGGAGATCGTCGAGACCGAGGAGCGCAAGGGCACGCTCTACCACACGATGCGTGACTTGCGCAACGGCAACGTCGTCAAGAACGTGACCCGGAAATCGGCGCGGCGGCTGTGGCACTACGCCATCAGCCAGGCCGAGGAGCACCCGGTGGACCCGGCCCAGGTTGAGTGGCGCGGTGACATCGGCGCAGTCAAGCGCCACGAACGCGGGGGCCGGGCGCGCTATGACCTGGTCCAGCGAGAGCACGGGAAGCTGCGCGTCTACTACGGCGTGACGGAGGACGGCGTTCACGGCGAGTGGACGCGGTTGGTTGGTTTGGACGTGGATTGACAACTCAACCTTGACACGCCAAACCTTGCGAAGGTTAGCCGCTAGCCCAATGGGTGTGATGGCGTTGCCTATGGGAAGGTGTCCTGTGGGCCGGGGCGACGCGGAACCTTCGCAAGGTTCATATGGAGGCACAATGAGGTCTCGCTATCGCTGGTTCGTCGTGTTCGTGTTCTTCGCCTTTATGCTTCTCCACCAGGCCGACAAGCTGCTGATTGGCCCGTTGACCACGCCCATTATGGAGACCTTCGGCATCGACGAGGCGCGCATGGGCGCGGTGTTCACCGGGGCGCTCGTCATTGAGGCCGTGTTCTACCCGCTGTGGGGGTACCTGTACGACCGGTACGCCCGCGCGAAGCTGCTGGCGCTGGCCTCGTTCATCTGGGGCTCGACCACGTGGCTCAGCGCGATCGCGCCCACGTACCCCGCCTTCCTCGCCACGCGCGCCTCGACCGGCGTCGACGACTCCAGCTACCCCGGCCTGTACAGCCTGATCTCCGACTACTTCGGCCCGGCGGTCCGGGGCAAGATCTACGGCCTGCTGCAACTCACGCAGCCGCTGGGCTACATGCTGGGGTTGGTCGTGGCCACGCTCCTGAGCGCCGCCGTCGGCTGGCGCGGCGTGTTCTACGCCACCGGGTCGCTGGGCGTGGTGCTGTCGATCCTGATCTTCTTCGGGGTGCGTGAGGCGCCGCGCGGCAAGAGCGAGCCGGAGCTGGCCGACCTGGAGCAGATCGGCATCTACCGCTTCGACAAGAAGATCGCGCTGGGCCTGTTCCGCAAGCGCAGCCTGCTGCTCCTGTTTGCCCAGGGGTTCGCCGGCGTCTTCCCGTGGAACGTGATCACCTACTGGTTCTTCCGCTACTTGGAGACGGAGCGGAACTACGACCAGGACGCGGTGCTGATGACGATGGTCCCGGTCGTGCTCGTGCTGGCCGCGGGGTACTTCGTCGGGGGCGCGGTGGGCGATTTCTTCTTCAAGCGCACGCCGCGCGGCCGCGTGCTCGTGTCGATGGTGGCCGTCCTGCTGGGGGCGGTTCTGCTGACGGTCACGATGAACGTGCCGGTCGAGAACCAGGGGCTGTTCCTGGCGTTGCTGGCGTGCACGGCGCTGTTCATCCCCTTCGCCGCGCCGAACGTGATCTCGACCGTCTACGACGTGACGCTGCCGGAGGTGCGCAGCACGGCGCTGGCGGTGCAGTACTTCATCGAGAGCGCCGGGGCGGCGCTGGCGCCCTTCCTGGCCGGCCTGATCGCCGTGCGTTCGTCGCTGCACGATGCGATCCTGATCATCTGCGTCTCGACCTGGGTGCTGTGTTCGATCTTCTTCGCTTTCGTCGCTTACCTGGTGCCGAAGGACGTGGAGGCGCTGCGCCAGGCCATGCGCGAGCGGGCGGCGCAGGAGCGGGCGGCTACCTCGTAGGGCGGGTATCCTATCCGCCATCGTCGTTTCGAGCGGCCGGGCCGGCCGGGGGCCGCGCCGGTTGATGAAGGTCCAGCGCTTGATGCGGTGACCTTGCTTCCGCCCGCACGGGGCTGAACCCCCGCGCTCAAAGGACAAAGCCCCTTCGGGGCTGAAATCCGAACTGTTCTGGGCGAAAAACAGCCCGAAGGGCTTTTCGTTCTTTCAGCCCGACGGCTTTAGCCTCGGGCTTCCGCCGAGGGCAACCGTTACCCGGTTATTTCCTCAATCTCTACGACCCGGCGCTGTTCCGTAGCACGGACGCTTCACGTCCGTGCGAGCCGGGGAGGGGTTGTCAACCTGGGACTACTCGTCCTTTTGCTCCGCTCTCAGCTTCTCCTCCACGACGAGCAGGGCCTGCACCTCGTACTCGTAGCTCACGCGTTGGAACCGGGCCCACATGCCCCAACACAGCAGGCTGACCACCGCGCCGACCGCGACGCACGCGATGCACAGGGGCACCCTCCCGGCGCTCCACAGCCGGGTGCCGAGCACAACCGTGGCCAGGATCGCGCTCACCACGGCACTTCTGGCGATGCGATCCTTGCTGCTATACATCTCGTTTGCCTTGGCCACCTCCGGCGCGTGCACGAGGATCACGGGGTCCCGGTCGAACACCTTCCTCCCGCCGAAGTCGTGCCCTTTGTAGATCCGCTCCTTGATCCGGCGCCTGTGAGACCTGAGGATAAACCAGCCGACGAAATCCACGAACATCCCGATCACGTACAGCCCGGGGACGAAAAGCGCGACGACCGCGCCGTCGAATCCCTGGAGAGATACCCCCAGCGCGGAAAGAGTGGCAGCAACCACACCAACGCCAACGAACCACCGATCAAATACTCCACCAGCAACCCCGGTATCTGCACAGATATCCTCCTTCAACCCTTCTTCTCCCCCTGTCTCCCGTCTACCGTCTACCGCCTACCCCTCCCCCCGTCCCCTTGTCTCCTTGTCTCCTGGTCCCCTTGTCTATGTTCTCAACCCTCGTATGAACCCCTCCCCCCGCGCCATTATCTCGTCGTGATCCTCCGGCCCGGTCAGCCCGTCCAGCAGATCGCGCGTGTACCTCCGCAAGACGTCCCCGGCCCGCGGCGCGCCCTTCTCCTGCCACTTCTCCATGCTCCAGCGGGGGAAGATGGGGTCGGTGTAGTAGGCCTCCCGGTACAGCCGCAGCGTCGACTCGGCCAGCAGGAAGTCCCCGCCCGGCCCCACCGCCGCGATCTCGTCTAATCCTACCGCCGCGTCGTCCAGCGCGATTCCCTCCGCGAACCGCAGCGCCTGCTCGATCACCTCGTGGACGTAAACCACGTTGACCGGCGAGAAGGCCTTCGACCCCAGCGTGTCCCCCACGAACGGCGAAAGCCCCACCTTGCCCATGCAGCCGGTGATGTGGTTCATCCAGTACGTCCCCGCGCCCAGGACGTCCGGCCCCCAGCCGGTGCCGCTCCCCGAGGTGCCGCAGTGGGGCAAGCCGTAGTGGGCCATCAGCTCGGCGCACGCCAGGTTGAGGAGCATGCTCTGCGGGTCGTAGAAGCTGACCATCGTCTTCATGTCGAAGATCGCCGGCAGCATGCCCAGGATCACGGGCGTGCCCTCTCGCACGAGCTGGCTCAGCACCAGCCCAGCCAGGAGTTCCGCGTTCAGCAGCACCAGCGTGCCCCCCGGCGTGATCGGCGTCGACATCCCGGACATGCTGTAGTTGGAGTAGATGAACGGCAGCCCGCGCTCGATGGCGACGAACATCTTGTCCGCCGTCCCCCGGTTAATGATCAGCGGGGTGACGGGGTTGAAATACGGCACCACGAACGGCCGCGCTGCCAGATCCCCGTGCAGGTGCTCCAGCATGTCCAGCACCGCCGGGAACTTGTCCTCGTCCGAGACCAGGATCACCAGCGGCTTGGTCGTGTTGGCCGTCATCTCCAGCGCGGCGTACAGGTCCGAGACCTCCGGCGAGACGTCCTGGACGATGCCGACGGTCGAGATGACGTCGAAGAGGGGCAGCGCGCCGCCCAGGCGGGCCGTGGTCTCCATGTGCGGCCGGGCAAACGCCTCCAATTCATCGCTCTCCGGGTCCTGGTAGTACAGCGTCGTCACGCCGATGCCGAAGCGGGTACGGTCGTCCCCCAGCCGAAAGGCGTGGTGGCCGCGCCGGTCGTACACGTCCACGGTGGGAGGCGCGACCTCCAGCGCCCACTCGACCAGGTCGCGCGGGATGCGCACCCGGTCCCCCTCGATTGACGACGGGCCGACCGCTCGAGCGAACGTTTCCCGTGCTCGTTCTGAGTCGACGCGTACACCCACCGACGACAGAATCTGCAGAGAGGAACGGTGGATCCTCTCGATTTGCTCAGGGTGCAGGACGGTGATTTGGGGTTGCAGTGTGTGTCTATTCGTCATATTCATCCTCTTCTAATAGTTTCAATTCCCCCTCCCCATCTGGTGTTCGATGGAGAGGGGGAAGGACGACCCGGCGGACAGTCTGTCTTCAGATGCTCCTACAGGCGCAGCTCTCTTCACCAACCCTGCGGCCGGCGAACCGCGCTGTGGCTACTGGTTCACGTAGGCGTCGAGGAACTCGTCCCAGTGTGTCAGGGAGGCGAAGGCCAGGTAGCTGCGGTAGTATTCGAAGTCGTTCCACTGGGGCGACGAGGGCTCGTCCAGGTCCTCCGGTTCCTGAGGCCAGAAGATGCCGATGCCGTGGGCATCCTTGTACTTGTTGCGGTGCCATTCGTGGAGCACGACAGTGTCAACGGCGTTCATGACGTCCTGGCACCTGGCCTGGATATCCGGGTCGCTGACCTGGGCCATGATCTCGGCAGCCGCGTCGTACAGGTCTTTGTTGAGCGGGTCGCCGAAATCCTGCGTGGCCCCGTACGCCGCGTCGTAGGCGGACCGGTACGTGGGCAGGCCGGCTGACAGGGCCAGTGACCACTCGTCGATGGCGGTGATCAGGTTGTCCCAGTCAGCGTTGAGGGCAACGGCCGAGCCGGTCCGCTCGGTGTTGCTGTGCATGCTCTGGGAGATCTCAACGGCAAGCTGCTCGGCCGTCATGCTGGGGTTGGCCTGCAAGGCAGGCACGACCAACTCGTACTCGATCCCGTCCCACCACACGTCTTCCTCCGAGCCTGCGATTGCCTGGGCGTAGTTTCTCCACGTGGCCTGGACCTCGATCATCTGCATCTCGCAGGCGTCGTAGCCGACCACGTCCACGGGGCCTACCACGTCCATGGCGGCGACGATCTCGTGCTGGTCCAGCGTGTCGTCGTCGGTCTCGTCCCACATAGCCTGGTATGGGCGCCAGCCCCAGCCGTGGTCCCAGAGGACGAGCGCATAGTGCTCGGCCGGGTAGTTGGCCTTGGTCCATTGGACGAAATCGATCAGCGTCTGTGGATCGCCCATGTTCCGTTCGCCCCAGTCGGCGGCGGCGTTCTCCGGGGTGGCTGCCATGTCCTGGGTGACGTGGAAGAGCAGGGTACCCGTCCAGTCGCCGGCCGAGCTATCATAACCTGGTATCCTGTCGGCGAGGGCCACGACGTTGACGTCGGCGTTTGAGCCGGGCTGGGCCAATTCTGTCTCGATGTCCAACGTGACGTAGTTCTCCAGGTCGTTGTCGCCGACGATGTAGACCATAAACGTCCAGTCCGCTGGGCTGGGGGAGGCCGCGTTCACGGGAGCTGCCTGCAGCAGCAGCAGTAGTATGGTTATTGCTACTGGCACCATTTTTGAGCGTGTAAGTGTTTTCATTGATCCATCCTCCTTGCTTTTGCTGGATTGAAACCTGCGTTATGCTCGATATGTCTGGTGTATTGTATCTCTGTGTGTCTGTCTGAGCGTTTGATACACTGGTGCCACAATTCTCGCGACGCTGCCTGGCTGCCCGCCGGGTGCTGCAGCTATCCAATGACGGACGATTGGTTACGGCCTGGGCCAATCGTCCGGTGGAATCCAGGGATCCAGAGTGTGCGCGACGTACGTTGCCTGGCACGGCCGCCCGCGCCCGATCCAGGCCCGCCGGTCCTCCAGCTCGATGATGATGCTGAACACGGTCACCGACTCGCCCGCGTGCTTGCAGATGGAGGATGGGTAGTTCTCGTGGTCGGCCAGCAGGTCTTGAAACAGCGCTGGCGAGAGCTGCCCGAAGTTCTCGCGCAACAGGCGCATGGCGCGGTTGTGCCGGATGACCGAACCGCCGATGTCGTTCCGGTCCGCCTCGAACCGGCGCATGGGGAGGCTGGCGTAGTGGTTGGCGTGGGCCATAACGTCGCCTTCGATGTAGATCGACTCGCAGTCGGTGGCCGAGCCCTCCATACTGTAGATCTCGCCGTAGGCGTCGGCGATCACGTTGTTGTAGTTCGACGCCCGCTGGGGCAGGAGGCACGCGTCCATCGCCTCGCCCAGCCGGCGCGCGGCCAGGATCGCGCGGACGATCAGCAGCCGCGGCACGCCGGGGCGGACGTCGTTGCAGGAGACCGCGTTCCCGGTCATGCTGATGCCCGCCGCGTTGAAGCCGGCGCTGTAGCCCAGCCCGCCGACCGACACGCCCAGGAACTCGGGCTCGTCGCCGGCCTGCACCTTGAGGATGACCAGGCCCTGCTCGGCCTCGGCAGTGAGGTCGTTGGTGTGGGCCAGCAGCGTGGCGCCGTCCACGGTGGCCCGGCCCCGCGCGGCGAAATCGGTACAGCCCCGCGGCCGG
>Ga0180438_10009825_pt1 | contig 11832 bp, 11 predicted proteins | sample SS_ome_12_FD_132455 | JGI IMG/M metagenome (GOLD analysis project Ga0180438, IMG submission 132455) | Hypersaline lake sediment archaeal communities from the Salton Sea, California, USA - SS_3_D_2 metaG | ecosystem: Environmental > Aquatic > Non-marine Saline and Alkaline > Hypersaline >...
ACGGGGCCGCGACGACCACATTGCCCCTGAACGGCGAAAATCTGATCGTGGTGGGGGCGTGTGGGTATGCGGCAGAGGAGCGGGTGCAGGAGAACCCCGGGCGGTACGTGCCGCGAAAGCTGCGGGAATGGGCGCAGGCGCGCTTGAGGGAGTTCGAGCGGGGGCTGAAGCAGGTGGCGAAGCGGGAAGGGGCACGGCATAGCGGGATTGCGGTGGGTCCTGGGCTGGATCGGTGGGACAGTGAGACGGGGGATTGGCGTTGAAGAAGGAACTGGGAGCTAGGGATTAGGAGCTAGGGGCTGGTGGCTGTTCGGGTTGAGACGTGGAATCAAAGGCGCTGGACGCGGCCGGGAATCGAGCTGTACCGTGATGCGGGGGATTTCTCGGATCTGAGCGCGCTCTTGCCGGCTGAGGGCGGGCGGGAGCTGCGGCGTGCTCCGGGCTGGAGCGCGCAGGTGCGCACGGACACCAACGGCCTGGCGACGGTGCGCGGGGCGTTCTTCGACCACGCCAACACGCGCTACGTGTTGGTAGGGACGGATGGGAGCAGTCACCTGGCGTGTGCGTATCTCGATTCCTCGTGGACGCTCTCTTCCAACGCGACGTTGTCTACTGCGACGGCGGGCCTGGGCGGGCTGAGTATGCGCAACGTGGTGTGGTGGGGTGGTTACCTGTGGGTGATCGGGGCAGATGCCAAGGTGTACCGCGGCACGTCGTACACCTCGGCGCTGAGCGTGTTCGATACCTCGACCGACCACCAGGTCCTGGCCCACGCGGGTGACCGGCTGTGGGTGTTCAAGACCGATGGGCTGATTCAGCGTATCAAGTCGGACGATAGCTCTTTCTATACCTACCTGGAGAACACGCTGGACTTTGACGTGCGGTGGATGGCAGGTTTTCGGAGTTATCTGCTGGCGTTTGCGCGGGCTCTGGATGGGACGTGGCAACTGTTGCGGATTCCGAACGATAGCGCCCAGACGTTTGACGAGATCACGGCGGTGCCGTGTGGCGGGGTTCACCCGGATTATGGTTGTCTGTTCACCATCTTTGGGGACCAGGTGTACTGGTCACCGGGCTATTACGTGGATGCGTCGGGTGACGTGGTCCTGGACGTGCTGTGTTTCACCGGTAGTCGAGTCGAGTCGGTGTGCACGATCACTCACGCGCCCAATACCGGGGGGAGTGGGGTTCCTGACTCGGCGGGTTTTCTGGTCTGGCGGGGCCGGCTGGTCTACTACGCGCTCGAGGGCACGGCTCAGATTTTCAAGATGCTGGTGGGCAGACAGTTTGTCGACGTCGCCCCACTGACGGCGACGGTGAGCGCGATTCATCCGATTGCGGCTTCTCTGGGTGGCGAGATGCTGGTCACGGCCAAGGCGAGCAACGAGGGCGTGCACCACCTGGGGGCGGGCAGTCTGTCGGACGGCTACGTGGTGAGCTCGTACCTGGATATGGGTCATCCGGGGGAGGAAAAGCGTCTCGAGCGGTTGACGGTGGTGCTGGACGGGGCGGCGAGTGATTTCAAGGTGGTGGTCAAGTACCGGGTGAATGACACGACGAGCTGGACGACGGCGACGACGGGGAACAACACGCGGGTGGTGAGCGTGGGCAGCCTGGGGGTAGAGTTCTACACGTTGCAGATCCGCGTGGATCTGGACGACGACACGGGAGGGCACGAAGATGTTAGGATCACGGGGATCTCGGCAATCTACACGGTTCGCGAGTAACGGGTGGGTGCTGGCGGTTTGCTGCGTCTTGCTGATGGGAGGGGGGAGAATGGGTTACCCGGACGGTGGCGGTGGTGGTGGGGAGCGGCGGATGGCGCACGACGATTTGGACGGGGTGGGCTTGATCTCCCACGCCGAAATTGACCGGCGTCTGCCTGCGATAGACCAGTTGCTGGGGATGTACAACGGTGCGCTCGTGCCTGTGGGTGGGATCATCCTGTGGAGTGGGTCTACCGGGTCCATTCCAACCGGCTGGGCGTTGTGTGATGGTGGCAATGGGACGCCGGATCTGACGAACCGTTTCGTGGTTGGTGCGGGTGGTAGCTACGGGGTTGGGGACACGGGAGGGGCGGCAACCAGCGACCTGGCTCACACGCACGCGAGTGGGAGCTATGCGACAGACGAGGACACGCACGAGCACAGCTTTAACTCTACGAGCACGGAGATAGGGAGCAGTAGCACGACGACGGTTCAGAGTGGCACGGGGGCGACGGTGCCGGCGGAGTTGCACAGTCACGATCTCTCGGGGACGTACCTGGAGACGGCGATTCAGACGGACACTCATTCGCACGACGTGACCGGGTCGAGTGCGAGCGCGGGCAGTGGCTCACAGGAAAACCGGCCGCCGTACTATGCGCTGGCTTACATCATGAGGATCGAGTAGGGACTGATCGCCGATTCCACCACGGCAAGTTGACTTTATACCGATAGAGCGCTGGCTGCTGGCCCACCTGGCGCGGAACAGGCGCTGGATTGCCAGGGAGCAGGGCAGGGCAATGTGGTGGGTGGAGTGGCGGCTGGGTCGGGTCTACAAACGGCTGGGGCTGGAGGGGAACCGGGAAAAGCGAGTGCTGGCGATCCGCGCAGCGCTGGCGCGCGGGCTGATCGTGGTGGGAGATCTGGACGTGGGATGGGACGAGGTGCGGGGACCGCCGGGCTGGGACCTGGCCCGGTGGGCACAGTTACAAACAGCGAGGTGGAGAGAATGGCAAGGGTCAAGAGCATAGCGTTGGCGGTTGGGTTGGGACTGATTGCTGTGGGCGGTATATGGTGGACGTGTGTCGCGGTGAGCGTTGATGATGAGGTTGTGTCATCCACAGAGGTGCGGGACCTGGCGGCGGTCTCGCCCCTGTCCCGCACGGTGCAGCTCGCCTGGGACAACTATGACGTGGTCACGTACACCGGCCTGGTCACGGACGCGCCGCCGGCGCCGCCGGTGCTGCGGATGGCTGCGCGGCTGGTCCTGGAGGGGGAGGAGATCTACGCCGAGACGGTGGAGCCGGGCTTGAGCGGCTCGCTGGTCGTGGGAACCGGGTTCTACGGCGACCCGGTGACCTTCTTCTACCCGGATTTCTACGGGGAGGCGGAGGAGTGGGTCGGCTGCTGGTGGGAGGGCGAGGGCTGGCCTACCACGAGCTGCAACCCTGGAGGCGACCCGGAAGACGGCGAAGGCTACGCCCTTTGGGGCAACGTGGAAGCGCGGCCGATGCTGGAATACTGGATGCCGGTGCTGGGGAGGCAGTGAGATGGCGGTCACGGTTGTGCCTGTGCAGATTGACTTTCCGTCGACGGACGTGCTGCTCGATTTGCCCGACGGGACCTACCGGCTGGCCATCCCTCATACGGTGATCAGGCTGGAGAAGATGGCACCGTTTCAAAACCCCTGGGCGTACCCGGTGGGCTCGGAAAAGTTCCCGACCATGCAGTGGTACGCCTATCAACAGCACACGTGGGATCCAACGGAGAACCCGGAGGGTCACACGGGGATCGACCTGAACGCGTGGCAAGCCCCTTTCGGTGACGTCGACCGCGGCGAGCCGGTGTGGAGCGTGGCGGATGGGGTTGTCTCCAGCGTGGGGTACTCGGAGGGGTGGCTGGGCGTGGTGGTGGTGGAGTGCGAGGAGGATGATGGGACCCGGGTGTGGTTCAGGTATGGTCACCTGGATGGGGATTCGATCGACGTCAAGGTGGGGGATCGGGTTGTGGCGGCGCAGATGTTGGGGGTGCTGGGCGATTACACCGGTGGGGACACGGGGGACCACCTGCACTTTGACGCGGCGTTGCAGGCCTTCGAGTGGAACGTGTACCGTGATGCGTCTATCTCCTGGATCGATCCGGTGCCGGTGTTGAGGCGTCACCTCGACGGGAAGGTGATCGACGGGATGCTGGAGAAGGGATAGGGGGCAGGGTCTAGGGGCTGGGGGCTAGGGGCTGGGAGGGGGAGACAGGGGGACGAGGAGACGGGGGGACGAGGGGGCGGGGCTCAGTTCTTGCTGAGCCAGAGGACCGCCCTATCATCCCCAATGTGCTGCGACGCGCTCAGTATCTCCTCGCTGACCCAGGTGGGTGCGAGCTTCACGATGCCACGCAGGCGGCGCTTATAGGTGGCCATCAGCAGACGGGATGGCCGAGTCGGGTTGCGTCGGGCTCAACCGAAGGGTTGCGAATCTGGACAAGTCCGGGCGGGATTCATAGAAGCTCAACGTCGCCGGACAGCACTCTCGACACGTCCTGGTCGATCTTGCGGATTATGTCCACTTGTAGCGCGATTCGGTGAAGGAGGTCCAAAAGGTGGAGGTACTGCTGTCGGTTGAGTTGGGTTCTTGTGTATCGATATGTGTGAATCTTGAGCCATTGCTGCAACACCGTGTATCCCGAGATGGCAAAACCCAGTATCTCGCGGGGAACAGGTGCTATGGCGACGGCCAGTTTCTTGTCTTTGAGCAATTCAATCTTTTCGGTATTCGCGTCTATGTTGAAGGATGTCAAACGAAACGGTCCGGGGAACAGATCTTCAAACGCGGCGAATTCATCGAGCGCGGGTGTTGCAGCCGGCGGTTTTTCCAACCGAGCGAGTCTTTTGCCCTTCTCGGCAATGGATTTGAACAACTGGGGATCCGCCGGGATCGGAATCCTTGGTCTCTTCTTTGGATCTGCGACGGTGAACAGGGCCCCTTCGAACTGATCAAGGAAGAGGTCCGAACAGAGGATCCCGTATGCGTAGTAGACGACTTCCTCGGAGGACGTTTCGACGACCGTGGCAAGTCTTTCGAGAAGCTCCGGGCTGATGTTGTTGACGGGAGTCGGGTTCCAGTCGGCGGTTCGCTTCTTGTACTCCGGGAATCGGTTGCAGAATATGTGTGCATTCCCTCGCTTGCAGAGATCATTGTCGGGAAGATTCCAGCAGAACGAAGCGAATCGATGCAGTCTTTCTCCTATGTCTTTTGGAGCCGGCGCCACAGCGATCCCTATTGTGTCTTCTGCCTGGAAGGCACTCAAGACTTCCGGCCTGTAGCGCGTCCCTCCACCTCCGGTTTGGGCGAGTCTACGGAGCACGGGTTCCGAAATGAATGCTGGGAGAACCGTGAGAGGGCGATAAGCATACCACAGGATCGCTTCTTTTTCGGTCTCTTTCAACGTTGCAGCGATCTGCGTCCTGATCGCTTCGGAGAATTTACTGTCTGAAGGCGGCCTGTCTTGACCGGAGAACCATCTGCGTTTCAACTCTTGGAGATCGATATCCGAATTCGCGATGTCGCGGGTTCTTCTGAGAAGGTGGGGCTTGCTGGCATGGACGAACATGCTGGACGGGGCCAGTTTGACGCCGGAGCAATGTCTGTGGAAAACGTATCGCTCGCGATCGCGAGGGTGTTTCCCTTCAGGATACAGGGGCCAGTAGCGGGAATACGTCTCTTTGTCGAAGGGTTTCTTGGGCGGACGGAAATCGCAGGTGGGGGTTGTCAGAGGCAGAGGGTCAAAGATCTCAAGGTAGCCAGCCGGATCACGCTCGAGGGTGAGCTCGCGCAGCTTGTCCTGTTTGGTGAGGTCGGCGATGGAGGCATAGTGGACTTGTTGCGCTTCAAGTAGAGTGTGGGAGAGGCCCGTGAAGCCGACGAGGAGCAGTCTGCCCTGCAAAGTGTTGAAAAGACTGGAGGCGCGGATTCCCGTCCGTGCGTCCAGGTCCAGGTCCAGGATCCAGAGCTCCGGGAAATGAGAAGCGAGCCACTTCCTGGCATACAGGTAGGTTGGGTGCTCGGCAAAGGAGGAAGGAAGAATCAGGGCAAAGATGCCGGGTCGGCTTTGAAGGAGCTTGTGGGTTGTCCACCTAAGGAACTTGACAAATTCATTCTGAGAAATCTGCTTCTGAATGTTCTGGCGGTCGGAACGCTTTTGGGGCGGCGGCCGGAAATCTTCGAGAAGATCGTGAATGATGGCCTGGTTCTCGGCTTGGGCTTGGTGCTGCGAGTCGGACGAAGGAGGATTGCCAATGACCAAGGTGAGAGGGGGCTTGGAAAGCTCTCTCGCAGCAGCCTGCTCTTGTTGCATCAGATTGGGGAATGGCGCCGCACCACATTCCATCTCCAGGTCATCGCTGAGTGTGTTGGTGAGAATGATCGAGAGGTTCCGAAGATGCCTGCAATGGTCGCGGAGCATGGCCAAGCGATAGTGGGCGAGGGCGTAGGGTGCAGGCAGAATCTCGAAGCCGATGATGTTCGGCAGGTGGGAGCGGTCGGATTGGAGAATGAGCTGCTCAATAAAGGTGCCAGTACCGCAGGTGGGATCAATGAGTTTGTTTCCGGGTTCATAGAGGGAAACGTTCGGGAGGTTGGAGTCAACTATCGCTTGCGTCAACTTGACGGTGAAGCAAGCCAGCTCTCGGGGGGTGTAGAATGCACCGAAGTCGAATCTCGTTTGAGGGTCAAAGACGGCAAGGAAATGCTCGTAGAGCTTGTGGTAGTCGGGAGAATGCGTTTGATCTGCTCGGAGCTGAACGTGGGCCAGGAGGAGAGCGCAGTCTTGGTACCAGACGCCGAGAGGGCCGAGGGAGTGGAGTTCATTCCCGAGAAGCTCAATCAAGGCGCGAAAGGGCCTCAAGCGGTCCGTGAATTCGCTGTAGACGACTTCGGACCAGAATTTCTTGATTTTGCGATATCTGTCGGCAGGGGTTTGGCCGGGGGCTGCGATGATCCGATGGGCGTACAGGAGACCGAAGACCAAGACCTGAGCAACAAAATCGGCGAATGCCTTGCGGTCGCGAAGGCGCGGGTCGTGATGCTTCTCAAGTATCGCTTTCAGCTGATGCAGGGTCTCGATGGTGCGGTTTTCCAGATCGTTGAGGCCCGCGCCGGCAGGGAGATCGGCGAGCTGCATGACGCTGTTGGACAGTTCGAGGGCTCTTCGGGCAACGTCTTCGATCAGCCTTTCTTCGGTGCATGTGCGAGATCCCGGATCCCTGAAGAACTGTCTTAACTTTGCTTCCAAGAATGGATTGGGGTCGAGAAGACGCCAGTTTGGGGCCTCGACAGGTTTGGGGACGAGCGAGAGTCTCTTGGGATCTTGGTTCCCTGCTGGACTGTAGAAAACAAACTCCAGGCCATCGGTAAGGATCAGTTGATGCCCCAACTTGAGGTATCTGTCAACTTGTTGTTGATGTTCGGCTGCCGAGAAGCTTTCCGTCCGTTGCGGGCCTTTGGCCTCGGCATAACCGTAAACTCCCAGACTTCTTGAGTTGTGGAATCTCCAGTCGGGATGGCCGGCGCTTGATTGCTTCTTTGGCTCGAATACGACGACGATGTCCGGGTCAATCAGTTGGGCCACGTCCCTGAGGAACTTGTCCAGGGTCGGATGATAGGAGAGCTCCGGAGTGAGCTGTTGAGAGCTCTCAGCATCGTCAAACAGCGCTTGAAGGGCAGCCAAGTAGTTTCTTGCGACGGTTCTGAAGGTCATGGAGGGTCTTCACTGCGCGTCTTGAGGTTGTGACACTTGATGATTTGCCTGCCGAGCGCCTCGGCGAGAAGAGGAGGTACGGCGTTCCCGATCTGCCGCGCAATCTCCACTTTGTTGCCGGAGTAGACGAAATCGATCGGAAACGTTTGAAGAAGAGCTCCTTCTCGCAAGGAGATGCTTCTGGTCTGTTCGGGGTGGCCGAACTGGCCCCGCGTGAAACTGTCGAATCTCGCAGTTATCGTGGGGGCGACGTCGTCCCACAGCATTCGTCCGTAGACGTTTCGATGGCCTATGATGGAAGAGTCGACTCGATGGCAATCCGCAAGGAGGCTCTCGGGAAGATGATCTCTGCCTTGCCCGGGCTTTAGGGCGAGGAGGCGCCTTACATTGAGGTCCGACAGGTTATCCCTTCTGTGGTGCGGGATTCCCGGATGGTCGGTCCCGTCTTCAGGTGGCGGCGGCAGGTTGCCAATCGTCTCGCGCACTGTGACTCTGTGATCCTCGGGAGTTGTGGGAGGGGGAAACGCGAAGCGGGCCAAGCGGCCGTCCATTCTCTCTCCCACAGCGAACACGCGTTTCCTCCGTTGGGGGACCCCGTAGTCCTGCGCGTCCAGCGTTTCTTGATGCGTCCAATATCCGGCAGTCGTGATTCTTCTCAAAGCCTCCTTGAGTATTGCTTGTCCTCGCTTGCCCGTAATGCCTGGAACGTTTTCCATTAGGAAATACTTGGGCGAGAGCTCTTCCACCAGAGAGACGAATTTGAGAACCAATTCGTTGCGGAAATCGTCGTCCGCACCTATTCGCTGTATGGAGAAGCCCTGACAGGGAGGGCCCCCAGTCAGAAGGAAGAGCTCGCCCTTATTCAGGTTGGTCTTGTCAAGCAAGGCTCCGCCCAGCATCTCATCAACGCCCGCAAGATAGACGGGGTGCTGCAAGTACCTGGGGTTCAAACGTTGGGTGTCGACGCATTTCGGATCGTTGTCGAAAGCCAGGAGTATGCTGAACCCGGCTCTGCTCAGCCCCAGACTGAGACCCCCTGCGCCGGAGAAAGCATCAACGCAAGTGTACTTCATTTTCTTCTCCGTGATTGCTTCATTCCGGCGATAACGCTTGAAAAGGAGCTGCTCACGGGCTCTGTGATGGACCTTACACCATTCCGTCTCTCCAGCGGAGTGGGTGGGGAAGAGAGCAGCTCGACCAGGACAGTCGCTGCGACGGCGCAGGCGAGCCTTGGGGGAACAGCCTCGCCAATCTGCTTGAACACCGAGTCAAAGGATCCCACGAACTCGAAGCCCTCCGGGAAACTCTGGAGCAGGGCCGCCTCTCGCATCGTGAGACCTCGGTCCTGGTCTGGATGGATATATCTCCCGCTCGCGGGGTTCCGAGCGTAATGGGTTACGGTGATCGAGGGTCTGTCCCAATAGAGCCGACCGTAGACGTCGTAGAAGCCGTCGACCCTGTCGAGGCACTCGGGGCCTATGCCTGGCGGACGACTGCCGCCGTCCTTGGGCACTGCGCGTATTGTCTCGATGGTGCTTGGGCGGTGGTTTGCAGATCGATGAAGTGCGTCGTCGGGATGGGGGTGTCCAGGGGAAACCTTTGGCAGGTGACCAATGGCGTCTCTAACCGTAAGGTATCCTTCGGGGGAAATCAAAGGCTCGGGGAGAAGGAAGTCGCGTTTCATGGCAATGACTATGGCGCGGAAGCGCTCTTGAGGAACTCGGAAGGAGGCTGCGTTGTATATGCTCTGACGGACGACATAGCCGGCACTCCGAAGTACATCCCTCGCTTCCTCGAAGTGGTTCCAATACCTTCTCCCAAGCATTTCGGGCACGTTTTCCATGACGACGCAGTCAGGCTCGAGTTGGGCGGCGACGGATGCAAGAGTGCCGACGAGCGTATTTCGTCCGTCTTTCTTGTGCCAGTTCTTCTTCCTGTGAGACGTGAACCCTTGGCATGGCGGACAGCCGATGACGATGAGGGGCTTGTCTTGCTTGTAGCCGGGAAGCTGGTCCAAGAACTCCGCGAGTGCCGATCGGCTCTCGTCAAGCGACCTCACGTCGACCAGTGGAGCGGGCACGTTGAAGTTGCGCTCATAACTGGCGGCAGCGTCGGGGTCAATGTCGCAACCGCCGATCAGCTTGAACAGGGGATGGAACTGGGAAAGTGCAGCAAAGCCCAAGGACATCCCTCCACATCCGCAGAAGAAGTCCAGAACTTGAAGAGGGTTGCCTTGGCAGGCTTTCTCTTCTTTCTGGGGCTGCCAATGTTCGAGGGTCTCTTGCCCAAGGAGCGATATTCTCCTCTTGTGTGCGCGCAGTCCGCGACGCTCATGGAGTCTGTGGGAAAGGTCGCGGCAGAGGTCTTCGAGAAGTGGCTGGGTTGCCGTCGGAGCGGGTTTATCGGTCATTTGTCAACCGGTTTGGTCCTCTCGCGAATCGCGGCCTCGATTGTGTCCAGGCAGCGGTCCAAATCCGCCTTGATCTCGTGCCCCCAAAACCTGAGAACGGTCCACCCCTGTTCCTGAAGGGTCTTGGTGACTTCGGCATCTCGCTCGACGTTCCTCTCGATTTTCTTCCACCAGAAGTCACGCTTTGATTTGAAATCGTATTTCCTTTCTTGCCAGTTGTATCCATGCCAGAAATCGCTGTCGCAGAAGACGGCGATTCTGAGTGGCAGGAAGGCTATGTCTGGTTTCCCTTCGGCTCCAGGGTAGTTCTGTTCGAAGGTGTACCCTCTTTGGTGCAACGCATCCTGGACCATTTGTTCAATCTTCGAGCCTTTCGATTTCACGGCTTGCATGGTCTTTCTGCGCTGTTCTTTGGTCAGCCTGTCCATCTCAATCCTGCGTTTCTAGAACAAAGTTGCTTTGCATCCGGGTCTTCCATCGTACGCCAGGGCGAATTGCTCCAGCCTGTCGCGTTCCACGAGCCATTTGTTTGCGAACTTGAAGGCCCCTGGAATCCTGCCTTGTCTGACCAAGCGGCGCGCCGACTCGGGATGGATGTCAAGGCGCACGCTAATTTCAAGTATGTCTGCGTACTTTTCTTCGAGCTCGTTAACCGCTTTCATCGCTGCTCAGTTCGGAATTGTTGTGTTGTCCCACACTAAAACAATTATACCGCGGCAGCTCGGATTGTCAAGCGGAGCCAAGCGAGATCGCAGGGGGGCCTTCCAGAAGTGCCTTGTAGATGCAGAGCTGCCCTGGGGATATGGTGCGGTACTTGAGTACATTTTCGACTTGGTCTTGTTTGTTCATTGAAGTATTCCTTGGGTATGTAATTGTGGTTGGGGTGGAAGGAAAAGGCCCACCTGAGCGTTGACGGCGGGCGGGCTGTGTGCTACAATCTGAGCACCAGGGCGCTCCGCCGTCCTGGTCGATGCCTCGGGCTGGGCCAAGCCGCGAGGCTTTTCTGCTGCATTGTGAAAAGACGTCCATAGTATACGTCTGATTTGTGCAGAAGTCAAAGGGGAGGGAGGAAGGAGTAGGGAGTAGGGAGTAGGGGGAAAGAAAGAGTCCCGGGGTTTTGGGGAGCCTCGGGGCTTTTTTGGGCGGGGGTGGCTCGTCAGTCATCGGATTCGTACATCGACAGCGCCGTAGCGTACGCCTCGTCAAACGGCATCCCCGAGTCCGTCGCCGGGTGGGTGCGCTTCATGCCGGCGTACATGAGGCACATGAGCTGCAGACCTGAGAATTGCTCGTCAGGGAGGGAGCGGAGCTTGTACTGGGCGTCGGGTGAGGCATAGTCCAGGCCAAAGCGGCCCAGCAGCGCGATCTCGGCGGTCACCTGCAGGATCTCGCCCTCCTCCATATCCTCGAACCGCCGCAACGCGCCCAGAAGGTACATCACCACCGCTGGCCCTTTGTCCTGCAAGAGTTCCAGGTTTGTCGGCCCGGTGACCCCCGGCAGGGTCGAGGAATCCGGGTGGCCGGCCCCGCCGTTGCCCGAGCGCCATTCGTACCAGTCCCGCAGGTCCAGGATCTCGGCGAACTCGTCCACCAGGTCGTACTCGTCCCCCGGCCGGAAGCGCGCCATGCGCTTCTGCCAGGCCTGGAAGAGCCTGCGGCTGGTGGAAAAGACGTGCGACTTGCGGTACGGCGCGGCGTAGGCCGTAGCGCCGTCGAGCAGGTCGTCGGTGAACAGGGCGTAGGCGCAGTTCATCGCGAGGTTGCACTGGTAGAGGCGCGGCGGGACGATCCTGGCCAGCGAGTCGTCGGTCAGCGGTTGCGCGCCCTCGAGCTGGGTGGCGTGCAGCGAGACGACCTGGCTGGGGCGGAGAAAGGGCAGGCGCCGGTAGAGCCGCTGCTCGATCAGCATGTCGAGCGGGATGTTGAACAACTGGCTCGCCAGCCCGGTCGTTATCTGCTCGATGAAAT
>Ga0180438_10009826_pt1 | contig 11832 bp, 5 predicted proteins | sample SS_ome_12_FD_132455 | JGI IMG/M metagenome (GOLD analysis project Ga0180438, IMG submission 132455) | Hypersaline lake sediment archaeal communities from the Salton Sea, California, USA - SS_3_D_2 metaG | ecosystem: Environmental > Aquatic > Non-marine Saline and Alkaline > Hypersaline >...
GACGCCATAGTGGAGGTTCCCGGATGCGTCGACAAGAACGGAATTAGCATACCCTGCGTGGGCGATCTGCCGCTAGGGTGCGCAGCTATCTGTAACGCCTCTATCAGCGTTCAGAGGCTGGCTGTCGAGGCGGCCGTTCACGGGGACGTCGGGCTTCTGAAGCAGGCGGTGATGCTGGATCCGCTGACCGGCGCGGTGTGCAACACGTATGAGATCAGCCAGATGGTGGACGAAATGCTTGTCGCGCAGGCCAAGTGGTTGCCGCAGTATTCTCAGGAAATCTCGCACGCCCGAAAACGCCTGCGTGATGAGAAATCCTTGGGCACGAGAAAATCCAAGGGGGCTGCAAGAAGAAAGTCAATCACGAAGTGAGGGTCTCGGAGGAGAATCGCCGGTGTCATCAAACTGCTTATTGAGCGAATGTTTACGCCAAGTTTAGAGGCGATTCGATCGCGAATGCCGATAAGGAGGGAATCAGGATGTGTGAGCGACTCAAAGATAAGGTAGCGATTGTCTTCGGCGCAGGGTCATGCGGCCCGGGCTGGGGTAATGGTAAAGCCACTTCCGTCCTTTATGCCCGGCAAGGCGCCAAGGTCGTTGCGGTCGATAAGAACCTCGCCGCGGCAGAGGAGACGCGGGGCATTATAGCCTCCGAAGGCGGTGAATGTATCGCTGTGCAGGCCGACGTCACTTAGGCTAAGGAAGTCGAGGCTGCCGTCAACAAATGCATGGATGCCCATGGACGGATCGACATTCTGCACAACAACGTCGGGATAGGCGAGCTGGGCGGACCGGTCGAAACGAGTGAAGAGAGCTGGGATCGCGTGATGGACGTCAACATCAAAGGGATGTTCCTGACGTGTAAATACGTGCTTCCCATTATGACGGCTCAACGATCGGGAGCCATCGTCAATATCTCCTCCATGGCAAGCGTGCGCTGGTCCGGCATTCCGTATATCGGTTATTACAGCTCCAAAGCGGCGGTCAACCAGTTCACTCGTGCCGTGGCGTTACAGTATGCCGACAAAGGCATCCGGGCCAACGCAATCCTGCCGGGGTTGATGAACACGCCCATGATAGTCGAACCTGTGAAAGCAGTCTTCGACGATGTAGAAGATATGATCAAACAGAGAGATGCCGCCTGCCCGACGGGAAAGATGGGCGATGCCTGGGATGTCGCCTATGCGTCTCTCTTCCTAGCTTCCGATGAGGCCAAATACATTACCGGAGCCTTGCTTCGTGTTGATGGAGGAATCGGGTGCAAATGTGTGTGACCAGTTCTGTCCCGAGCACGCAGGGAGGTATGCTAATGTGTTGTGACCGCGCGTAGAGGTCTTGACGGAAGCCATGCTAGCCCAACGAAAACCGATTGATGCGCTCGTCGGCGGAGTCATTGTCGCTGCTCTAGGTTTCGCCGCATGCAGCGACACGGCGCCCGGCGGGACGGAGAAACCCCTTGCGGAAACTGCCGAGGAGCGCTACGCCGGGTCGGTTAGCTGTCGCGAGTGCCACGAGCGGTTCTATGAGCTATGGGCGCCGTCACATCATGGGCTGGCCATGCAGCCTTACACGGCCGAGTTTGCGAGTGCAAATCTGACTCCTCAAACCGAGGATATCAGGGTCGGGAAGTACGGTTACTGTGCTTTGGTCGGGGCGGAGGAAGGGTTTGTTCTGGAGAATGGCCCCGACGGCGAGAAACGATATTCCATCGAGCACGTCATGGGCGGCAAGAACGTGTATTATTTCCTCGCACCGACGGTTCGCGGCCGTCTCCAGACGCTGCCGGTGGCTTACGACGTGCGCGCCAAGGAGTGGTTTGATACCGCTGCCAGCGGCGTGCGACATTTCCCGGGATCGTCGCCGGATGAACCGGTGCACTGGACCGACAGCCTCTACACATTCAATACAGCTTGCTACAACTGCCACGTCAGCCAGCTTAGAACCAACTATGATTTGAAGACCGATACGTACTGTACCGAGTGGGCGGAACCGGGGATTAACTGCGAGACATGTCATGGTCCGGGTGACGAACACAACCGCGTGTGCAGGGAGGCGCCGGAAGGACAGGTGCCGGAAGACCTGAAGATCATCAGGACCAAACCGTTCACGCACGAACAGACGAACTCCATGTGCGCATCGTGTCATGCCAAGATGAGTCCCGTCAGTCCGGCTTTCAAGCCCGGCGACCGCTACTTTGACCATTTTGATCTGATAACACTGAACGATCACGACTTCTATCCGGATGGCCGCGATCTCGGTGAGAATTACACGTATACGAGTTGGCTCATGAGCCCGTGTGTGAAATCGGGCAAGCTGGACTGCATGCACTGTCACACGTCCAGCGGGCGGTACCGGTTCAGCAAGTTAGAAGAAGCAAACAACGCCTGTATGCCGTGTCATGAAGAGCGGGTTAAGAACGCAGCGGACCACACTCATCACGCTGCGGACACCGAAGCGAGCAAATGTATTTCCTGCCACATGCCGATGACCGAGTTTGCCCGCATGCGCCGGAGCGACCACTCGATGCGGCCGCCGACACCGGCCGTAACAGCAGCGTTCGAGAGTCCAAACGCATGCAACATATGCCACACGGACAAAGATGCCGCGTGGGCTGACCGGCAGGTTCGCGAATGGCATAAAGACGATTATCAGAAGCCGGTTCTGCGGCTGGCCCGCTTCCTGGATGCAGCCCGCAAAGATGACTGGTCGCGTCTTGACGACATTCTTGAGTATGTCCGCCGCGAATATCGGGACGTGGTTATTGCCGCGTCGTTGGTCAGACTTACGCGCTCGTGTGAGTCCGGGAAAAAGTGGCCGGCAATCACCAGAATCCTAGACGAGGATCCATCGCCGCTGGTGCGGGCCGCAGCCGCAGAGGCACTTGACGGCTACCTTGCCCGCGAATCGCTCGAAGCCCTTCTGAAGGGTACACGCGACGAATATCGGCTTGTTCGTGTCCGAGCCGCCGCCAGTTTGGCCCCTGTGAGACCTGACATGTTGGAGGAGCCGTACAAGAAGGACTTGATTAAGGCAACGACGGAATTCATGGCGGCTATGAGCGCGCAACCCGACGATCATCTCTCGCACTACAATCTGGCCAACTTTTACGTTGATCGCCGCGAGTACGCTCGTGCCGTGGGATCTTTCGAGACATCCATTCGTCTCCGACCGGATTTCCTGCCTCAATATGTGAACCTGGCCACTGCATATAATCTGCAGGGACAGAACGACAAGGCGGAGAAGAGTCTGCGCAGAGCGTTGGAGATTGATCCGGCCAGTGAGCCAGCAAACCTGAATCTCGGGATGCTGTTGGGAGAGATGGGCCGTGTGGGCGAAGCTGAAGAAGCGTTCCGCACGGCACTGAAGACTAATCCAAAATCCGCCGTTGCTGCATACAACCTGGGCGTGATTGTCGCCAACAAAAACATTGAGGAAGCGATTGAGTGGTGCCGGAAGGCGCGAGACCTGCGGCCGGAAGAACCGAAATATGGTTACACGCTCGCATTCTATTTTAGGCAGAAAGGCGACACGGACGGCGCCATTTCGACGCTCGAGCAACTGGTCAGGCAGCAGGCAGCTTATCCTGACGCATACGCGATGCTGGGCCAGATCTACGAGAAACAGGGTAAGATCGACGAGGCTGTCGAGGTATACCGCAAGGCTGCAGAGAACGAGAGACTGTCCGAACGGGACAGGCGCGGTTTCGCGGCGAGAATTCAAACGCTCTCGTCGCGCTAGGGCAGAAAACGTTACATTGAGTGGTAACATCGGGATGTTAAAGCTGGCAATGACTGATTCACGGGCGGGGGTATTGCAGAGGCATTCGCTCTGGCAAGAGTAGGAACGTGCTTGCTCACCAAACAAGGATAGCGGATTATGGATTCTGGAGCTGCTTCTTCCGGCGACGAGTCGAGCCTACCGTTTCACGAGCAACCTCGCGAGCTAAACTCTCTCCACCAGGCAGAGTCGATCGGCCTGGCTGTCCTCGACCGCGAGTTGCGTATTGTCCGCGTAAACTCGCTTCTCGCTAAACTCAGCGGAAAACCGGTCGACGAGCTTGTCGGACTCACGGTCCGCGAGGTACTCCCCGACCTTGCGCCAGCAGTTGAGCCTACGTCACGCAAAGTGTTTGAATCAGGAGAAGCCGTGCTCGACATCGAGGTACAACTCGATGCAGCGGCGCGGCCCGGCACCTCCTCCTTTAAGTAGTCGCACCACGCCTGCGATCGTGCGCGGCATAGGCTCATCGGTTGACCGCAATTACTGGCATAATGCAAGCACAAAATTAGCATAAATGTTAAGAAGAAAGACAAATAGGCGACTTCTGTGTTTCTGGAAGTCGCCTGTTATCAGTCACTTATATGGCGCGCCCAGCAGGATTCGAACCTGCGACACCCTGATTCGTAGTCAGATAATTGTGTTTCGCAGACAACCGCACAAGACTGCAAGTAACTGCACAGAAGAACGTTGCGACTTCGATGCTTTCGCACGTGGCTGCACCCAGTTGCACAGAATCACCGAGCATGGGCCACAGTTTGGGCCACAGGCCCAAAGGAGTTTCTAACAGTGAGCCACAGGCACAGAAGTGGAAAATGCTTAAGGGCGACAGAGCAAACACCAAGGGGAACAGAGTGGCTTAGAGGCTGCTCAGGAAGTCGCTACAAGTTCAGCACTCTTTAATCGAGCGATGCGAAAGGCCTTACGAAAATTCGCTGGCGTAACACCCCACTGGAATGTCTTATAGACTACCGTCGCACATACGGATTCTACGTCCCTGGTTGGATATAGCCGGTCCGCAGTTAGCTTTCTTAGCTACAACGTATTGCCGGCAGCTGAAAATGCAGCAGCGAACGTTCCTCGAACCGCTCCATAACTGTCCTGCTGCATGATGTTCGGGGACTACGCGCGTTGAGGTTGATGAGGCATTTTGATCTTGACAACCGGCTACAATTATGCTAGACTAAGTTACAAATGTAACCTACCGCGAAGGGTTTCGTCAGCGGTCTTCCTATTTGGAAAGGAGCGTGAAAGTGAACAAGAAAACGGACAATATGTCGCCATCCGAGCTGACGGTGATGACCGCGCTTTGGCGGCTGCGGTCCGCCACGCTTGGCGAGCTGTGCGATGAGGTCGGCAAAGAGACCGAATGGTCGTACTCAACCGTCAAGACACTGCTGAGACGTTTGGTAGACAAGGGTTACGTGCGAACGGAGCCTGGGAGGTACGCGCGAACGTACAAACCTCGCGTCACCCGCAGCGCGACGGCCAAGCGTTTGATCGGCGATCTGTTAGACCCTCTTCTCGGCGGCTCGTACGGGCCGCTGGCAAGCTACCTTGCCACTACGGACCACTTCACGAACGAGGAGATTAAGGAGCTCAGGCGCATTCTGCGCAAACGGTCTTAAGCCTTACGGAGGCGAAGATCATGAGCGATCTGGTCGAGACACTGAACCTGCTGGCCAACGTCTGGATCCAGTTCATGATTCGCCAGTCATGGCAGGTCGGCATCGTGTTTCTGGTGGTTGGCGCGGTCACCCTCGCGCTTAGACGAAGGTCGGCGGCTCTGTGTTACTGCCTGTGGCTGCTGGTACTTATCCGGTTTCTGTTGCCACCGGATTTCGCGTTTGTCACGGGAGCCGGACACTGGTTGCCGAGACTGGGCGTGCAAACGGAACCAGAGTTCGCCGTTTCCGCACCCGTTGACGTTGCTCCGCCTCAGATACCCGTGTATCACCCCCAGGTCGAACAAGACATTCCCAGGAGGGACCTCTCCCCCGCGCCCTCATTCACCCCACAATACGAGCCCGCACCAGAGGTTCCACGAGTCGAGATACCTCGGACGCCAATGCCGCGCCTGACTTCAGGCGCGATTCTTATGCTCGTATGGGCGGCAATGGTCGTGACCGTGTTGGTCTTGTTGATGAAACGGTCGAGGATAGTAAGCCGCATCCTTCGCGAAGGCCGACCCGTCACCGACGATAAGACGATTGCCCTTGCCGAAGAGTGCCGAGCCGCCGTCCGATTGAGACGGCCGGTGCATCTGCTATCCTCGGCGCGCGTTCCGATGCCGGTAGCGATAGGAATCCTCCGCCGGAGTGTTGTCGTGCCGGACCGGTTGCTGGAGGAGCTGAGCCGCGATGAGCTCCGGGCCGTGTTTTTGCACGAGTTCCTCCACCTGAAACGGCTCGATCCGCTTGTCAGTTTTGTCCAGCGGGTCGTGCAGGCGTTATATCTATACCATCCAGCGGCCTGGCTGGCGAACGGTATGCTCGACGTGCTGCGCGAGAGAATATGCGACGACCACGTGCTCTCTCTGATGAGTACGGACTCCGAAACCTACGGAGAAACGCTGGTCAGAGCGGTTGAACTCGCGCCTAGTGGAGTCCCCGCAAGCGGCGGACTGGTAAGCATCGCGGAATCGAAACGGCAGCTCAAGGATCGGCTGCAACGCATCGCGCAAGTCGACCGAAAGCTTGTGTACAAACTCTCCCTAGCCTCCATTCTCGCGCTGGTATGCATTGCAGCAGTCGTGCTGCCCCTCGGACAGATGGACACCGGTGGCATCGTTGAAGAAACGGAGGAACGACCCGCTGGGCCGGATAAAACTGCTTCTCACAAAGGAGCAACGGCGAACGGTGCAGAGAAGGCTATACAAGAGCCAGATGCCAAGGTTGAGATACCCGACGAAAGAACGACCAGTGTACTGAAAGGCACAAAGTCCGCTTTAGCAAGCTCAGTAAACACGAGGGATGTTGAGCGAATCGAGGTCGTCATTTTCTACAGTGAGCCTGTACGATACCTTGTTACGACGCCAGTACCCATCCGCGAGATCGTGGAGGGTCTGCAGGAGCCGACGCAGTCGTATACTCCTCCAGCAGGTTTTACAGAAGGACCTGATTGCACGCTTGTCATCGTGACAAAAAGCCCTAAGATCGAAGTGCCGCTGGGGCTTGATTATGGACGGCTCGTGGCATCGGTGGGTGATCCGCCGCTCACACCCTCGCCCCGACTGAAACGGATTCTCGATATCATACTGCTCAGACTCACCGGCGTGCGGGAGGTGCCTACGTCCGATGAGGATTTACCGGGCGGGTTCGCAAGCTGGGAAGCCCAATATCCGGAGCGTGAACATGATGTGGAGTTCGCGCTCACGCTACTGGATGCAGTTGTAGACGGATACGGCAGAAGATCTTACTTGAGTGACTCGGATAAGGTCGAATGGTCTTGGGCTTCAGCGTACAGAGCCAACTTGGACGGCGCCACGAAGTATGTTGATCGTGTCTCAGCCAACCTTTACGGATTCATAGAGGAAACCAAAGCCGACATGTCCGTTTCACCGGAATTCGGAGGGATTCCCTACGCCGTAATGGCCCAGCTGAAGACGAGATTCGCGCTCGCGAACCTTTACGAAAAAACCGGAATGTACGATCGCGCTCTGGGCGAGTATGAACAACTCGACGAGTTGTTAACATCAGAGATCGTGTCGATGGCCACGAACGAACCGACCGGCACCCTTGTTACGCTTTGGCACAACAGATCTCTCCAGCCGCATTTGAAATGGCTCAAAGAATCGGGCATTCAGGGGTTCGCCGACAAGTGTAGGCGACTCTCACAGCCGGGCGCAGTGCCCGAGCCCCGCAAGCCGAGGGAAGAGGAACTGCCTGAATACAGGCAGTACGTCGAGGCTCTCCAGAAGCGGGACATCAACACGCTCACAGGGAACGAGAAGTCAGCGCTTGAAGCGGAGCAGATGGGAGAGTTGGTAGGAAAAGGACGTCGCTTGAAACATGGCGGGGCGTACAGATCGGCGATCGCGACCTTTGACGACGTAATTCGAGAGTACCCCGAATCAATCATTGCTGTGTTTGTTCACCATTACATCGGTGACTGTTATGCCGCGCTCGGCGAACAGGAGAAGGCGGATGATGTCAGGCGGGAAGGTATCGAGAGGGGGAAAACGATAGTCCGGAACAACAGCGGCGCGGCATGGTTACCCAATGTATGGTTCTGTGTTGTCACGTTGTACACCGACCTCGACCAGCCGAGCGCCCAAGACGCGAGAGATATGAGGGCGTGTGCGCTGAAATGCGATGTCGGACTGAAACATGACCCAGAACTGCTAAACGCTCACTGGATTTGCGGGAACAAGTTGCGGGAGCTAGGGTACGTGGACGAAGCCGAAGAGGAGTACCGGCACGTGCTCAAACCACGCGCGCTGGACGAGAGACGGATGGCTGCCCCTGTGCGCGGGGCGCTCAGGGGACTAGTGGAGCTTCTCGCTGAGCAAGGAAGGCGTCCTGAGGTCGAAGAAGCATGCCGAGCGGTGATTTCAGACTTCCCACGCAATAGCCGTGATGCCCAGGAGCTTTTAGGTAAGGCGGTCGCGGGGCCTGAGACGTCCGGGCCGGGGAAAGGCAAGGCGAAAGGTGTGCAGAAGACAGTCGGCAACGGCGAAGCACGGGACGAAGGCGTGACTGATGCGAAAGAGGCGCGTAGTAAGGTCTTCGGCGACCCCTTATGGCGTGAATTTATGAACGCTTACCAAGCACTACAGTCTGAAGAGGCAGTCTCTCTGGGCGAAGAGTTTCTGGAGAAGTACGGGACTGAACCGGAAGCCTTGATGATATACGGGTTTGTGGCAGGCGCATACGGGTGGGACGATAGCATTCCCGAAGAGGTCAGGGAAGAACGACGAAAGACGGTGCTCGAACGCGGTATAGCCGCGTGCGAAGGCGCGCTCGAGAAGAGCGATCCGGTTGCCAAGTTGGGCATGCTTGCAACGCTAGGTCGTCTTTGCGGGATGCGCGCGGTTGGCCCCGGATGGCACGACGAAGTCTACGCCAAGAAAGGCATCGGCGCGTACCGCGAGGCGATCGATATTGCAGAATCGCTGCTACACGACAGCGGCGATGATGAAGTGCGGCGTACCGCCTCGGCGTACCTCTGGCCTGTATACAAGGGCATGGGGTTCATCTACGAGACGCAGGAGGACTTCCCGCAAGCTGTGGCGGTGTGCGAAGAGGCGCTGAAGCACCGGGAGCTTACGAAGAGAAGAGGTTTGATTCAGCAGGCTCTGGCCGAGACATATCACAAGTGCGGCAAGCGTGCTGAGGAAATGCAGACGTACCTCGACATGCATGAGGAAGCTTCCATCCACAAAACCCATTTCAAGCCATCGGTCAAGCGGGCGCTGATCGACATGTACCAGGCAGCGGTCTCTGCAACAACTGACGTACAAACATTGGAAACCCTTTCCAACTTCGCCGACGTTTACAGGCAGAGCGCGAGACTGATCGCTCGAGATGCGGCCGCAATCGCTGAGAGCCAGAGCTTTCCCCAATGGCGGATCACGTCTTGGCAGAACCTACTCCCGGTAGCGGATCTCCTGGTTGACTACGGCAGGGAATCTAATGCTCCGGAAAGACGCGACAACTACTATACGCTGCTGCTCAAGGTGTGGCCCGAAGACGAGCGGTTCGAAAGCGTCGTGCTCGTGCGTCTTGGGAAGCTCTACGAAGAAATGGGACGGCGGCAGGATGCCGTAAACGCGTACCATAGAGTGATGGCTATCGAGCACGACCTCACGATGCGCGAACGGTTGGAAGCTCGGGCTAGGTTGCAGGACTTGGGTGAAGATGTGCAATTCGGACAAGGCCAACAGGCTCGCGGCACTGAGACGCCCGAGGTCGACCGAGAAGAGAGCAAAATAGTGACCCAGTCCACGACCCAGACGTCGTCGCGCGCTCAACGGCGTCTTCAGTTTCGGTGGGTGGTTGAGGATGGTGAATCGCCATCCAGCAGTGCGCTTGTCCCGTTTCCCACTGGCCCGGTGCAGCGTAAGTCGCTCCTTGTGTTCCGCGAGGTGCTCTTCGACGAATCGGACATCGAGTCCGCGCAAGTCGAGGACGTACCTGAACTCGGCGGAACGCGGGTGAATGCCAAGTTGAAACCGGAAGCCGCGCAACGCTTCGCCCAGATCACAGGTGAGAACGTCGGGCGCCGCCTGGCCATCGTGTTCAACGGCGAGGTGATCCGTGCGCCCACGGTCAAAGCCGGCATCCAAGACGGGAGGCTGCGTATACATCTTGCCGGCGGACAAGTGGATGCGGAGGCGCTCCTAGCAGCCATCCGAGGCGAGGAAGTCTCGCCTGGGGCAGCAGCGACAACTCCGAGCACAGACACGGTTGCCGCTCACACGGCAACCGTAGTCGGCCAAGTGACCGACGCGCACACTGGAGAGCCAGTGGCAGGAGTAGGGGTGTTTTGCCGCCCACATCAAACAGCGACGGCGTCAGACGGTACTTATAGACTCGAGAACGTGCCAGCTGGAAAGAGAAATGTGGGAGCAGGCGACAAGGCATGGTATCTCGTACCATACCGCCAGGGTGCAATCTCTAATTACTACAACATCGTCCAGCATCCGGAAGTGTACCTGGAGCCTGGCAAAGAGACTCGCCTTGATATGCAAGTGATCAAAGGCGGACGGATCAAGGGCATCGTGAAGGACGCCTCCGGCCAACCCGTAGCGAATACGTATATCTGGATCGTCAATCAGAAAGAATCTACCCAAATCGTTGCTGCCAAGACGGGAGCGTTAGGACATCTCACGTCGTTCGGACTTGTGCCTGACGTTCCTCTGGAGTTCCTCGTTCGCACGAGCGACGGACGTGGTAGTGCTCGCCGGGTCACCACACTGCAGCCCGGCGAAACACGCGAAGTAGACTTCACACTCGATCCGCAAAACGAATATAGAATCACGGGTTCAGTGTACAACTCGTCGGGAGCGCCTATATCCGGTGTTCAACTAGGATGCTTCTGGAAGAGAGGTCGATCTGGAGGCGGACGCTGGGACGTGGAAACGGACGAGCAGGGGCGTTATTGGTTCTCAGGGCTCGAGCCGGACACAGAATACACAATGTACGCTTACGGCGACCCATTCGGCTGCGCTACTGTCACAAGAACGGTTCGTTTATCAGACAACAGACGCGCCGTGCGCGCCGATTTCAGCCTAGCCACAGAGGAAACTGCCGCCCCGTCAGAGACGGGCGCCGTCGGCCAGCCGGCCACGGACGCGGGAGCAACCTCCCCCAGAACGCTGTGCGCCGCAAATCTCAAAGCACTGAGCCAGGTATTCCATATGTATGCGAACGAGTGGAACGGGCGGTATCCTCCGATAGACGGCCGTCGAGGTAACTTGATGGTTGAAGGTGACGCGCTCTTCCCGCGTTACGCGCAATACCTGGACGGAGTCCACACATTTCAGTGTCCCGCGAGAGAACCTCGCGACAGAATGGGGCTCGCGAATGTAGCCGATGCCGTCACCGACGAAGGCTACTTCTACCTTGGTTGGGTGGTCACGACCGAGCGGGAAGGATTGGCGGTGCTTGACGCTTACGGGTCGCTGGACATGTCTGAGAGGGATGGAGACCTGCGCGTACGCAAAGGTCAGGGAAATGCCGGCGGGAACTGGGTCTACCGGGTTCGCGAGGGTATAGAACGATTCTACATTACCGATATAAACGATCCGGCAGCGTCGGCGAAGGTTCAAGACCGCCTCCCGGTAATGTGGGAGCGACCGGAAAACCACTCAATGGCAGGCGGGCACGTTCTCTATATGAGCGGTCGCGTCGAGTTTGTCGAATACCCAGGCAAGTTCCCTATGACAGCCACATTCATAAACAGACTGGCCGAGATTTCGACCACCGAGACTATCAAATCTGAGGCAACATTCGGTAAACAGTTGATGTCCGTCATCGAGAGAGTAGCGCCGACTGAAGCGCGAACTGTCCGCGTTGACAGAACTGCTGGTGTGCGGAAGGAGCCTGACATTCC
>Ga0180438_10009830_pt1 | contig 11825 bp, 7 predicted proteins | sample SS_ome_12_FD_132455 | JGI IMG/M metagenome (GOLD analysis project Ga0180438, IMG submission 132455) | Hypersaline lake sediment archaeal communities from the Salton Sea, California, USA - SS_3_D_2 metaG | ecosystem: Environmental > Aquatic > Non-marine Saline and Alkaline > Hypersaline >...
ATCTTTTCGAGGAGCCGGGAGCCCTCCGACATGTCGCTGACCTTGCCGCCGAATGGTTCGTGCAACACCTTGCCAATTGAGAACCCTGCACCGAAAGAATCAGCACACGCCTCGATTCGTTATCTTTAATACTACAGCGCAACATGGGCTCAAGAATTTTAAGTCTTTTTTCAGTAAAGGGTTGCAACCTCAAAAAAACCTCATCCACAACATTTGACAATATCTCCTGGAGGCACTCCAATCAAAGCATCCGGACAAGAAAATAGAAGTGTGGTTTGAGGATGAAGCACGCTTTGGCCAGCAGGGAACAATAACAAGGGTATGGGCTCCGTGTGGTTCAAGGCCTCGTGCGTTGCGACAGACAAAATACGAATGGTTGTATGTTATTGGTGCAGTTTGTACGGATACCGGTCAAAGCATCGGCCTTCTGTCGCCATATATCAATGCTGAAATTATCAATATTTATCTACAGCAGTTCAGCCGTGAACTTGCTCGAGATGTTGACGCGGTCTTGATTTGGGATCAGGCTGGCTTCCATAAATCGAAAGAGTTGAGAATTCCTCACAATGTTACGATTATACCGTTGCCTCCGTGTTCACCTGAACTGAATCCTATGGAAAATCTATGGCTTTACTTTCGGAGCCATTACCAAGCCAATCGCGCTTACGTTGACTATGATGATTTGCGGCACGCTGCGGTAGAAGCCTGGTAAAAAAGCTGCCCTTGATCCTGAAATTATCAAATCTGTTTGCCGAGCAAGATATGTTGAGCGCAAATCTTAATCGCAATTGGTATTACATCCTATAATGCAAGTCTCAAAACCCTTTTTTTTCAGCGAAGAACGAGCTTCGGGCGAACGGTTCGGAGCAAACCCATGAGAAGCCAAGTCGAAGCGATTTCTGCTTCCAGTACTCAAACTTTTCAGGCCGAACATATTCGACGACTTCGAGACAATTTTTTGAGGGTCTGAGGTATTGACCTATTGTGATTCTATCACAGCCGGCGGTGCGGAGGTTTTCTAAGACCTGTTCGACCTCGCTGTCGCTCTCGCCCAAGCCGAGCATGATCGAGGATTTGGTCGGGATGTTTCCGAAGGTTTCTTTGGCGGCTTTAAGCAGGTTAAGTGATGCTTGATGTTCAGCACCGGGTCTCACTGCCGGATACAGCGATGGCACGGTTTCAACGTTGTGGGCGAATACGAAAGGTAGGACGTCGGCCAAAACTTCGAGCGCGCGGCTCTGACAGTGTCTAAAATCGGGAGTCAATATTTCAAATCTTAGTTCGCTGTGCTGTTCTCTGACGCGGCGGATACAGTTGCGAAAATGAGCTGCGCCGCCGTCCGGCAGGTCGTCGCGCGTGACGCTTGTCATCACGAGATATTTCAGCTTCATTTGCCGCACCATCTCGGCGATACGCTCCGGTTCGGTCACATCCGGCACCAAAGGTTTATTTGTGGTTACGGAACAGAATTTGCAGTTTCGAGTGCAGACGCCGCCAAGGATCAAAACTGTGGCAGTTCCTCTTTCCCAGCACTTGCCGCGATTGGGGCAATTGCCGCCCCAGCATATTGTATGGAGACCAAGCGAGTTCAATGTGTTCTCGGTACGCTTGTAAGTCTTGCCTGCGGGTAAGGTTCTTCGCAACCAGGAAGGAAGTTTGCGGATACGTTCCTTCGTTGAGGGTGGTTCCGGCATGAAGTGCCTGACAAGCAAGTCGGTTAAGTTCTCCCTAAGGCGTGTCATCGAGCAGTTGTTGCCGGTTTCTTTGAGAACAGAAGTTATTTCAACTCCTTCGAGGCCGCAGGGAACCAATGAATCGAAGATGCTCAGGTCGTTCTGAATGTTTATCGCCATCCCGTGGTACGTGACCGAGCTTGACACTCGCACGCCGATGGAGGCGATTTTTTTATTGTCCACCCACAGACCCGGCGCACTTCTTCGTCCCGTGCATCGGACGCCCAACGGTTCGAGCAGTTGGCTGCCGACCGTTTCGAGCGTTCGGATGTACTGGTTCACGTCAAGTCCGAGGAACTGCAGGTTGACTATCGGATAAATCACGAGTTGGCCGGGGTTGTGTGCCGTTGCGCCGCCGCCTCTGCGTGTTTCGATCACTTCGATCTGCTCTTTTTCGAGCTCGGCGCGACTGACGAGCAGCTTGTTGGCGTCTTTTCGGGCGCCGAGCGTAATTACGGGCGGGTGCTCGGCTATCAGGATGGTATTGGCAATCTCTCGGCGGACCAGCTTTTCATGAAGCTCGTGCTGTCGGGCCAGAACTTGCCGGTAAGGGGCCAGGCCGCAATCGATTATTTGCAATCTCTGCTGCACAATTGTTCCAGATGCCGTCTGCATGGCAATAATATAGCAGAAAGGCACATAGAGGGAAACTAATGTGGTTTCTCCGCCTCAAAATTCTCGACCGGGTTCGTCCGCAGTCGTCTCGACCCGGATCGTGGCGTTTACATTTTTTTGTCGTGTATTCGCCAGTAAACGGCGTATCTTTGGCCGAAGAGCTTATGCAGAGGTACGAGGGTCACATCATCGGGTTTTCCGGCTCCGACCGTTCTGAACGTGAGAGGCTTGCCCTTTACCGGTTTGATCCAGGCTTCGAGATTCGTGGTGTCGGCGGTGAAGCTCGAAACGGGATAATCCTTCGAATGAGGACGCAGCCTCTGCGTTTTCGCGAAGAACATTTCACGGGTAAGGCCCTCGGAGCCTAATTGACCGACCAGTACAAGTGGACCGTACATTATCGCCGCCAGGCTCGCATCGTCAGGTATTCGATCCAGGTGAAGGCTCATCGGCATTTCGAATTTCACGGTGTCACCGTTTTGCCATTTTCGCTTAAGAGTTATGTAGGTGCTCGGTTGAGCATCGACCTTATGCGTGCGATTATTTATTCTGACAGTTACGCCTTTTGTCGCCCAGTAGGGGACGCGGATGCGGAGTGACATCTCGAGCGGCTTGTCGGCATTTACGATAAGTCTCGTGCGTCCTTGTTCCGGGAAGTCGGTTTCCTGGCGGAGGCGGATGCCCTTTTCGGGCCAACTGAGTTCTGAGGCGATAAACAGATTAACAAACACCCCCTCGTCGTCATGGAAGTAAATGCTGTCGCCGTACTTTGCATGGTTTTCCAGACCCGTTCCCGTGCAGCACCAGAACGAATCGTTGGGAAGGTTGTACAGCTTCCAGTATCCCGGCGCCAGCGGCACAAAGTACATCATCATTCCCGTTTCGGGCTCCTGTGTGGACAGTATACTGTTGAACAACGCCCTTTCGTAGTAATCCGCCGCTTGCGGCTGGGCCGACCAGGTCAAGATATGGCGTGTCAGTTTGAGCATGTTGTACGTGCAGCATGTCTCCTGGGTCGCCGGGCTCAGCTCGGCGGCCAGTTCGTTGGGACCGGTTCGCCAGTGTTCATGATTACTCGTACCCCCAGTGCAGTAAGACCTTGCGCCGACGACCTGATCCCAGAAGAACGTCGCGATATTATAGTAATAGGGCTCGCCGGTTAATTCAAACGTTCGGGCGGCGCCGGTTATCTTCGGAATTTGCGTGTTGGCATGAAGGCCGGTGAGGCAGTCCTGAAAGTTCGAAAGGGTGTCAAAAATCTTCTTGTGGTCGAAGCGTTTTGCCAGCGCGAGGTGGTCCGGATTGCGCGTCACAGCGTAGAGGTTGCAGAGAACCTCGTTCATGCCGCCGTATTCAACATCGAGCATTCGCTGTGTCTGCTCGTCGCTCAGGTTGTCAAGGTGACCCTTGGCCCAGCGGGCCATTTTTTCTGCTATCTCGAGGGCCTGCTTGTTGCCGCAGTGGTTGTACATGTCCAGCAGTCCGGCGAAGATTTTATGCAGGGTGTACCACGGCGCCCACCAGTCGCCTGTTCCGTAGATAACGCGTTTGATGCCTTCCTCCGGAAAGGCGCTTAGATAGCCGTTGCCGAAGGCATACTGACACTTTGCCAGTTCGGCGACGATGGTGTCGGCCTTTGCTTTGAGCTTTTCATCCCCCGTGCTCGAATACATAAGCGCACAGGCCGAAAGGTAGTGTCCCATAGTGTGTCCCCGAACTTCTCTTTTCTCCCAGCCGCCCAACTGCTCAGCCGAGGACGGGAACGCGGCGGTAACTCGAAACGTGTGCAGCAGCCGGTCCGAATCGAGATCGTAAAGGTACCGCCTGTCGCGTTCCATCGCCTCTCTAAAGGGCCCGTCGAGCAGCTTTACCCGTTTAAGATCAAAGGCGGCACAGCGGGGTCTTTTGGGCGGCTGCGGCACCGGCGGCATCATCGACTTGTTCACCTGTTCGAGGTCATCTTCGGTTTGGGTCAGTTTTGCCAGTGCTTGGCTGTCGCCTTTTCGGGCCCGATCGAGAACCGAATTGACCGTCTGCTGCAGGGTGTCAAGCCTGCTCTTGTACGTTTTCCACTGCGAACCATACTGCGGGTATTTGCCGGAAAGATACGTGAACCGGCTCTGCATCGATTCCAGCTTTTTACCAATGCGTCTGATGTGGTCACCATAAAGCTTCGAAAGATAGTATGCTTCGCGCACCGCGTGCAGTTGGCCGAGATTGCGGGTTTTTTCCGCAAGCCGTTGTGCCTTCTCGGCCAGAGTCGCTACCTCCTTGGCCGCCTCGGCGTAGCGCCGTCCAAGTTGGCCGAAGTTGGCCGCCTCAAGGTCGGCGTCCCATATTTTGTCTTCCCGTTCCCAGCGTATCTGCCGCTGTGACTCCTCGTCGGGGAAGTCACGTTTCACAAGCTGCCAGAGCTCATAGAGAAGCTCGGTTCTTGTTTTGCCTGAGGGGTGCATTGAAAAGTAAAACGCGTGCCCGGCAGCCCTGTTGTTGACTTTCAGAAGAAGCTTGTTGGTCCCCTTTTTGAACTGCAAATTTACAACGTCCTGATCGGGTGCGGCTTTGCGCCCGACGTCTTTAGCCAGAACCTTCTTGTTGTTGAACCAGACCTGCAGCCCGTCATTGCTTCCGAGATACACTGGTATGACTGCTTCCTTTATTGCGTCAATGCGTCGAAAAAGATAGTTCGCAACCGTCAGGCCCTCACCGGATGGAGCATCACCCGCCAACCGATGGATTACGCCATCTTGCCAGTCCCCCCTGGCGGTCCATTTCAACCTGCCGCCGTCATACGTTTTGTCGAGGCTTGCATCGACTTCCGGGCCGAAGACCTGTTCAAAAGGTCCTTTGGTTGTCGGAAAAAAGGGTCCCACCGTGTACCACGGTCCCAACTCGATGGCGAGGGCCTTGAGCTTTTCGGCCTGCCAGGCCGCATGGCGCTTGTTAAACTCGGCCAGCCCGTCGCATGAGGCTCGAATCGTTTCCTGCCAGGTATCCTTCCTTACGTAGTACGAAGGCTCCGCCGCCGCCGCGCACGGTGCGGCGCAAACCGTACTTAGTGCTGCACTTAAGGCTATTAGAAACACCTCTCCGCCAACACGCTTTTTCCACATCGTGCGCATCTTTGTCCTCCTTTCACTTATTCTCAGAACTTTCAGGCCAATATAACAGAAACGTCTGTGCAGAAGAAGGGTCCTTCTGCTTTTTGCTGCGCGATTCGCGGCGTAAGCTTACCTGGCAATTGTCGTATGGGCGGCGTCGAACATTCTTACTCCGCCTCGGTCTAACTGCAGGACCAGGCCCTTTTCGGGGTCTATGCCGATGCAATTTCCGGTAAATTCTCGTCCACTATAGATGACCGTGACCCGCTGGTTGAGCAGCAGGCTCATACTGCACCACCGCCTGGTGACTCTATTGCCGTTTTTCTCGGCTATTTCGAGCCAACGATCCACCGAGGTCAGCAGCCTTTTGGCCAGTGAGATGCGGTCGCAGATTGTTCGGTTCTCAGCATCAATGCTGGTGGCTGTTTTCCGCAACTCTTCAGGGAATTCAATCCTCTTTTGGTGGCAGTTTATTCCGATACCGAGTATGTAAATGTTGCGGCCGCTGCGTCGTTTGGATTCCAGCAGTATTCCCGCGACCTTCTTGCCTTTCAGGATTATGTCATTCGGCCACTTGATTTTAGCGTTGCTTGAGGCGGTTTTTCCGACTGCTTCAGCCGCGGAGACGGCCACCGCCAGCGAGAGCAGCTCGCCACTTATTCCACATTCGGTCAAGACGATTGAGCACAGAATGCTGTCGCCCGGATTGCTGAACCATCCCGTACCTGCTCTTCCCCGTCCTGCTGTCTGCTCCTCGGCGAAGATTACCAGGCCGTCATTGTTCTTGTTCTTCGCATATTCCGCGGCGATGTCGTTTGTGCTCGACGTCGACTTGTAGACCATGATTTTTCTGCCGACGCGTTTGGTCTTTAGGTTGTTGTTTATCGCATCCGGGTCGAGTCGGTCTTTGCGCGTCATTTGTTTGTCACCTGTCGAGTCCGATGTCGACCGCCCGTGCCGAGTGGGTGATTGCTCCTACCGCGATTCTGTCGACCCCGCACTGCGCGATTGCGGAAACGCTGCTGAGGGTGATATTGCCGGAGGCTTCAAGCATCGGTTTCTTGCCCCTGCCACACATCTTGTCGCGCATCTCGACCGCATGCTTTAGCTGCCACTGGCCCATGTTGTCAAGCAGCACGATATCGATGCCCGGAATCTTCAATACGTGATTAAGCTGGTCGTCGACATGGTCGACTTCGACGGCGACAAACTTGATCCCTTTGACCTTACGGGCCTTTTCAACTATCTTGGCCAACCCTGGATAGAAATCTCTGCCTAACTGGGCAAGGTGGTTGTCTTTTATCAGTATGGCGTCGTAAAGCCCCAGACGGTGATTGTGTCCGCCGCCGCATCTAACGGCGTATTTCTCGAGCAGACGCCAGCCGGGTGTGGTCTTTCGAGTATCATAGATTCTGGCCTTCGTGCCCTGTATTGAGCGAACATATTTCGTTGTTGTGGTGGCGATTCCACTGAGTCTCTGCAGAAAATTGAGCATGACCCGTTCGCTGCTGAGCATTGATCGCGGCGGGCCCTTAATGGTCCCGAGTCTCGAGCCCACATGCGCTGGCTCCCCGTCGGAAATCAGAGTCTTGAGCTTGAGTCGCTCGTCCACAAGTCTGAGAATCTCTTCGGCAACCTCCATCCCACACACTACTATTTCCTCGCGCGAAACGATGTTGGCTTTGGCGATCGCATCGTCCTGGAAAAAAAGCTCACTTGTCGTGTCGCCCTTTCCGAGGTCTTCTTCTACCGCCATTTTCAGCAACGGTCGTACGCTCGCAACGCTCAGTCTCTTCATGTTAGTTATTCCTCTTGTTTTCTTTGTGCCTCTTTGTAGTTAGCTATTGTTTTTTTTCTCAGTTCTCTTGCTTGCCTTTTCTTCTTGTGCGAATCAATCAGGATAAACTCCGGCAGCTCTTTAAACTCTCGCAGTTGATCACGCAGAAAAGCCGCTCGCTCGAAATCGAGAGCCTGGGCCGCTTCAAGCATTTCGGTTTCTATCCTGCTGGCAAGCTCCAGCTTCTCGTATTCACTTTCGCTGAAGCGCACCGCCTCACGCGCCGTTTTCCTTGCCTTCACCTGCTCGGCAAGGCCCCTGCGAATCTTCTTGCGTATCGTCTCAGGCGTAAGGTTGTGCTCTTTGTTGTATCGCAGTTGGATTTTACGGCGTCGGCTCGTTTCGTCAATAGCTTTTTGCATCGATTCGGTCACGGTATCGGCGTACAGTAAGACCGTGGCGTTTACATTTCGTGCTGTCCTGCCGATTGTCTGTATCAGTGAGGTTTGGCTTCGCAGGAAGCCTTCCTTGTCGGCGTCCAGAATCGCCACGGTCGATACTTCCGGCAGGTCCAGGCCTTCTCGCAGCAGGTTTATACCCACCAGCACGTCGAAATCCCCGTGACGCAACTGCCGCAATATCTCGATTCTTTCAAGAGTATCGATCTCGCTGTGCAGGTAGCGGCAACTGTAGCCCTTTTTTCTTATATAGTCTGCCAGCTCTTCGGCCATTCTTTTTGTCAGCGTTGTTACAAGCACCCGCTCTTTGACCTTGACCCTCCTGCCGATTTCGTCGAGCAGATGTTCGACCTGATTTGCGGCAGGGTGCACGAATATCTGAGGGTCGACAAGCCCCGTGGGTCTGATTATCTGCTCGACGACTTGACCATCGCATTTCTCCATCTCGAACGGCCCTGGTGTTGCCGAGACGAATATGACGTTCGCCCAGTTTTCCTGAAATTCCTCGAAACGCAGCGGCCTGTTGTCAAGTGCGCTCGGAAGCCTGAAACCGTGTTCGATAAGCACCTCTTTTCTGCTCCGGTCGCCGGCCCACATCGCCCGTAGTTGCGGAATCGTGACATGCGACTCATCGATGAACAAGAGAAAGTCCTTCGCAAAGTAATCAATCAGAGTGTATGGTCTGGCGCCGGCTTTGAGACCGGCAAGGTGCCTGGCGTAGTTCTCGATCCCGCTACAATAGCCCACTTCCTGCATCATTTCCAGGTCATACAGTGTTCTTGCCTGAAGCCGCTGGGCTTCCAGGAGTTTGCCTTCCTGGCGGAACTGCTGGAGGCGATCTTCGAGCTCGGCTTTTATGCTCTGTAAAGCCGAGGCGATTCGGTCACCGGGCATAATATAGTGCTGAGCGGGGTATATGAAGACCTGATTTTCATCGGCTAAGGTCTGACCTGATATAGGGTTGATGTAGCTTATCCTTTCTATTTCATCTCCAAAGAATTCGAAGCGAACTCCGAAAGACTCATAAGAAGGATGCAGCTCGACCACGTCACCGCGAACTCTGAACGTTCCGCGGGCAAAATCGATATCGTTTCGGGCGTACTGTAGGTCTGCGAACCTGCCCAGAAGCTCGTTTCGCTCGATGCTGTCACCTACACGCACAGCCACGACGCTCGCCTTGTAATCTTCCGGCGAGCCCAGACCGAAGATGCACGAAACCGATGCGACGATAATGACATCGTCCCTTGACGAGAGGCTCGTGGTTGTCGAAAGGCGAAGTCGATCAAGGTCGGCATTTTTCGAGGCGTCCTTTTCGATGTAGATATCGCGCTGGGGGATGTAGGCTTCCGGCTGGTAGTAATCGTAGTAGCTGACAAAGTACTCGACGGCGTTTTCAGGAAACAGCTCCTTGAATTCCTCGAAAAGCTGGGCGGCCAACGTCTTGTTATGCGAGATGACCAGCACCGGTCTGTCGAACCGACCGATGACGTTGGCCATCGTGAAGGTCTTTCCGCTGCCGGTAACCCCCATAAGCGTCTGGTATTTCCTGTTTGCGCGCAAACCCTTGGCGAGTTGCTCTATTGCCTCCGGTTGGTCACCCGCCGGATTGAATTCGGTATTTAATTTGAATTTTGCCATTGTCTCTTTCGCTGGCTGCATACAAAGAGCTTCCGGCCCAAATCTTAATACGTTCTCATACCGCACTTAGTGTACGAGGCGCAATTATTACAGGCTATTTTATGCCCAGCCGTGCCAAAACTCAAGGCAAACACGCGCCGCCTTGACAGGCAATTGATAAATGAGGACAATTGTTCAGAGGATGTGAATCGGCCTGGAATGCAAGGCTTCAAGAAATCTGAGAAAGGGCGTCTTTGGTGAAACTTTCACGCATGATGGTTTTTCTGCTGTTACTGGGCGGCGCTGCTTGTTCCGCTGATCGCGGCGAGCCGAATGAGGCTGTGTACGTGTTTCACGGAACCAGCGACGCTTCCGCAGCCGTTGCGGTAGGCGAAAAGATGTTTATTGTGGCTGATGATGAGAACAACGTGCTCCGGGTTTACGAAATCGGGGTTAGTTCGCAGCCGGTATTCTCATACGACTTGAGAGCCTTACTCGGCGTCGTCTCCACACATCCCGAGGCCGATATTGAGGGGGCGACAACGGTCGACGGGCGTATCTACTGGATCAGTTCGCACGGCAGAAACAGAAATGGCCTGATGCGGTCTAATCGATATCGCTTTTTCGCCACGACCGTCAAGGCCGAGGGCCCCCGAATCATGATTCTGCCCGTGGGCAAGCCCTATAGCAGACTCATCCATGACCTTGTCAAAGCCGAAAACCTGCGCGGGCTGGACCTCGATCGCGCAACGCAGTTTTCCGCCAAAAAACCTGAAGACAAAGAACTGGAAAAACTCGCCCCCAAGCGAGACGGCCTTAACATTGAGGCGCTTTGTGCGTCACCCAATGGCCGAACCTTGTACATAGGCTTCCGCAATCCCAGGCCTTTTCATGCTGGCAGGGCTAAAGCGCTTGTCGTTCCGTTGAAGAACGCCGATAAGGTCCTCGAAGAGTCGCAGGCCCCCGTTTTCGGCGAGCCCATACTCCTGGACCTGGCAGGTTTGGGGATAAGAAGTATGGAATACTCCCGTGTGCACAAGGCATATTTTATTGTCGCCGGAGCACATGACGAGCAGCCGCTATTTGCCCTTTACCGCTGGTCCGGGGAAAAGAATGCAAGGGCTGTGCTGATAAGGCCGCTGAGAACGGCGAGGACCAGATTTGCTCCGGAGGCTCTGGTCGTCTTCAACAACTCGGAACGCCTCTGGCTTATCAGCGATGATGGCAGTTTGCGCGTCGACGTTTCAGATCCTGCCGAGTGTATGAAGAACCAGTTGCTCCCAGGCCGAAAGTGCCGGAACAAGCATCTCACCTCACCAGCACGAAAAACTTTCAGAGCGATGTGGCTCAAACCGTGAGAGCCTTCCACCTCCTCCTGCCGAAAATTCCGTACTTCTTTAATTGCAAGGGCTTATGCAAAATCCCCGATTCGAGATTGAAGATTGAGGCGCACTGGATTTCTTGGAGAAATGGCCTTGATTCTGACAGCAAAACTTGTTCTTGAACTCTTGAGAATGTTATTCAAACACAGACCAGACATCATCCTTGAGAATCTGGCTCTACGTCAGCAGTTAGCCGTTCAGCAACGCAAGATCAGAAGACCAAAGCTGTGCAGGTCAGGCCGCGTCTTTTGGATCTAACTATCAAAGATATGGTTTGATTGGAAATCAGCACTCATTATTTTCAAACCTGAGACGGTTATTAAATGGCATCGACAAGGCTTTAGATTGTACTGGCGTTGGAAATTCAGGGTGTGAGGGGCGGAAAGAAACTGCGGCGGGAGAGCAGTTTTGCTGGTTGGGATTTTGTTGGGGAGGTTGTTAATGGTGAGGAGGATATATGGGCGATGCCTTTGGGGTGGTATCCTGTTCTGGCGTGGGAGTATGGGGGTGAGCTGGCTGGTGACGTTACGGGGGACGGGTTTGTTGATATGGGCGATGTGATATTGCTGGCTGAGCAGTGGCTCGGGGCGGGTGGCGAGCCGTCGGGTGACGTGGCGCCGGAGGGCGGCGACGGGGTGGTGAATTTTGTTGATTTTGCGGTTGTGGGTGGGGATTTGTTCGGCAAGTGAGTGGGGTGCCGCCCGGGCGGCGCCGGGCGCGTGCCCCGGCGCGCTCCCGATAGATCGGGACTTCGCTCAAAAGGGTGAAGCGGGGGAGAGGTTTTGCAGGGGAGGGGGGACGCGGGTTATTAGTTATTATTGTATTGGAAGGCGGTGATGGGGGCGGATTGTGTCGGCGCTCGGGGCTTGCGGGGAGAGCGGGGATTTTGGCCTGGCTGGGATTTGGGGGAGTGCTGAGAATTTTCGAAAGGATTTTGCTATCGTAAGTATCTGTCAATGCAGGATTTCCCCCCCCCTACCTCCCACCGGCCGTGACCGGCTGGCGGTTTGCTTGCTTTAGGCCTTGAATTATTGCCGGAAGTTTGGTATTATAGGGCATGATATGGAGGAACGGATATAACCTGACGTTCTATAGGAAATGTCGGCTCAATTATTGTTTGAGGCGAGCGTTGAAGATGAACG